>Ga0075420_100000444_pt1 | contig 32659 bp, 32 predicted proteins | sample SoiMetdeltSBSDD4_FD_75296 | JGI IMG/M metagenome (GOLD analysis project Ga0075420, IMG submission 75296) | Bulk soil microbial communities from a Populus tree surrounding site in Tennessee, USA - Soil MetaG P. deltoides SBSDD4 | ecosystem: Environmental > Terrestrial > Soil > Tree plantation...
GTGCTCCTGCCGGTCGACCAGCACCGAGAGGCGCAGCACGTCGGACAGCAGGATCAGCTCGCCGGCCGCCGCCACCTCCCCGACGAAGTCGAGCGCGGCGTACCACTCCGCCTCCGTGACAGCGCGCTCCCGGACGACGCCGGCCAGCGCGGCGGTGACGGCGTCGACGATCTCCTGTACGCGTGCGTCGGTCATGCGGCCTCCAGGATGGTGGCGATGCCCTGGCCCACGCCGATGCACATCGCGGCGAGGCCCCACCGGCCGCCGGTGCGGCGCAGGTGGTGGGCGAGGGTGGTGACGATACGGGCGCCGCTGCAGCCCAGCGGGTGACCGAGGGCGATGGCGCCGCCGAGGGGGTTGACCAGGGCGGGGTCGAGGTCGGGCCACTCGGCCAGGCAGGCGAGGGCCTGGGCGGCGAACGCCTCGTTGAGCTCGACGGCGTCGAGGTCGCCCCAGCCGATCCCCGCCCGGGTCAGCGCCCGCTCGGCCGCGGCGACCGGGCCGATGCCGTAGAGCGGCGGCTCGACGGCGCTGGTCGCCCGGCCCGCGACCCGGGCCAGCGGCGTCGCGCCCGTCGCCGCCAGACCGGCGTCGTCGGCCAGCAGCACCGCGGCGGCCCCGTCGTTCAGCGGCGAGGAGTTGCCGGCGGTGACGGTTCCGCCGTCGGGGCGGAACGACGGCCGTAGCCGGGCCAGCGCCTCCACGGTGGTGTCGGGACGGATCGACTCGTCCCGCTCCAGCGAGACCCCCGAGGCTGCCGCGACGACCTCCTCCTTGAACGCCCCGGACGACCAGGCGGCGTCGGCTTTGACGTGGCTCGCCACGGCGAAGGCATCCTGCGCGTCGCGGGTGATGGCGTAGCGGTCGGCGAGGAGCTCGGCCCCCTCCCCCAGTGCGACCGTCCACTCGGCCGGCATCAGCGGGTTGACCATCCGCCAGCCCAACGTCGTCGAGTGCAGGGTCTCCGGGCCGCGGGCGTAGGGAGCCGACGGCTTGAGCAGCACCCACGGCGCCCGGCTCATCGACTCGACCCCGCCGGCGACCGCCACCGAGGCGTCGCCCACCCCGATCGCGCGGGACGCCTCGTGCACCGCCTCCATCCCCGACCCGCAGAGCCGGTTCACGGTGGCGCCGGGCACGGTCACCGGCAGCCCGGCCAGCAGCACGGCCATGCGGGCCACGTCGCGGTTGTCCTCGCCGGCGCCGTTGGCGTCGCCGAACCACACGTCGTCGATCCGGGCCGGGTCGAGCCCCGGCACCCGGCCCACCAGAGCGGCCAGCACCGACGCCGCCAGGTCGTCGGGCCGCACCCCGGCGAGGGCGCCGCCGTGGCGCCCGATCGGCGTCCGCACCGCGTCGACGACCCAGGCCGCCGCCGTCACTCCCCCACCTCCTGCAGGTGCCGGCGGACCGGGAAGAACTGCAGCGGCCGGAGCCGCTGGAGCAGCCCGTAGATCCCCTTCGGCGCCGCCACTGCCATGACCACGGCGACTCCGCCCAGCACCACCAGGTACCAGACGCCCTGGTCGGACAGCTGGTCGCGCAGCACCCAGAACACCAGCGTCCCGATGATCGGCCCGGTCGTCGACCCGACGCCGCCGATCACCACCACGAAGATCATGAAGGCCGTCCACTGCACACCGAACGCCGCGTCCGGCTGCACGTTGAGCCGGTTGACGTAGACGAGCGCGCCGGTCGCGCCGGTCCAGCCCGCGGCCAACACCCACACCAGCAGCTTGGTGCGGTAGACGTCGACGCCCGCGTCCCGCGCACCTCGCTCGTCGTCGCGCAGCGCCCGCAGCGCCAACCCGAAGCGGCGCCGCAGCACCAGCACCACGACGGCCACCGCCCCCAGCCCCAGCGCCATGGCCAGGTAGAAGGTGTAGTCTTCCCGCGCGAAGCGGTCGTACTGGTTGAGCGACCGGATGGTCCGCCCGTCGCCCCCGCCGAGCGCCTCGTTGTTGAGCACCAGCAGGTAGAGCACCTCGGCGATCACCCACGTGCCGATGGCGAAGTAGCCCGCCCGCAGCCGGAACGCGATCCCGGCGAGCGGCAGGGACAGCGCCGCCGCCCCCAGCCCCGCCAGCGGCACCGACAAGAACGGGTCGACGCCGTGGTCCTCGGCCAGCACCAGCACGGAGTAGGCGCCGATGCCCACGAAGGCCTGCTGGCCGATCGAGATCATGCCGGCGTACCCGGCCAGCAGGTTCCACATCTGGGCCAGGGCCAGCAGCGACAGCACCTCGACGGCGGTCCGCAGCTGGCTCGACGTCCCCCACTGGGGCAGCGTGGCCAGCACGACGGTGGCGACCGCCCAGCCGCCCACGCCGACCGCGCTCTCCGGTGTCGCCCGCCGGATCCGCCACGCTTGCCCCCGACCCGCCTCGGTTGCAGCAGCATCGGGCACGTCGACCTCGGGGACCGCGCTCATGCCGCCGCTGTCCTCGCGAACAGGCCCTGGGGCCGGGCAGCCAGCACGGCGAGGAACACGACGTGGCCGGCCAGGATGCTCCAGCCCGGCTCGATCTGGGCGCCGACCGTCTGGGCCACGCCCAGCACGATCCCGCCGGCGAGGGTCCCCCACACCGAGCCGAGCCCGCCGATGATCACGGCCTCGAAGGCGAACAGCAGCGAGCCGTTGCCGTCGCTGGGGCTGAACGTCGTCTGGATGCCGAAGAACACGCCGGCGATCCCCACCGTGGCCACCGCGATCGCCATGGCCAGGGCGTACAGGTGGCGGGTGTCGATGCCCATCAGGGCGGCGGTGTCCCGGTCGTCGGCCACGGCCCGGAACGCCCGGCCGTAGCGGGTGCGGAACAGGAACGCCGACAGCGCGGCCAGCACGCCGATCGCCACCAGCAGGGCGACGAGCCGGAACCACCCGACGCTGAGGTCGTCGGTGAGCCGGATGCTGGCCGTCTCGATGGAGCCCGCGTCGAGGCCGCGGGCGTCAGCCGTGTACCGGTCGAGCAGCAGGTTCTCGATCATCACCGCCAACCCGAACGTCACGAGGATCGACGTGAGCGGGTCGTCGCCCAGCGCCCGCTGGAACAGGCCCCGCTGGAGCCCGTAGCCGACCGCCCCCATCGCGGGCACCACCACGGCCAGCAGCACCAGCGGGCTCCAGTCAGTCGCCTCGGTGAGCGACACGGTGAGGAACGCCGCCACCAGCGCCAGCTGGCCGTGGGCGAGGTTCACCAACCGCAGCACCCCGAACGCCAGCGAGAGGCCCACGGCGAACAGCGCGTACACGCCGCCCAGCAGCACCCCCTGGACCACTGCGTTGACCCAGTCCACGCGCTCAGCTCCCGGTCCCGAAGTACGCAGTGGTGAGCACGGCGCGGTCGAGGTCGGCGGGCGGTCCGGCCAGCGAGACCCGGCCCTCCAGCAGGCACGTCACCCGGTCGCTCACCGCCAGCGCCTGGCCGATGTCCTGCTCGACCAGCAGCGGCGTCGTCCCCTCGGCCCGCAGCGTCGGCAGCGCCGCGTAGAGGGAGCGGACCACCGCCGGCGCCAGGCCCAGCGACACCTCGTCGAGCAGCAGCAGCCGGGGGTTGGCCATCAGGCCCCTCCCGATGGCGGCCGCCTGCTGCTCACCGCCCGAAAGGTGGCCGGCCCGGCGGTCGCGGAGCCGCACCAGCAGCGGGAACAGGTCGTACACCCGGTCGATCGTCCACGGCCCCGGCCGGCCCCGGAACGCCCCGACCTGCAGGTTCTCCTCCACGGTCAGGCTGGGGAACAGGTGCCGCCCCTCGGGCACCAACGTGATGCCGAGGCCGACCCGCTCAGGTGCCGGGAGCCCGGCGAGGTCGGTCCCGTCGAACACCACCCGGCCGCCGGTGAGCGGGTGGGCGCCGGCGATCGCCCGCAGCAGCGTGGTCTTCCCGGCGCCGTTGGCGCCGACGATGGCGTGGGTCGTCCCCGCGGCGACCGCCAGCGACACGCCGGCCACCGCGACCAGATCGCCGTACCGCAGGTCGACCCCGTCCACCTCCAGCAAGTCGCTCATGCCGCCGTCTCCGGTTCGACGCCGAGGTACACCTCGCGGACAGGCGCGCTCGCCATCACGGCGGCCGGATCGCCGTCGCCGATGAGCCGCCCGAAGCTGATCGCCGCCATCCGCCCGACCACGGCGAGCAGGGCGTGGACGACGTGCTCGATCCACACGATCGTCATGCCGCCGGCGTGCAGTTCGGTGATCGTGGCGACGAGCTCGTGGACCTCGGCCTCGGTGAGGCCGCCGGCGATCTCGTCGAGCAGCAGCACCTGGGGCGACGTCGCGAGCGCCTTGGCCAGCTCCAGCCGCTTGCGGCCCAGCAGCCCGAGCGACCCGGCGAGGTCGTTGGCTCGGTCGAGGAGCCCGGTGCGGTCGAGGGCGTCGACCACCACCGGCGTGGCCGCGCGCTCGCCCCGCCGGCCCGTCGCGCCGAACACCCCGGCCACCAGCACGTTCTCGAACACCGTCATCGCCGGGTAGGGCCGGGGCACCTGGGCGGTGCGGGCGATCCCGGCCCGGACGCGCTGGTCGGCCCGCTGGTGGGTGATGTCGCGACCGGCGAAGCGCACGACTCCCCGCTCGGGCCGCAGGTCGCCGGCCACGAGGTCGAGCATCGTGGTCTTGCCGGCGCCGTTGGGCCCGATCACGCCGAGCGCCTCGCCGGAGGCGACGGTCAGGCTCAGGTCGTCGACCACCACCAGCCCGCCGAACCGCTTCGTCACGCCCGCGAGCTCGACCAGCACGGTCACGCCTAGCTGCCGATCGGCTCGAGCGTGCCGCCGGTGGGCACGTCGGGCAGGTCGTCGTTGGCCACGATGACCAGGTCGTACGGGGTGTCGCTGCCCTTGCGCCACTGCCCGCCCACCAGCTTGGTCTTGGCCACGTTCGGCACCGGCCCCGACGACCAGTCGACCGTGCCGACGATCGTGTCGAGGTCCGTCCCCTTGATGGCGTCGACGACCGCGTCGGCGTCCTTGGGGTCCTTCGACCGGGTGAGCACGTCGACCGCCACCTCGAACAGGGCGTGGGCGAAGCCGATGGGCTGCGTCCACTGGCGGTTGGTCGACTCGGTGTAGGCGGCCGCCACCTCGCTGGCCTTCTCGTCGGTGAGCGACGACGTGAACGGGTGGCTCGGGCTCCACCACACCTCGGTCGACAGGCCGGTGCCGATGTCGCCCAGTGCCTCCACGGCCGCCGGGAACAGCAGTGCCTTGCCGATCGACGCGACCTGGGGCCGGAACCCCTGCTGGGCCGCCTGGGTCCAGAAGGTGGTGAAGTCGGGTGGGATCGGCACGCCGGTCAGGACCTGGGCGCCGCCGCTGCGGAACCGCCCGATCTGGGCCGAGAAGTCGGTGGCGCCGTTGGTGTACCGACCTGGGTCGACGATCCGGTAGCCCGCGTCACCCAGCGGCGGCGGGAAGCCCAGCTCCTTGTCGCCCCAGGCGTTGCCGTCGGGGTCGTTGGGGAACAGGCCGGCCACCACCTTGTTGGTCGGCACCTGCGACCACATCGCCAGGAAGACGCCGATGACGTCCTCCAGGCCCCAGAAGAAGTGGTACGTGTACTTGAACGCCGCTTCCTTCGAGGCCGGGTCACCGCCCCGCCCGATGTAGTACGGCTGCCACGGCGCCACGGTCGAGATGCACGGCACGCCGTTGGCCTCGCACTGGTCGGCCACCGGGTTGGTGGTGTCGGGAGTCGACGAGACCAGCACCAGGTCGACGCCGTCGTCGACGATCAGCTCCTGGGCCACCGACGACGCCGTGTCCGAGCTGGACTCGCTGTTCTTGTCGATGATCTCGATGGCGTAGGTCGCGCCGCCGATGCGCAGGCCGTCGCCGAGGCGGTCGCGCATCACCCCGAGGACGAACTCGTCGGCCTCCCCGAACGGCGCCAGGGCGCCCGTGCGCGGGGTGACGTACCCGATCTTCAGGGTCCCGCCCTTCTTGCCTCCTCCCCCGCCCCCGGACTCCTGCTCCCGCTTGCTGTCACCGCAGGCGCTCAGCCCGCCCACCGTCACCGCCGCCCCGGCGACGCCGAGGCCGGTGAGGAACCGCCGCCGAGTCACGTTGTTGGTCGCTGTCGCACCGTCCACTTGCTCTTCCCCCTGATGTCACGGCCGTCTGCCGTAGAACGCGTCCTTCAGCAGCGCCCACAGCGACGGCTCGTCGACGGGGCGCGGGTTGCTGGCAGGCCCGGGCGCCGCGAGCTCGTCGGCCGCCCGCCCGGCGGCGATGTGGAGGCTGTCGCAGGGCAGGCCGAGCTGCGCCAGGCTGGTCGGGGCACCCAGCCGGGCGGCAAGGTCGTAGAGGAGGCCACCCGCCGCGTCGGGATCAGCGGGACCACCGAGGGCCGCGGCCACCCGAGCCAGCGCGTCGGGGACGGCAACGGCGTTGAACGCGGCGACCTGGGGCAGGACCACGGCGTTGACCTCGCCGTGGACCAGCCGGAACGTGCCGCCGAGGACGTGGCACAGCTTGTGGTGCAGCGCGGAGCCGCCGGCAGTGAACGCCATCCCGGCCAGCTGGGCACCGAGGAGCGCGTCGGCCCGCGCGGCGAGGTCGTCGGGCCGGTCGACCACCGCCGGCAGTGCCGTAGCCAGCAGCCGGGCACCCTCGAGGGCATAGAGGTCGCCGACCGGGTTGGCGGTCGGCCCGTACAGAGCCTCGACGCAGTGGGCCAGGGCGTTGAGGCCGCTGGGCCCCGCCGCCGCCGGCGGGAGCCCGACGGTGAGCGCCGGGTCGTAGACCACCACCCGGGGCCGGGCCCGCTCGTCGCGCCCGGTGCGCTTGTGGGTGCCGGTGATGCCGTAGACCGGGGTCATCTCCGAGCCGGAGTAGGTGGTGGGCACGGCGACGAGCAACGCACCCGTCGTGACGGCCACGGCCTTGCCGAGCCCGATGGCCGAGCCCCCGCCGACCGCGACGATCCCGTCGACCGACGCCTCGGCGGCGACCTTCGTGGTCGCGTCGGCCAGCTCCTCGGGCACGTGCTGGCGGGTGTCGCGGCAGCGGGTCGCCAGGCGAGGGCCGAGGTCGTCAGCGACCTGGTCGGCGGCGCGGGTGCCGATCACCAGCGCCCGCTCGACCCCGAGACCCGCCACCTCGTCGGCCACCCGGTCGACCGCCCCGACCCCGAACACCACCCGAGGTGTCGGCGCGTCCAGCACGAAGTCCCTCACGCGGCCTGCCCCCGGGTGGCGTCGAGGTGGCGGAGCACGGCCAGCTCCTCGTCGGTCGGCGGCGGCGTCTCCTCGAGGTCGGCCGCGACGGCGAGATCCCACCCGGTGGCGGACACGACAGCCCCCGGGTCGACACCGGGGTGCACCCGGGTCAGGACCAGCTCACCGTCGTCGCGCCGCAGCTCGCCGAGGTCGGTGATCACCGTCGCGACGCGGTCGCCGAGCGACGTCCGGAACGCCACCCGCTCCACGAACGCCCGCGGCGTCTGGCGGGCGACGACGATGATCCGCCCGCACGACGTGGCGATCTCAGGGGCGCCGCCCGCGCCCGGCAGCCGCACCTGCGGGGCGTCGTACGGACCGATGACCGTGGTGTTGATGTCGGCCCGGCGGTCGATCTCGGCCGCCCCGAGGAACCCGACGTCGATCCGGCCCGCCTGGAGCCAGTAGTTGAAGATCTCCGGGACGGACACGACCGTGTCGGCGGTGGCGGCCAGCTCCCCGTCGCCGATCGACAGGGGCAGCGACGCCGGCTTGGCGCCGATCGTCCCCGACTCGTACACCAGCACCAGGTCGGGTGCATGGGTGCGGCGGGCCAGGTTGGCGGCCGTCGACGGCAGGCCGATCCCGACGAAGCACACCTCGCGGTCGGCGAGGTGGCGGGCGGCGGCGACGGTCATCATCTCGTCGGCCGTCCAGGCCCCGTCCCGCTCGCCGCCGCTCAGGTCGCCGGTCACGTCGCAGCCACCAGGTCGAGGACGTGGGCCTGCATCCAGGCCCGGAACCGGTCGCGGTCCCGGCTGATCGGGTCCCAGGCCTCGTAGAAGGCATTGTCCCGGGCCGAGTAGCCGTGGGCGTAGCTGGGGTGGGCACCGCCCGGCACCTCGGCCACCGCGGTCACGACCCACGACGGCAGCACCACGGCTCCGGGCCGGGGCTCCAGCTCGTCGACCACCTCCTCGACGGTCACGACCGACCGGACCGCGGCCAGCACCGCCTCCTTCTGCACCCCGGTGATGCCCCAGAACTGGACGTTGCCGGCCCGGTCGGCCTGCTGGGCGTGGACGATCGTCACGTCGGGCCGCAGGGCCGCCACCGCGGTCAGCTCCTCGCCGGTGAACGGGCAGGTGATGCTGGCGACGTTGTGCGTGTGGTCCGGCAGGTCGGTGCCCTGGTAGCCCCGCAGCACGGCGAACGGCAGCCCGCTGGCGCCGGCGACGTAGCGGTTGGCCATGCCGGCGTGGCTGTGCTCCTCCAGCGCGAGGGGCCGGGGCCAGCCGTGTTCGACGGCGTCGCGGAACCGGTGCAGCGACCCGACCCCGGGGTTGCCGCCCCACGAGAACACCAGCCGGTCGACGGCGCCTAGCCCGATCATCTGGTCGGACAGCACGTCGGGGGTGAGCCGCACGAGCGTGAGGCCCCGGCGGCCCTGGCGCAGCACCTCGTGGCCGGCGGCGAACGGGATGAGGTGGGTGAAGCCCTCCAACGCCACGGTGTCGCCGTCGTGGACCGTGGCGGCCACGGCGTCGGCCAGCGTCGTGATCACCGCGGGTACCAGACGGGCAGCTCGGCGTCGACGTTCACCCAGGTCGACTTGGCGTCGGTGTACCCGTGCATCGCCTCGAAGCCCATCTCGCGGCCGTAGCCCGACTGGCCGACACCTCCGAACGGCGACCCCGGGCTCACCCGCTTGTAGCTGTTGACCCACACCATCCCGGCCCGGAACGCCCGGGCCATCCGGTGGGCGCGGCCGAGGTCGCGGGTCCACAGCCCGGCACCGAGGCCGTAGGCGGTGCCGTTGGCCAGGGCGATCGCCTCGTCGTCGTCCCGGAACGTCGTCACGCTGACGAACGGGCCGAACACCTCCTCCTGGCACACCCGGGCCGCCGGGTCGTCGACGCGGACGACGGTCGGTGCCACGTAGCAGCCACTCGCCAGCGCCGGGTCGGCGGGCGGGCCGCCACCCGTGAGGATCTCGGCGCCCTCGTCCTGGGCAACCTTCACGTAGCCCAGGACTCGGTCACGGTGGATCGGCGAGGTGAGCGGGCCCATCTCGGTCGCCCGGTCGAGCGGGTTTCCGAGGCGGATCGACCGGGCCAGGTCCACGAACCCGGCCAGGAACTCGTCCGCGATCGCCTCGTGGAGCAGCAGCCGGCTGCCGGCGATGCAGGCCTGGCCCTGGTTGTGGAAGATCGCGAAGGCGCTGCCGTTGCGGGCCTTGTCGAGGTCGGCGTCGGCGAACACCACGTTGGCGCCCTTGCCGCCCAGCTCCAGCTGGAGCCGGGCGAGGTTGCGGGCCGTGGCGGCCACGATCCGGCGGCCGACCGCGGTCGACCCGGTGAACGCCACCTTCGCCACCCCGGGGTGCTCGGCGAGGCGCTGCCCGGCGGTCTCGCCGTAGCCCGGCACGATGTTCACGACCCCGGGCGGGAAGCCGACCTCGACCAGCAGCTCGGCCAGCCGCAGCGAGCTCAGCGGCGTCAGCTCCGACGGCTTCATGACCACGGCGTTGCCGGCAGCGAGGGCCGGGCCCAGCTTCCAGCTGCAGAACATCAGCGGGAAGTTCCACGGCACGATCGCCCCGACCACGCCCAGGGGCACCCGCTCGACGTAGTTCAGGAAGCCGGGCGCGTCGACCGGCACCACCGAGCCCTCGACCTTGTCGGCGATGCCGCCGAAGTAGCGAAAGGTGGCGGCGGTGCGGGGGACGTCGAGCAGCGACGAGTCCTTGATCGGGTGGCCGGTGTCCCGGCTCTCCAGCTCGGCCAGCTCGCCGACGTGGGCCTCGATGGCGTCGGCCAGGCGGAGCAGCAGGCGACCTCGCGCCGCGGCCGGCAACGCGGCCCACGCCGGGAACGCCGCCGCGGCGGCCGCCACCGCCCGGTCGACGTCCGCGGCCCGGGCCTCGGCCACCTCGGCCAGCGGGGAGCAGTCGTGGGGGTCGAGCACCTCCACCACCGCGCCGTCCGCGGCGTCGACGAACTCGCCCCCGATGAAGAGCCTGGTCTGCACGCCGGCGACCGCTCAGAGCTCGATCGGGTAGGTCGGTGCCCGGCCGGTGGCGATCAGCTCGGGGAGGTCGGGCGAGCCGTTCTCCCACACCAGCAGCATCGACCGCTTGGGCGAGTAGCCCTGGTGGCGGATGTCGGCCGGCATCGCGGCCACATCGCCCGCCTTCATGGTGACCCGGGCCCGCAGCTTGCCGGTGACCTTGTCGGCCACATCCCACTCGATCTGGTCGCTGAGCTGCACGAACCACTCGACCCGGTCGTTGCCGTGGACGATCGGGAGGATGTACTCCTCGGTGGTCGGGCAGTAGAGGCTGTCCTTGCACACCGACACCACCGACGGGTTCCAGGTCACGTCGGAGCGGGACAGGTAGGCGAACAGGTTGAAGGCGCACACCTGGTCCTCGAAGCCCGGCTCGGGGTGGAGCTCGGGCGCCGACTGGTCGACGTCGGCGAACATGCGGTTCACCGGGTGGGTGGCGTCGGTGCGGACCGCCTCGTCGCCGGGCACGCCGACCATCCGGGCCGCGGTGACCCGGCGCCGGGTGATGGCGTCGGTGTTGCTGCCGGCCTTGTCGCCCCAGGCGGTGCCGGTCTCCTCGGGGGCGGCGAACGGGTCGAAGCCGGCGTTCGTCCACTCGTCGAGCATCGCCTTGAACGTGGCCATGATCTGCTCGTGGGGGAAGTTCTCGAGGTGGTCGAGCTCCGCCTTGCGGTACGACTCGTTGAACGACCCGGCGAACAGGTCGACGTTGCCGTAGTGGTTCACCGTGCCGACGACGTGGTCGAAGTTCACGGTGCCGTAGAAGAAGTTCCAGGCGACGTCGCGCTGGGTCGCCCGCAGGAACGCGTCGATCGACATCGTGTGCTTCCCGGTGGGCCAGCCGATGTGGGCGAAGTACTCGTCGCGCTCGAAGGTGAACTCGCCCAGCTGGAAGGTGCCGTAGCCGTGGTGGTTGGCGTCGCCCCGCACGACGTCGGCCGCGGCGGGGGTGGTGGTGTCGGTCATCGGGTCCCTCTCAGGCGGTCTGGCAGATCTCGGCCCAGCGCTCGACGGTGTCGTCGCCGGCGATGGTCTGGAGCAGGACGGCGGCGGGCGCGACGGCCCGCATGCGGTAGGCGGCGTGGGCGGGCAGCAGGGCCATGTGGCCGCGGCGGGCGACGATCCGGCCCATCGGGCGGCCGGCCGGCTCGCCCTCGACGGCGATCGACCCGGCCTTGCCGGCGGGCGCCAGCGCCTCGTCGAGGAGCACCAGCTCGACCTCGACCTCGCCGTCCATGACGAGGGCGAACTCGTCGTGGTCGCAGGTCCTCCAGCCCGACGTCCCCTCGGCCCGGATGGCCTCGAGGACGTACTCCTGGTTGCGGGCGACGGCCACCTTCTCCCACGGCGCGGCGTGGGTGGCCACCTCGAAGAGGTTGGAGAAGGCGTAGTGGCGGGGATCGTCGTCGATGGCTTCGACCCCGCCCTTCTCGTAGCTCCCCAGCGATCCGAACCTGGTCACGTACTCGGCCATCGATCCCCCCTTGCGTGTGTTCGCCTTGCATGTGTTCGCTATGCGAACTATCGTGCGCTAGTCGAACATCGACAACGATCGCGAAGGAGCGCCGCCTTGTCAACGGACCGCGGGGAGTTCGTGCAATCGCTCGCGCGGGGCCTGTCGGTCATCCGCTCGTTCGCGGCCGACCGCCCGACCATGACGCTCGCCGAGGTGGCCCGCGAGACCGGGCTGACCCGGGCCACCGCCCGGCGGCTGCTGTTCACGCTGGAGGCCTTGGGCTACGCGGCGTTCGACGGGAAGCGGTTCTCACTCACCCCCCAGGTGCTCGACATCGGCTACGCCTACCTGTCGTCGCTCGACCTGTCCGCCATCGCGCAGCCCGAGATGGAGGCGCTGGTCGACCGCACCCACGAGTCGTCCTCGGCCGCCGTCCTCGACGGCACCGAGATCGTCTACGTCACCCGCGTGCCCACCAAGCGCATCATGACGATCTCGCTCGGCCTCGGGTCGCGGCTCCCGGCCTACGCCACGTCGATGGGCCGGGTGCTGCTGGCCGACCTGGCCGACGACGCCCGCTGCGAGCACCTCCCGCCCGAGCCGTGGCCGGCGCTGACCGCTCAGACGATCGTCGACCCCGACGAGCTGCGGGCCGAGCTGGCCCGGGTCCGGGAGCAGGGGTGGGCGCTGGTCGACCAGGAGCTGGAGGAGGGCGTGCGGTCGATCGCGGCCCCGTTGCGCGACGCCAGCGGCCGGGCCGTCGCCGCCCTCAACGTGTCCAGCCACGCCGGCCGGGTCGACTTCGCGACCCTCCGCGAGACGTTCCTGCCGGACCTCGTCGCCACCGCGGCCCGCGTCAGCGACCGCCTCCGCATGCGGTGAACCCGGTGAACCCGGAGGCCGCGGTTGCTGCGGGCGTCGTGGGGCGGATCGAGCGCCTGGTCGACGACTTGCGGGCGGCGGGGGCTCCGGTCCGCCCGGCCGACGTGGTCGACGCGATGGCCGCGGTGGGCGCCGTCGACCTGGGCCGCCGGGCCGAGCTCCGGGCCGCGCTGCAGGCGACGCTGGTCAAGGAGGAGCGCCACCTCGCGGCGTTCGGCCTCCTGTTCGACGCCTGCTTCCCGGCTGCCAGGCCGGTGGCCCGAGCCGGGATCGGGCCGCTGCGAGACCGCCTGGTCGACGCCCTGGCTCGGGGCGACCCTGTCGAGGCGGCGGCACTCGCCGGTGAGGCGGCGGCCGCGGCACCGGCGCCCGGTTACCAGCGGGTGCTGCGAACGCTGGAAGCCGGGTCGCTGGTGCAGGACGCCCTGCGATCGGCCCGCCAGGCGGGGCGACCGGTGTCGGCGGCGGGCACCACCGCCGCAGTGGACCGGTTCCTCCGGGCGCTGCGGGGCGAGCTGCTGGCCCGGCGCCTGGCCGCGGGCGACGACGATGTGGCCACCCTTCTCCCCGACCCGCTCGCCGTCGACATCGCGGGGGCGTCGGCCCTCGAGCAGCAGGAGCTGCGGGCCGCGGTCCGGCCGCTGGCCCGCCGGTTGGCCGCCCGGCTGCACCACGCCCGGCGGGACCGCCGGGGCGCCCTCGACATGCGCCGCACGCTGCGCCGCTCGCTCTCGGCCGGCGGCGTCCCGGTCGACACCGCATGGCGCCGGCGCCGCCCCCACCGGCCCGACCTGTGGCTGCTGTGTGACGTGTCGGGGTCGGTCGCCGAGTACGCGAGGTTCACGGTTGGGCTGGCAGCCGCGGCGCACGACGAGATCCCGCGGCTACGGGCGTTCGTGTTCGTCGACGACCTGGTGGAGGTCACGCCCACGCTCACCGACCGGCGCCACGACGTCGACGCGTTCGCCCTCGTCGGCGGGGCCGCCGTCGGCCTGGCCGGCAGGCGCAGCGACTGGGGGCGGGCGCTGCGGGCCTTCGAGCACCGCCACGCCCACGAGCTCGGGCCCCGCTCGACGGTGGTGCTCACCGGCGACGGCCGCAGCCATGGGGCGGACCCCTCCGCCGACGTCGTCACCCGCCTCTGCCGCCGCGCCCGGTCGGTCACGATCCTGGTCCCCGAGCCCCCGGCGCTCTGGTCCACCACCGACTCCGCCCTCGCCGACTACGCCCTGGCCGGCGCCACGCTCCACGAGACCCGCACCCTCACCCAGCTTTCGAGCGCGCTGGAGGCCCTGGCCCGCTGACCTCGAGGACGGCGGTGGCGAGGAGCTCGAGCTTGGCCGCGTCGTCGAAGAGCGCGGCGACGCCGAGCAGGGCCATCGCCGGGTAGTGGGCACCGAAGTGGCCGCGGTAGACGTGGCCGATCTCGGCGAGCGAGGCGCGGTACTCCGCCACGTCGGTCACGTAGATCGTCAGCGACACGATGTCCTCCGGCCGGCCGCCGGCCGCGGCCAGCGCGGTGACGACGTTCCTCGCGGCGACGTCGAACTGCTCGACCATCGTGTCGCCGCGGATGGTCCCGTCGGGGCCCTCCGCCGTCTGGCCGCCGAGGAACACGAGCGGTCCCGGAGCCGCGACCACTGCGTGGGCGTACCCCCTGGGCTGCGCCAGCTCGGGGACGGGGACGATCCGATGCCGTGTCATCGCCCGGTCCAGTCCGGTCGGCGGCCGGCCTGCCAGGCCTCGTAGAACTCCCGGTGGTCGTGGCTCTTCATCAACAGCGCCTGGGTGATGGCTTCGAGCTCGATGGCGCTGCCGAGGTCCATGTCCTGCTCGCGGGTCAGGAGGACCTTGGTCGTCGAGTACGCCCAGGCGGGGCCGTCGGCGAGCCGCTGAGCGAGCGCCCGGGTGACGTCGGGGAGGTCCGGGTCGTCGACGACGTCGGTGGCCAGGCCGATGGCGAGGGCCCGGTCCGGGTCGATCCGGTCGCCGAGCATGAGGAGCTCGGTGGCCCTGCCCAGGCCCACGAGGCGGGGCAGCAGGTAGGCCGAGCCCATGTCCGCACCGGCGAGACCGACTCGGGTGAACAGGAACGCGAACGACGCCGAGCGGGCGACGAGGCGGAAGTCGCTGGCCAGCGCCAGCACCGACCCGGCCCCCGCCGCGACGCCGTTGACCGCCGCGATGACCGGGAGCGGGCACTCCCGCAGCGCCTTCGTCACCGCCCCGGTCATCCGGGTGAACTCGAGCAGCTCGTGGGGGTCCATCTTCTGCAGCTCGCCGATGATCTCGTCGACGTCGCCGCCGGAACAGAACCCTCTCCCCTGCCCGGTCAGGACCAGCACCCGCACGTCCTCCCGGCGGGGCACCTCGGTGAGGAAGTCCCGCAGGTCGGCGTAGACGTCGAAGGTGAGGGCGTTGAGCTTGTCGGGGCGGGAGAAGCGGACCGTCGCCACTCCGTCGGTGATGTCGAGATCGAAGTGCATCACACCTCTTCGCGGTCGAGCCGGCGCACGGCTTCCCGGTCGAGCTTGCCGTTGACCGTCCGAGGAAGCACGTCGACGAAGCGGACCTCGCGGGGCCGCTTGTGAGGAGACAGGCGTTCCCGGGCGTACCCGATCAGCGCCGTGGCGGTCAGCGAAGCCCCGTCGCGGACCACGACGTAGGCCCGGGGTTGCACGAGGCCGTCGCGCTCGTGACCGACGACCGCGCACTCGAGCACGTCCGGATGACCGATGAGGCAGGCCTCCACCTCGCTCGGCGCCACCCAGATCCCACCGACCTTCAGCAGGTCGTCGACCCGCCCGCGGTAGGAGAGGAAGCCGTCGGCGTCCCGGACGAACAGGTCGCCGGTCAGCAGGGTGTCGCCCGAGAAGGTGGCCGCCGACTGCTCGGGCGCACCCCAGTACTCCCGCGCGACGGTCTGGCCGGTGACCTCGAGTGCACCCACCTCGCCGTCGGGCACTGTGGCACCGGCGTCGTCGACGACCCGGGCGGCGTAGCCGGGGACCGCCCGACCCACCGTGCCGACCCTGCCCTGGCCGGGTCGGTTGGAGACGTAGATGTGGTACGCCTCCGACGAGCCGATCCCGTCCACCACCTCGACGCCGAAGGCCCGATCCCACTTGCGGTGCAGCTCGGCCGGGAGGGCCTCGCCCGCCGAGGTGCACAGCCGCAGGCAGGTGAGGTCCTGGTCACCCGCCTCGGGGTGGGCGACCATGGCGCTCATCATCGTCGGCACGTTCACCAGGATCGTGGGGCGGTGCCGGGCGATGAGCTCGAAGATCCGCTCCGGGGTGGTGCGCTCGGGGAAGACGATCCCGCCGCCGCCGACTCCGAACGGGAACAGGGCGGCCAGGTCACGGGCATAGCCGAAGAACAGCTTCGGCACCGGGAGGACCATGTCGTCCGGGCCGATGTCGAGGACTCCGCGGGCGTACCAGTCGAAGCTCAGCACCGGGCTGCGGGTCGGGTGGACGCACGCCTTGGGGGCGCCGGTGCTGCCGGTCGTGAACTTCCAGATGGTGACGTCGTCCCGGGTCGTGGGGGCCGGTTCGAGGTCGTCGGGCGCCGCCGCGACCAGGGCGTCGAAGCTCGACTCGCCCGGCCGCAGCTCGCCGTCCGGGACGCCGACGACGAGGAGGCGGCGGAGGTGCCGGCTGGCGTCGCGGACCTCCCGGAGGGCATCGAGGGTGGTGGCGTCGGCCACCACGACTACGGCCTCGGTGTAGTCCAGGTAGTAGCGGTAGTCGTGGGGCTGGAGGTAGGTGTAGACCTCGGCGGTCACGACGCCGATCTTCTGCGCCCCGTACCACGTGGCTACGAAGTCGATGCCGTCGTTGAGGGCCAGGAGCACCCGGTCCCCGCGCCCGACCCCCAGCGAGGCCAGCACGTTGCCGACCCGGTTGGTCATGCCCGCCAGCTCGGCGTAGGTGGTCGGGCCGTCGGCCGTGACCAGGGCCGTACGCCCGCCGCGGCCCTCCTCGAGGTTGCGGTCGACGAACCAGGTGGCCACGTTCAGCTGCGCCGGGAGGTCCTCGTAGCGGAGCATCACACCCTCCCCTCGCCGGCGACCGAGCGGATGACCTCGACCAACATGTCGGTCAGCGTGGCCAGGGTGGCCTCGCCCTCCTGGGCCGTCGCCTCGGCGGGCGCGCCGCAGTACGCGTCGGGCATCCCCATGGCGGTGAAGTCCCGGCGGCCCTCCCCGATCGCCGCCACCATGTCCACCCGGACCGGCGGCAGGCCCAGCTGGAGGTCGACGTCCACCAGCTCGGGGCGATCGGCCAGCACGAGCGACGTCTCGTAGCGGCCGGCGTGGCACTCCCCCGCCTGGAACTCCTCGGTGAGGCGCGCGGCGTTGTGCCGCCGGACCAGGTCGAGGTGCCCGATCTCGACACCTCGGCCGGCCCGCACCGTCTCCACCACCCGGCGCAGGGTCGCCACCTGCTCGGGCTCGAAGTGGTTGTTGACCAGCACCACCCGCCCCAGGCCCTGGTCGACCAGCGACGTGCAGATGTCGGCGACCAGGGCGTGCAGCGTGTCGGCCTCGACGTGGATGGCGCCGGCGAAGGCCGCGGCGTAGTGCGTCACGCCGTAGGGCAGCGCCGGAAGGATCAACGCCCGGACCTCGGGGTCGTCGGCCAGCCGGTGGGCGGCGCGTCGGCACATGCCCGCCGAGATCAACGAGTCGGTCGACAGGGGCGCGTGGGGCCCGTGGGGTTCGGTGGCCCCGACCGGCAGCAGGAGCACGGTCGGCGGCACGGATCCCCGCAGCGCGTCGACCTGGGGTGAGGTGAGGTCGGCGAAGTACGGGCTGCTCATGTGACCTCCTCGTCCAGGTCCAGGAGGCAGAGGTCGGCCCGCCCGGCACCGACGATCGTGTGCAGCTCGTCGGCCGTCGTCAGGTACCCGCCCACCAGGGTCGGGACCCCGGCCTCGCTGCGCACCCGGTCGGACAGGGCGGTGAGGAAGCCGCGGCGGTACTCGGGCTGCGCTTCGGCCACCGTCTGGCCGGCTTCCACGTGCACGAGCTCCGCATCGCCGGCCCGCAGCGCGCGGGCGATCTCGATGCCGTCGTCCACGTCGAGCCCGTGCCGTGCCCAGTCGGTGACGCTCAGGCGGACGGCGAGCAGCCGGTCGTCCGGCCACGCCGGGCGCACGGCGGCGAGCACCTCGAGGGGGAAGCGGAGCCGGTCGACCAACGGACCGCCGTAGTCGTCCTCCCGGCGGTTGGTGAGCGGCGACAGGAAGCTGGCCAGCAACCCGCCGTGCGCCATGTCCAGCTCCAGGGCGTCGAACCCGGCCTGCGCGGCCCGTTCGGCCCCGGCCGCGAACGCCTCCCGCAGCCGAGCCATGTCGTCCGTCGTCAGGGCGCGGGGCCGGGGGCTCGCGGGTCCGTAGGGCAGCGCCGAGGCCGAGACCAGCGGCCAGCCGCCCGAACGCAGCGGCACGTCGACGCCGCGGTCTGCCGGGGCGGTCGCCCCCCGCCGACCCGCGTGTCCCAGGAGCAGCATGGCTCGCGCCCCCTCGGCGTGGACCTGCTCGACCACGCCCGCCCACCCGGCGACGGCGGTGTCGTCCGCCACCGGGCAGTCCAAGGAGGTGCGGCCCTCCGGGGTGACGGCGACCAGCCCGGTCATCACCAGGCCGGCACCGGAGCGGGCCAGGGACACGAGCGCCGCCGGAGGCCCTGCCCGCACGATGCGGTTGGGCAGCATGAGCCCTCCCACCGACAGCGGCGCGAAGGCCGGCGGCGGCGCCAGCGCACGCCCGTTTCCGTCCAGCCAGCTGTCGAGCGACCGCACCAGGCCGGGGTCGCGCAGCTCCAGGTTGGCGTGGCTGATGCGCCCGCTCCGGGTCAGGAGGTTGAACGCGAACTGGATGGGCTCCAGGCGGGCGTGGTGGCCGACCCGCTCGAAGTAGGCCGCGCTGTCGTCCGCGGCCTGCTGGGCACGCTCGACGATCGGCTGCCGTTCCAGCTCGTAGTCCACGATGGCGGCCTCGACGTCGGCGTGGCGGACGCAGGCGTTGGCCAGGGCGATGGCGTCCTCCATCGCCAGCTTGGTCCCCGATCCGATCGAGAAGTGCGCCGTGTGGGCGGCGTCGCCGAGCAGCACGACGTTGCCGTGGTGCCAGCTCCGGTTGGTGACCCGCAGGAAGTCCAGCCAGATCGAGCGGTTGGAGCGCAGCCGGTGCCCGGCGAGGTCGTCGGCGAAGAGGCGCTCGCAGAAGGCGATGCTCTCCTGCTCGTCCATCCGGTCGAGGCCCGCCCGCCGCCACGTGGCCTCGGGGCACTCGACGATGAACGTGCTGGTGGCCTCGTCGAACGGATAGGCGTGCACCTGCACCAGGCCGTGCTCGGTGTCGCGGAAGATGAACGTGAACGCGTCGAGCACCAGGTCGGTCCCGAACCACACGTACTTGCCGCCCTGGGGTTCGACGACGCTGCCCAGCTCCCTGGCCCAGCGTCGCCGGACGCTGCTGTTGACCCCGTCAGCCGCGACCACGAGGTCGGCCGGCCTCGGGAGCGACGACGCGTCGACCTCCACGCCGAACTCGAGCTTGACGCCCAGGTCCTGGCAGCGCCGCTGCAGGATGCGGAGCAGCTGCTTGCGGGCGATGGCCGAGAACGAGTGCCCACCCGAGCGCAGCACCTGGCCCTGGTAGCGAACGTCGACCGCGTCCCAACGGGCGAACGTGTCGGTGATCTCGACGTAGGTCGGCTGGTCGGCGTCCCGGAGCGCCCCGAGCGTCTCCTCGGAGAAGACCACGCCCCACCCGAACGTGGCGTCGGGTGCGTTGCGCTCCAGCACCCGGATCTCGTGGGTCGGGTCGGCCTTGGCGAGCAGGATCCCCAAGTAGAGCCCACCGGGCCCGCCCCCCACGATCGCAACCCTCACGACCCGACCACCTCGGCCAGGCGGTCGACCTCGTCGATGTCGGCCACTGTGGGTAGCAGGACGAGCTCGTCGCAGCCGGCGGCCTCGTAGCCCCGCACGAAGTCCTTGACCTCCCGCGGCGTGGTCAGGTTCCCCGCGGCGATCTTCTCGGCGAACCCTCCGGTGAACGCGTAGTAGTCCCGCAGGTAGGCGGCACCCCGAGCGGCGTCGCCGAGGGCGAAGTAGCCCTGCCCCCAGAGCAGGGGCCGACCCGGGCGGCCGAGGTCGCTCCACGCCGCCCTCGCCTTGGCCGCCGCGGAGGCGAAGGCGCGGGGCGGTCCCCCACCGTGGACGTAGCCGTCGGTGTAGCGGGCCATCCGTGCGAACGCAGCCCCGCTGGCTCCGCCCCCGAGGAGCTCGAAGTCGTGGTCGCTCCGCAGCTGGGCGAGCTGGGCCGAGAGCCGTGCGCCCCGGCCCCGGTGGTCGATGCCCGCGGCGCGGTAGTCGTCGTGGCGAGCGCCGACCGAGAGCCCGAGCGTGATCCGCCGGCCGGCGATGGCCTGGAGGGCCGCGGCTTGCTTGGCGAGGAGCGCAGTGTTCCGGAGCGGGCCGATCACGACGGTCGTCGCGAGGCCGATCCGCGAGGTGACCGCCGCGGCAGCGGCCAACGCCATGAGCGGCTCGGTGCTGTCGTAGGCCAGGCGGTCGAGCACGGCGAGGCTGGAGAACGGGCCCCCGTCGGCCCGCCGGGCCCACTCCACGAGCAGCGGGCCGTCGGTCCCCGGTGTCGTGTTCGGAAGTCCGATGGCGACCCGCATGCGAACCCCTCCCTCGCAACGTCTTGCCCCTGCCCCAGGTCTATACCCGACCCAAGCAGGGGCGGCCGGCCGAGCCCTAACATCGCCGCCGTGACCGTCGCCGAGACGGTGGGGGAAGCCGTCGCCGCCCTCGGATGCCGGCAGGTGTTCGGGGTCGTCGGCAGCGGGAACTTCGTCGTCACCCGAGCGCTGATGGACCACGGCGCCCGCTTCCTCGCGGCGCGCCACGAGACCGCCGCCGTAACCATGGCCGACGCCTGGGCCCGGCTGACCGGCGAGGTCGGCGTGGCGACCGTCCACCAGGGCCCCGGGTTCACCAACGCGCTCACCGCGCTGACCGAAGCGGCCAAGAGCCGGACACCGCTGCTGGTCCTGGCCGCGGACACCTCCGCCGCGGCCGTGCGGTCGAACTTCAGGATCGACCAGGCCGCCATCGCCGCTGCCGTGGGCGCGGTTCCTGAACGCATCTACTCCGCGACGACCGCCCACGCCGACGTGACCCGGGCCTACCGGCGCGCCGCCCAGGAGCGCCGCACGGTGGCGCTGATGCTCCCCCTCGACGTGCAAGCCGCAGACCCCGGCGAGGTCGGGGCTCCGGACACGGCGATCGTTACCCGCACCCGGCCCTCCGCCGAGGCGGTCGAGGCGGTCGCCGACCTGCTCACCGGGGCCCAGCGTCCGGCGATCGTCGCCGGTTGGGGCGCAGTCCTCGCCGACGCCCGTGGTCCGCTGGAGGAGCTCGCCGACCTGACCGGCGCGGTGCTGGCCACCTCGGCGCTCGGCAACGGGCTGTTCGCGGGCAACCCCTTCGCCCTCGGCATCGCGGGCGGGTTCGCCTCGCCTGTGGCCGCCAGCCTCCTGGGGCAGGCGGACCTCGTCGTCGGGGTCGGTGCGTCCCTCAACATGTGGACCACACGGCACGGCGAGCTGATCGGGGCCGGCGCCAAGGTCGTCCAGATCGACCGCGAGCTCGACGCCCTCGGCGCCCACCGGCCGGTCGACCTCGGCATCGTCGGCGACGCGGCCGAGACCGTGGCGGCCCTGACCGAGGTCCTCCGAGGGCGGGGTCACCGCGCCACCGGCTATCGCACCGACGACCTCGAAGCCCAGATCGCCGCCGGTCACTGGCGCAACCAGCCCTACGACGACGCCGGGGACGGCAACTGCATCGACCCCCGGACGCTGTCCATCCGCCTCCACGACCTGCTGCCGCCCGACCGGCTGCTGGCGGTCGACTCGGGGCACTTCATGGGCTGGCCGGCCATGTACATCGACGTGCCCGACCCCCGCAGCTTCCTGTTCACCCAGGCCTTCCAGTCGATCGGCCTGGGCCTGGCCGGGGCCATCGGCGCGGCCCTCGCCCGCCCCGACCGGCTGGTGGTCGCGGCGCTCGGCGACGGTGGGGCGCTCATGGCCGCGGGTGAGCTCGAGACGGTCGGCCGCGTCGGCCTGCCGCTGCTGGTCGTGGTCTACAACGACGCCGCCTATGGCGCCGAGGTCCACCACTTCGGGCCGTCCGGCGAGCCGCTGGACATCGTCACCTTCCCGGACACCGACTTCGCGGCGCTGGGCCGCGCAGTAGGAGCCGAAGGGATCACGGTGCGCCGGGTCGAGGACCTCGCCGCCGTCGAGGACTGGATCGCCCGCCGGTCGGGACCGATGGTCGTGGACGCCAAGGTGTCCCCCACCGTCGTGGCCGACTGGTTGAAGGAGGCCTTTCGGGCCCACTGAACCGAGGAGGGTTCATGAGCGTTCTGCAGGAGCTGCTCCAGCACATCGGGCAGGGTCGGGTCGACGTCGTCGACCTGACCGCCCCGCTGTCGGAGGCCACCCCGATCATCCAGCTGCCCCCGCCGTTCGCCAACACGCCGGGGTTCGCGCTGGAGGAGCTCAGCCGGTACGACGACCGGGGCCCCGCCTGGTACTGGAACGCCTTCTCGACCGGCGAGCACGTCGGCACCCACTTCGACGCCCCGATCCACTGGGTGACCGGCCGGGACGGGCTCGACGTCTCGCAGGTGCCCGCGACCCAGCTGATGGCGTCGGCGGTCGTCATCGACAAGAGCGCCGAGTGCGCCGCCGACCCCGACTTCCTCCTCGAGGTGGACCACGTGCGGGCCTGGGAAGCAGACCACGGCCCGCTGCCCGACGGCGGCTGGCTCCTCTATCGCAGCGGCTGGGACGACCGGGCCTCGGACCAGGAGCGCTTCCTCAACGCCGACGACACCGGGCCCCACACGCCCGGGCTGTCGGTCGAGTGCTCCCAGTGGCTGGCCGAGGAGACGACGATCCTCGGCATCGGGGTCGAGACGGTGGGCACCGACGCCGGCCGGGCCCACTCGTTCGACCCGCCGTTCCCGTGCCACTCGTTCTTCCTCGGCAACGGCAAGTACGGGCTCACCCAGCTCGCCAACCTGAGCCGCCTCCCCGCCGTCGGCGCGGTGGTGATCGCCGCCCCCCTGCCCATCCTCGGCGGCTCCGGCAGCCCGTGCCGGGTCCTCGCCCTGGTCGAACGGCCGTAGATCCGTCGATCTTCGAGGTCAGCCGAGGGTCGGGTGGGTCGGGACGAACTGGACGGAGGTGATCGTCCTCGGGTCGTGGCCGGCTGCGGTGAGGATGTCGTGGGGCGTAGGGGCGACGGTCGCCGTCTGCGGGTCGACGAAGATCACCCGGCCGTCGACGTTGGCGGCGTTGAAGGCGTGGCCGACCTGGACCGCGGCGGCGTTGGCCCACGACGCCGGCCGGCGCAGCTGCACGGTCACCACCCCCCGGGCGCCGGGGCCGGCCTTGTCCAGGAACTGGCCGATCTCGTGGAGGTCGTACACCTCGGTGACCATGCTGTCGTGCACGGCGGCGATGGCATCGGGGGTGAGCGCCCCGCTGCGCTTCGCCAGGCGGGGCACCTTGCCCAGCGCGGCGTCGACGGCGTTCACAGCCGCCAGGGTGCTCGCCCGCTCGGCCGCCGGGTTGACCGCCCGGACCCACTCCTCCGGCGCGGCGCCGCGGGCGATCGCGGTGCGCAGCGCCTTGAGCTCCTCCTGCCGACCGGCGGCGAGCGCCTCCTCCTGGAAGACCAGCTTCTGCCGGGCTCGCGGGAGGTGCACGACACCTCGCTCGGTGGCCGCACCCGCGCCTCCCTTCGGGCGGATGGTGGCTTCGATCGTGGCGCGGCTGGGGCCCTTGGGAACGATCGTCGCGTCGGGTGAGCCGGTCACGGGTGGGGTCAGCAGCAGCACGACGGCCACGGTCCCGATGCCGACTGTCACCGTGACCGCGCTCTTGGACACGAAGTAGCAGTCGCTGAGGCCGCTGCAGTTGTCCGCCGCCGCGGGTCGGGCGTCGGCGAGGAGCAGCAGCACGGCAAGGGCCCCCACGCCCAGCAGCCAGCGCAGCACCCGGGTCACGCCGGCGCTCCGGCGTCGGCCAGCTCGCTCGGGCGGCGGCCGGGGATCAGCGCCGTGGCGACGCCCACCGACACCAGCATCGGCACCAGCAGGGAGCTGAAGTCGGCGTCGTTGGCCCGGAGGGCGTCGTCGATGAGGTCTTTGGCCAGCGTCTGGGCCACCACCATGCACACCACGATCCGCACGACCACCGGCACCCGGTTGACCAGCCGCACGTAGCCCGGCACGAACCCCAGGCCCACCGTCCGCACCAGGGCGGCGATGGCGAACGCCGTAAGCATCCCGAGCCACTGCCGCGACGCGAACTCCGGCAACGTCGTCGTGGTCAGGCCGGCCAGCACCACGGCGACGGCGGCCGCCGACGCGAGGCCCTTCAGCGCCGCGGGCCCGGCACCGGACCACGCGCCGGGCGGCCCCGCCGCGCCTTCGTGCAGGGCAGCGGTCACCGTTGCCAGCGGCGGCCGCTGCCCTGCTGACGCGGCGGCCTGGAGGTGCCGGCGCGCGGCCGGGCTCATCGAAGGTTGGGGTCTCGCAGCCACCGGAGGCGCGGGTTGCGCCAAAGGGGAGTCACGGCGAACTGCGACCATCGTGAGCCCGGCTCGCGCCCCGCCTGCGAGCAGGACGAACCAGAACAGCGAGCTGTCGGTCATCCCGTCGAGGAAGTCGACGCCCTGGAACGAGCTGGTGAGACCGACGTCGCGTTGGAACGGCTCGACGGCAGGGAGCTCGGGCGACAGGTGCTCGAACACCCACAGCGGCCGGATGAGCTGGGGGACGGAGAGCTCCCACACGTACACGCCGACGCCCGCGGTCAGGGCGAACGCGCCCCAGGCCAGCCACCCGGCCACCTCCCCGACCACGGGCATCAGCAGCTGCTCGGTCCGAGCCCGGAGGCCCTGCGCCACGATCGGGGTGACGACCACGGCCACGCCCAACACGATGTCGACCACCAGCCGCCCGAGCGCCGAGTACTGCCCCGGCGGCACGGTGGCGAGGAACCAGTCGCCGACGCACCACCCCACCCACGCGGCCAACCCCAGCGACGCACCGAGGACACCGATCACCACCAGCCCCGCCGTGAGGCCGACCGAGTACGAGAACGTCGCGTACGAGTCGGTCCACGGCCGGGCGCCGAGCAGCACCCCCAGCGCCAGCGCCGCGACCGGCGCCGCCGATCCGCCGGGGAACGCCCGCACGTAGCTCCCGTCGGTCATGACCAGGTGTCCCGTCGGCGCCAGCCGGCTCAGCGAGCGGGGCACGTCCTCCCACCACCACCGCATCAGATCCCTGCCTCTCGTCTCGCCGGCGGGTTCGCCGGCGGGTTCACCGGCGGCCCCGCGGCCGCCCGGCTCCACGCGTCGGCGAACCCTCGGATCGCCTGTTCGAGCGGGGTGCCCGTGCCGACGGGGTGCACCATCCCGTCGCGCCGGTCGACCAGCAACGGCGTGTTGCCGTGGAGCGCATGGCGGATGTCGCCCGCTTCGAGGAACCGGCGCGAGTTCCAGTACACGACCCAACCGAAGTTGAGCTCGACGGTGGCGTCCCACTGGACCACCGGGCCGTCGGTCGGGTCGGTAAACCACGTGTCAAGCGACTCGACGAACGCCTGCGCGGCCGCTTGGGCCCCGGCGATGTCCATCAGACCCGTCCTCTCCGTCCCGCCACACCGCCGAGGGTCCCGCCGTAGGCGATGTGGCCGAACAGCGACATCGTCACGAACTCCTTCAGCGCCTCGATCTGCAACCACGAGGGATAGAAGGCGATCATCACCGCCTCCAGCAGCAGGCCCCAGGCGATGCCGGTGCGCCAGCTGGGCTTGCGGACCGCGAGGCAGTACGCCACCGCGAACCCGATGCCGTTGGCGACGTGGTAGCCGGCGCCGGCGACCCAGGCGGCCGTGTCCGAAGCCTCGGACCCGAGCAGGCCGCGCCCGAACAGCGGCAGTGCCTTGAACGGCTTGGTCTCGAGTCCCGTGCCGGCGACCAGGAGCACCCGCGACACGTCGTACGCCGCCAGCCCCGCCGCGCCGGCGATCACCCCGAGCCGGGCCCGGCGCTTGGCGTCCGCCAGTGCCGCAGGCGGCAGCCGGCGCACCGCCAGCCCCGCCGCGAACAGCGCCAACCCTCCCGTCAGGGCCAGCGCCGCGACCAACGACCGGTCGCTGACCATGTGCACGATCAGCGCGGCCCCCGTGGCCAGCGGCAGGGCCAGCAGCAGCGCCCGACTCCGGTTCGACGGTGACCGGCTCGACGCGAGTCGGGTCTGCGTGGGCAGCATCACGCTTCGAGCCGCCTCAGCGCCAGCTCGGCCAGCGCCATCAGCTTCTCGCCCTGGCCGTCGACCTTGGGCCTGAAGTACGCGGACACCGAGACCATCCGCCCCTGGGACCGGAAGTAGACGGTGCCGTCCGGCTCCACGCGGGCTTCGACGTCGGGCGCGCCCTCGACGTCGACGGGGACCGATGTGTCCTCGTAGCGCCCGTTGACGGTCATCGCGTCGACGAGCGACTGCTCGTCCGGGATGGGCATACCGAAGATCTGCACGAGCCCGTTGTGGGGATCGTTGCCCACACGCCAGGCGCACTCGGCATCTGCTTCGCGGGTGTCGGACACCGAGCCCCGATCACCGAACTGCTCCTCGACCTCCGCCACCGTGATCACCGAGCACGCGTCGCTGACGAAGCTGAGCGGGCCATCGCCGGGCGCAGCGCCGGGGGCGACGTCGTCATCGTCGTCGCCCCCGCACGCCGAGCCGGCCGCCAGCAGGAGGACCACTGCCACCGGGACCGCCGAGCCGCATCGCAGCTTCCTTCCCATGCCGACGACGGGACCACACCGTCCCGAGGGCTGTCATCGGTACGCACCACCGAGCGCAGCCCGCCGGCCCGGCGGTGAGCGGGGAGCTGCGGCAGCCCCGGTGACCTGGTCCGACGGGCGGATCTCAGTAGTCGTTGCGGATGCGCGGTGACCCCCCGCGTGGTGCGCTGGGCACGTGACCGACCCGGAGCCCGACGTGCAGGACGCAGTGACGTCGCTACCGCGGGTGCACCTCCTCGCCCTGCGGGCCGCGCTGGTGGGCTTCGACGAGGTCGCGTTGGCGGCGTTGGTCGGCATCCCGCAGGAGTCGGTCCGGCCGCTCCTGCGGGTCGCCGCCGCCAAGTTGGGCAGCTGCCTGGCCGAGCCCGAGCAGGCGTGATCCCCCGCACGGCTGCTCGCGCAAGGCCAGCGCCCAGGGTTACGGTGAGCCGGTGGCGGGTGCTCCGGAGCGGTGGCCGTTGGTCGGCCGCGACGAGGAGCTGGCGATGCTCGACGAGCAAATCGGCGTGCACGCCGGCTCCATGGTGGTGGCTGGTGCGGTCGGTGTCGGCAAGTCGCGCCTGCTGACCGGCTGGTTGGCGGGACGCGACGCGCTCGGCCTCCCGGTCGTGGTGGTCAGGGCGACCCGCTCGACCGCCACGATCCCGTTCGGCGCGTTCGCCCGGTGGGTGCCGGCGCGGCTCGGCGACACGCCCAACCGGCTGGGCATCCTGCAGGCCACCGCGGCGCGGCTGGCGAAGCTCGGGCCGGACCTCGTGGTGGCCGTGGACGACGCCCAGCTGCTCGACGAGGGGTCCGCCGCGCTCGTGCTGCACATGGCTCAGCACACGGCGTTGCGCGTGCTGGTGACTGTGCGCTCGGGGGTGGCATGCCCCGACGCGATCGTGGCGCTGTGGAAGGAGCGGCTCGCGGTGCGGCTCGACCTCCAGCCGCTGTCCGAACCCCAGACCGTCGAGCTGCTCGGCGCGGCGCTGGGCGACGCCGTCGCCCCCGACGCCCGGCAGCGCCTGTGGCGGTTGAGCGAGGGCAACCCGATGGTGCTCCAGGAGGTCGTCGACGCCGGCCAAGCCCAGGGAGTGCTCACCCAGTCGGACGGGGTCTGGCAGTGGCAGGGCGCGCTCAGCAGCGGTGCCCGGCTCGTCGAGCTGGTCACCGACCGGATCGAGGCGAGCGGTTCGGGGGATCGGCGGGCCCTGGAGCTCGTCGCACTCGGGGAGCCGCTCCCCGTCGACGTCCTGGCCCGGCTCGCGTCCCGCGAGCTGCTCAGCGACCTCGAAGCCCGGGGCGTGATCGTGACGGAGCAGGCAGTGCCGGACGACCCCGCCGTGGTCACCCGGCTGACCCACCCGCTGTACTCCGAGATCCTCCGCGCCGAGCTGCCGGCGTTCACGGCCCGCGGCCACCACCTGGCGCTCGTCGAGGCCGCGCTCGCCGCCGGGATCGAGGAGCGCGACCCGCTCCGCGTCGCCACCTGGCTGCTCGAGTCCGGCGAGGAGCCGGGCCGGCCCGAGCTGCTCATGCGGGCTGCGTTCGTGGCCCAGATCATCGGCGACTACGGGCTGGGCGCCCGCCTCGCCGGGGCGGCCGAGCGGGCGGGCGGCGGCTGGCGCGCCACGGTGATGCGGGCGGAATCGCTCGGCCCGCTGCAGCAGTGGGACGAGGCCGACGCCGCGCTGGCGGAGCTGGCCAGCCCGGCCAGCGAGCCCGAGGCGCAGGCGGCCGCGGCGAGCATCCGGGCCGAGCAGGGCTTCTGGTGTCGAGGGGTCGGGCTCGCCGCCGCGCGGGCGATGCTGGCCGAGGCCACCACGACGGTGCCGCCCCGGGCCCGGTCGGCGTTGCTGACCCGCCAGGCGCGGTGGGCCGTCGCGGCCCTGGACCTCGACGAGGCGATCCGGCTCGCGACCCTGGCGGTCGCCGAGGCGGAGACGGTCATCGAACGGCTGAACGGGATCGCTTGCGCCGGACTCGCCGCGGTCCTGCTCGGGCGGGCGAAGGAGGCGATGGCCGTCGTCGAGCAGGCGTCGCCGTACGCGTTCGAGGTGTTCGCCACCGACCCGGCGCCCGGTGGCTACCTGGCCTACATCTACTCGCAGTCGGCCCTGCTCAGGGGGCGCATCGACGAGGCCGTCACCGTGTTCGAGCTCCTGCTGGAGCAGGACATCGTGCGCATCGGTGGTGCCGCGTGGGCGTTCCCGACCTACCTGCTCGCCGGCGCGGTCATGGCCCAGGGGCGCGTCGCCGTCGCCAGCCGGCTGTGCCGGGAGTCGCTGGGGGTGCTCGGCGACGACAACTACTTCGGGTCAGGGACCCTGGTCGCCACGATGTTGGCCGCGTCGGCTGCGCAGGCCGGCGACACCGAGACCGCCGCCGGCGCCCTGGCCTGGCTCGACGCCCACGTGACAGTGCGCGTGGAGTCGGATGACCTCGCGATGGAGCTGGCCCGTGCCTGGAGCCGGGCGGCGTGCGGCGAGCTGTCGGCGGCGCAGTCGATCGCCCTCGCGGCCGCAGGGCGGGCTCGAGCGGTCGGAGCGCGGATGTTCGAGCTGACCGCCCTGCTCGAAGCCGCTCGGCTGGGTGCCGCCGCGCCCGCGGCCCCGCGGCTGGCCGAGCTGAGCCAGGTGGTGGAAGGCCCCTACGTGGTCGCCGCGACCCGCTTCGCCGAGGCCGTGGCCGCCGAGGATGGCGTGGCCCTCGACGACGTAGCGGCGCGCCTCGACCGGATGGGCGCCCGGCTGCTGGCCGCCGAGGCGGCAGCCGCGGCAGCCGATGCCCACGCCGCGGCCGATCGGCGTCGCGATCGCGCGGCCTCGCAGGCCCGGGCCCAGGAGCTGGTCGCGCGGTGCGACGGAGCGGCGACACCGATGCTCGCCCGCCTCGACCGCGACCCGGTCGTGGCCGCCCTCACCGCCCGGGAGCGCGAAGTCATCGAGCTGGCCGCCCGGGGCCGGTCCAGCCGCGAGATCGCCGCCGCCCTCACCATCTCGGTGCGTACGGTCGACAGCCACCTCAACCACGCCTACACCAAGCTCGGCATCAACGACCGCACCCAGCTCGGGTCCGTCCTCGGCCTCTGAGCCGGCAGGACGATCAGGGCGGGTCGGGCAGAGGCATCGCTCTGATGTCGCTCATCGTCGACAGGACCAGGCGGTCGCCGGCGATGACGACGTCAGCTGCGCTGACGCCCTCCGCGACCTTGGCGCTGGCGCCGGAGGTCGGGTTGATCTCGACGACGTCGTAGGACGCCAGGAACACGCGGCCCTCGCGGACGACGAGGTTGCCGAGGCCCACGCCCAGCTGGTCGGGCACCGGCTTCTCCCAGAGCTCCTTGCCGTCGGCGGCGTAGCCGTGCATGGTGGCGTCGTCGGCCACGACGGTCACCCCACCGGCGTGGGCCACCGTCGACTCGGGACTGGTCAGCGGCACGTCCCAACGGGGCTTCCCGGTGGCGCTGTCGAGCACCACCACGTTCCCGGGCCCGCCGCCGCTCTGGATGATGAACGCCGTCGCCGACCCGTCGTCGAACGCCGCGACCTCGGTGGCCACGGGGAACGAGGTCGACCCTTCGGTGATGACGTAGGACCAGACCTCCTTGCCCGTCTTCGGGTCGATGGCGACCAGCGTCATCGACGGGCCCAGCGGTGGCTCGTCGCCCGGGCCGAAGTCCGGCATCGTCTCGGTGGTGACGTAAAACCGCGCCCCGTCGGAGAGCACCGGCGAGAAGTTGCTGATCTGGGCAACGCCATCCTCGTGGTCGGTGAAGGCTTGCCACAGCTCCTTGCCAGTGGCGACGTCGGTGCCGATCAGCTCGGCCGGGACGCCGATGCCGGCGTCGATCGCGGCCACCGTGTCACCGGCGACCGGGACCCAGAGGGGCTCCAGCTCGCGGTCGTGCACGTCGATCCGGGCCGTCCACACCTGCTTGCCGTCGAGGTCGTAGGCGTAGAGGCCGTCGCGGCCGGACTTGCCGTCGTCCGCCGCCAGCACCAGGCCGTCGACGATCGTGGGCGAGCCGGCGATGTCGCTGCGCAGCTCCGTGGCCCACCGCTCGTCGCCGGTGGCCGCGTCGTAGCAGAACAGGGTCTTGTTGATGCCGGTGCCGCAGACGGCCTTGCCGTCGGTGGCGAGGCGGTGGCTGTTCTCCCGGGTCCCGTCGATCCAGCCGTTGCGAGGCTTCTGCCCGTCCCCACCGCCACCGCCGCCGCCATCGTCGGAGCCGTCGTCGTCCTGCGTCATGACCACTACCGCCCCGACGGCCACCACGGCCACACCCGCCAGCACCGCGAGGAGGCGGCCCCGGGAGCGGCCCGTGCTGCGGGGCGGCCCCAGCTGCGGCGGCGGCAACGGAGGAGGAGGAGGAGGAGAAGAAGAAGAAGAAGAAGAAGAAGAAGGAGGAGGAGGAGGAGAAGGAGGAGGCGGCGGCGGTGGTGGTGGTGGCGGCGGCACGCCCACCGGTGGTCCCGAAGGTGACGGCCAGCTCCCCGCATCTGTGCGCCCATCCACGCGGCCCGACATTAGGCCCCGGTGAGAGCGCTCTCGTCACATTCCCCCGGCGGGGTCCGTCAGTGCAGTGACGAAGCCAGACAACCCCAGGAGATGAGACGACGATGCTGCACAACATCATGTTCGTGACGATCTACGTCACCGACCAGGACCGCGCGCTGAAGTTCTACACGGAGGGCCTCGGCCTGGAGCCGCGGGTGAACTTCCCGAACCCCGAAGGACGCTTCCTCACCGTCGGCGTCCCGGACAGCCCGGTCCAGATCCTGCTGTGGCCGCACGCGCCGGCCGCCGGGCAGCCCGCCGAGGCGGGACCGGGGATCGCACCCGGCCCGATCTTCCTCGAGTCGGCCGACCTGAGGAAGGACGTCGAGGAGTTCCGCTCCCGCGGCGTGACCTTCGTCCAGCCCGAGCCGGAGGACTACGCGTTCGGCGTCCGCATCGAGGCGATCGACCCGGACGGCAACCGGATCTCGCTCCGCCAGCGGCGCCAACCCGCGGATCAGTAGTCGGACGTCAGTGGAGCGGTGACCACGACGACGTGCGGAGGAGCTTGCTGTCCCACTGGTCGCGGTACTCGAGGGCGCCGTACATGTACGACCCCGGCCAGGTGCCGGGGTCGTACTCGGCGGGCTCGGTGATGAGGTTCATCAGCAGGCGGTAGTCGACGATCTTCTGCATCAGCACGGCCTCGGGGCGGCGGTGGGTGCCGTAGGCGACCTGGAAGCAGGCCTGGATGTCGAGGATCCGGCGGTCGGCCGGGGTCCGCTGCATCATCCGGAAGTAGTCGGTGTCCCAGAAGTCGACGTAGTCGTCGAGGGCGGCGCTCGGCCAGCCGGTGTCCTCCATGTACAGCGACAGGTCGTGCTCGGCCCCGTCGACCGGCACGTCGCCCAGGTCGACCTCCTGCAGCGGCGACCACTCGACCGGTACCAGCAGCTTCCCGTCGACGTGATGGCGCAGCTCCCCGACCGAACGGGCCCAGTCCCGCAGGGCGCCGTCCCCTTTGCCGGAGCACAGGGCCTCGGCCAGCCGCTGGTAGGCGGCGCCGTCCCGCACCGCGGTGACGGTGACCACGTTGTAGGCCGGCCCGCTGCCGTGGGCGTGGTTCAGGTACCAGAGCAGCCGGGCCTCGTCACCGCCGCCGGCCTCGGCGAGCAGCGGCATCCAGCCCTCGCGATAGGCGGCCTCGAACGCCTCCTCGTGCTCGCCCACCACGGCGTGCACCTCGTGCAGGTAGAGCATCAGCCGGCCCCGTCCTCGGCGAGCACCACGGCGGCGAGCGCGTCGCGGCTGACCTTGCCGAGGTTGCTGTAGGGCAGGTCGGCGGCGAAGACGATGCGGTCGGGCAGCTTGTAGCGCGCCAGCCGCTCGGCCGCGAACGCCCGGAGGTCGGTGGGGTCGAGCGTCTGGCCGTCGACCGGCACCACGACGGCGGCGACCCGTTGGCCCAGCTCGTCGTCCGGGATCCCGCACACGCCGGCGTCCCGGACCGCGGGGTGGCGGCGCAGCACGTCCTCGATCTCGATGGGCCCGAACTTCTCGCCGCCCCGGTTGATGGTGTCGCGCATGCGGCCGACCGGGTGGAGGTAACCGTCGTCGTCGAGCGTGGCGATGTCGCCCGTGCGCAGCCAGTCGGAGGTGACGTTCTGAGCCGCCCGCACCCACACTTCCCC
>Ga0075420_100000448_pt1 | contig 32559 bp, 27 predicted proteins | sample SoiMetdeltSBSDD4_FD_75296 | JGI IMG/M metagenome (GOLD analysis project Ga0075420, IMG submission 75296) | Bulk soil microbial communities from a Populus tree surrounding site in Tennessee, USA - Soil MetaG P. deltoides SBSDD4 | ecosystem: Environmental > Terrestrial > Soil > Tree plantation...
AGGTCGAATGCATAAATGCCGCTGTTGATTTCGCGCACCTGGCGCTCGGCTGGAGAGGCGTCCCGTTCTTCGACAATTCGAGCGATTCGGCCCGAAGACCTGATGATTCGTCCATAGCCGTACGGACGATCGACGACGGCGGTGACCACCGTTGCGGCCGCCTTTGCGTCTCGGTGCGTCGCCACCAGGTTCCGCAGCGTCCCCGCGCGTAGGAGCGGCACGTCGCCGGAGAGCAGCACAACCGTCCCGGTCCGGTCTGTCAGCACCGGCTCGGCCTGCTGCAGCGCATGGGCGGTCCCGAGCTGAGGGTCCTGCACCACGAAATTGAGCCCTGGCCGCCCGCTGAGCCGGTTCCGGACGGCCTCTGCCCCGTGTCCCACGACCAAGGTGGTCGTTGTGGGTGCCAGCGTTGCAGCCGCATCGAGCACATGTTCGATCATCGGGCGGCCGGCGATTGCATGAAGCACTTTGGGCTCGGCCGATTTCATTCGCGTGCCCTGCCCCGCAGCAAGAACAACCACGTGGACATCTGAGCCGGCCTCCGAATGCGTCATATGCCAGAACTCTTGAGCCGCTCGATAATTGCGTAAACATCTCTCGGCGACCTGCCGTGCTTGCGCGCCAGTTCGGCGACAACCTGACGACGTGAGCCGGCGCCAGATTGTGGCATATGCCTGAACTCATCGAATATTTCTAGGTCTGATCCCGAATTAATGCCGGTAGCTTCTTCGATGGTGGGACCCACAACAACAGTGAACTCGCCCCTGCACTCTGTTATTCGACCAATAATCGAGGCGGCGTCGGCTCTCAAGAACTGTTGGTGGACCTTGGAGATCTCCCTAGCGACGAATATTTGGCGTTCGCCCAATTGACGTCCCAGTTCCGCGAGGGTCTGGCGGATACGATGTGGCGCCTCGAAGAACGTAAATGTATGGCGTACGCCCTGAATTTGTGCCAGCCAAGCCTTTCGACCCTTTCCTCTCGTCGGGACAAAGCCGAAAATGGTGAGCGGGTCCATCGGGAAGCCGGAGGCCGTCGCGGCAGCCAGTGAGGCGCTTGGACCAGGCACGGGGTCGACGGGAATGCCCCTTTGCAAGCACGCGTCCACCAGTTCCACGCCTGGGTCGGAAACCCCGGGCGTGCCGGCGTCGGTGACCAGCGCCACATGTTCGTTGCGTTCGAGGCGACGGATGAGGTGTGGCAATCGCGAACGCGTGTTGTGCTGGTGAAAGCTGACCGCCGGCGTTGAGATTCCGTAGTGCGTGAGCAGCTTTGCGGTGCGGCGGGTATCCTCAGCCGCAATGACGTCCACTTCGCGCAGGACGCGGAGGGCCCGAAACGTGATGTCCTCGAGGTTGCCGATGGGCGTTGCGACGACAAACAACGTGCCGGACATCGGACCGGAAAGTTATTGTACCATTGCGAGATGAGCGCTCACGGGACGCAGAAACAGAGCGCACCCTTGACGAATGCACCCATCGGAGCCTTTTCCCCACTTTGTCGACGATTACCTCGCCTATCTCTATGAAGCCCTGCCCAGTCAGGCGAGCTCGGACGGCGTTCATGTCCATGACGATCTGCTCGAGGACCTGAGTCGACCTGCGATCGACGCGCACGTTCGCGCTCTCGCCGGCTTCGGCCGTCGTCTTCAACAGATCGATGCCGCCCCGCTCCCGCCCACCGAGCAGGTGGAGCACCCGATTGTCGGGGCCAACATCGAGGCGCGAATGCACGAGCTGGAGACCGTCCGCAGTTGGGAGCGGAATCCACAGGTCTATGCCGACGCGCTCGGTACCAGCCTCGCCGGCCAGGCACTGTTCAATTACGCCCCTGAAGCGGATCGCGCGCGGCGCGTCGTGTCGAAACTGCGTCAGACGTCGCGGCTGGTGCAGGCGGCGCGCGACAACATCCGCGAGTGTCCAGGGATTTTCGTGAAGATCGGCCTTGAGACCTGGCGGGGCGTGCTGAAGTTCATCGAGACGGATCTGCCCCGCGCGTTTTCACGTCTCGACGATCTCCACATCCTTGGCGATCTCGCGGACACCTCCACGGAGGCCGCCGTCTCGATCAAGTCGTATATCGAGTATCTGGAGACCGATCTCGCTCCACGAGCGAAGGCGTCATTCCGTCTTGGCCGGGAAAACTTCGAGCGAAAGTTGAAGCTCGATGAGGGAATTTCGCTGAGCGCCGATCGCCTGCTCGCCATCGCGCTGCGGGAGCTCCACGAAGTGCAGGAGGAATTTCGCGCGGTGGCCGGCCGCATGAACGGCGGCGATCCGATCACCACCTGGCGGCGCGCCAAGGAGCAGCACCCGGAGCCCGGGCAACTGGTCAACGTGGCGCAGGAGCAGGTCCAGGAGCTTGCGGAATTCCTGCAGCGTCAGGGAATCGTATCGCTTCCGGATTCGGAGCCAGTCGTCGTTGCGCCTTCACCCGAGTTCTATCGGTGGGCGTTTGCGAGCATGTGGACGCCGGGTCCATTCGAAAGCAAGCCAAGCCGCGCGTTTTACTACCTGACCGACGTCGATCGGGAATGGTCAGCCGATCGGCAGGAAGAGCACATGCGCGACTTCAACGTGCCCACGCTGTGGAATATCTCAATCCATGAGGTATATCCAGGACATTTCCTGCACTTTCAGCACCTGCGGCATGTCGATTCGAAGGTGCGGAAGTCGATGCTCTTTGCACCCGCGTCGTTCGTGGAGGGGTGGGCTCACTACTGCGAGCAGATGATGACCGAGGCGGGCTTCCGCCGCGGCGACGATGCCATTAAGCTGGGCCAGCTTGCGGAGGCGCTCGTCCGGCTGGCGCGAGCGGTCGTTGCCATTCGCCTGCACTGCGAAGACCTGTCCGTCGAGCAGGGGATGCGTTTTTTCCGCGACGAGGCGTTTCTCGAGGAAGCGACTGCGCGACGCGAGGCCGAACGGGGCACATTCGACCCAACGTATCTGGTGTATTCGGTAGGGAAGTTGATGCTGCTGAAGCTGCGCCGCGACTACAAGGAAGCGCAGGGCGGCCGGTTCTCCATGCGTGCGTTCCACGACGCGATCCTCGCACAGGGCAACGCCCCCTTCTGGGCGCATCGGCGGCTGATGCTGGGCGATGCTTCGGAAGCGGTCCTGGAGTAGCGCGCGGTGCCGTTATACGAGTACGAATGCGACGCGTGCGGCCGCCGGTTCGAACTGATCCGAAAGTTCTCCGATCCTCCCGTCGAAGTCTGCACCGTGTGTGGAAAGGGGCCTGTGCGTCGGCTGTTCTCGTCTCCGGCCATTCAGTTCAAGGGAAGTGGGTGGTACATCACCGACTACTCGCAGAAAGGCAAGAGCGGCAAGTCGGATAGTTCCACCGGTGACAAACCCGCCGAGGCGAAAAGCGACACCGGTAAGGCCGACGATGCTGCGAAGAGCGAGAAGACCGCCAAGCCAGCCGCCTCATCGACGACCGGCGGCTCCAAGGATTGACAGGCGGGGTTACGTATTTGCGCCGATCTTGAGATCCAGCGACTCGAGGTAGTTCCGGAACTGCTGCGCAAGATCCGGTCGCTGCAGCGCGAAATAGACGAGCGCCTTCAGAAATCCGAGTTTGTTGCCGGTGTCGTGCCGTACGCCGTCGATCTCGTACACATACACCGGGCGATCGCGCAGCAACCTCCGCAACCCGTTGGTGAGCTGGATTTCACCCGTTCCATCGCGAGCGGTCGCTTCGAGGGCAGGGAAAATATCTGGCGTGAGGATATATCGCCCGATGATCGCCAGATTGGACGGTGCGTCCTGGCGACGCGGTTTCTCCACGAGATCCTTTACGCGAAACACGCCACGCCCCAGCGTTTCGCTTTCGTCCACGGCAACGATCCCGTAGCTCGACACATCCTCCGGTGAGACGCGTTCGACGGCCAGCACCGGTCCGCCCACGCGTTCGTAGACGTCGATCATCTGGCGCAGCGCCGGCGGCGTCGCATCGATGACGTCGTCTCCAAGGATCACAGCAAACGGCTCGTCTCCAACCAGGTTCTTGGTGACGAGCACGGCGTGACCGAGGCCGAGCGGCTCGCCCTGCCGCATGTACGACACATTGATGGCGGTCGCAATCTTGCGAATCTCTTCGAGTTGCGCGATCTTGCCGCGCTGCTCCAGGAAGCTTTCGAGCTCGATGTTGACGTCGAAGTGGTCTTCGATCGCGTTCTTCCCGCGGCCGGTGACGATGATGATGTTGGAGATGCCGGATCGGGCCGCTTCCTCGACCCCGTACTGAATGACCGGCTTGTCTACGAGCACGAGCATTTCCTTCGGCTGCGCTTTGGTAGCCGGCAGAAATCGAGTTCCCAGCCCCGCGGCAGGGAAGACAGCCTTGCGGATCGTCGCGGTCATCTGCGCATCGTATCGTAGCCGGCCACCCGGCGCTACACGCGACCAGCTACCACCTAGCAGCTAGCGGGATATACGATCAGATACGCATGCTCGATCCCACGCTCTTCCGAGACAACATGCCAGTCGTGCGCGCCGCGCTCAGGAATCGGGGGGCCGATCTGGACAACGAGCTCGACGCACTCGCTGCGCTCGAAGCCGAGCGGCGTCGGATGATTCCTCAGATTGAACAACTGAAGCGCGAGCAGAACGCCGCCGGTGAGGAAGCCGGCCGCGCCAAGCGCGAAGGGCGCGACATCACCGCAATTCAAGAGGTCAGCCGCCAGCGGGCACAGCGCATCAAGGAGGCGAGTGCGGAGCTCGACGCGATTGAGGAGAAGCGGCAGCGTCATCTCCTCACGATTCCGAACGTGCCGAACGCGAGCGTACCCGTAGGGACGAGCGCAGCGGGCAATGTCGAAGTACGACGGCGCGGCGAACCACGGACGTTCGCTTTCACCCCGCAGGCGCACTGGGATCTCGGCCCTGCGCTCGGCATCATCGACTTCGAGCGGGGAACGAAAATCGCCGCCGCGCGCTTTGCGGCACTTGTCGGCCCCGGCGCCCGACTCGCGCGAGCGCTCATCAATTTCATGCTCGACCTGCACACCAAAGAGCACGGGTACACCGAGGTCGAGCCGCCATTCATGGCGAACAGCGCGTCGCTCACCGGCACCGGTAATCTCCCGAAGTTCGAGGCAGACCTCTTCAAGATTGCAGGTGAGTGGGACTTGTACATGGTGCCGACCGCAGAGGTGCCGCTCACGAACATGCACCGGGGGGAGATCCTCGACGCACGCGACCTGCCGATCCGCTACACGGCGTACACGCCCTGTTTTCGCAGCGAAGCGGGCTCGTACGGCGCAGACGTGCGCGGCCTGATTCGGCAGCATCAATTCGACAAAGTCGAGCTGATGGCGTTCACGACGCCTGAGGCTTCATACGAGGAGTTGGAGCGGCTTACCGGCAACGCCGAAACGGTGCTCGAGCGCCTCGAGCTTCCCTTTCGAACCGTACTGCTGTGCACCGGCGACATGGGCTTCGCTTCCGCGAAGACGTACGACATCGAGGTGTGGCTTCCCAGCCAGAACACCTATCGTGAGATATCGTCGTGCAGCAACACGGAGGCATTCCAGGCGCGTCGCGCCAACATCAAGTTCCGTCCAGCAGGAAGCAAACCGGACTTTGTGCATACGCTGAATGGGTCGGGTCTCGCCGTGGGACGGACGCTGATCGCCATCCTCGAAAATTATCAGCAGCAGGATGGCTCGGTAGTGATTCCCGATGCGCTCCGACCGTTCATGGACGGGCAGGCAGTGATCGCGACCAAGTAAAATGTTCTGCTCGGCAGAGTACCTTCGCCTTTTGCCTTATTCCTTCGGACCCATGTAGGAGAACGGATGAACAACAGGGGAGCGGCGTGTCTTGTGCTCGTGGCGGGATTCAGCTGGGTGATGTATGCGGGCGCAGTTAGCGCGCGGCAGAAGGCGCCGCGCGTCGATTTCACAGCAAAGCAGTCATCTGCGATTCGGTATCTGAAAGTATCGAATCCGGGAGAGGACGACAGGATAGGGATCGGAGACCCGCTCGTCGGCGTGACACTCGCGATGAGCGCCGATGGGAACACGCTCGCCGTGAGTACGCCGCACGAAGACAGCGGCGCCGCAGGCGTAAACGGCAATCAACAAGATGAATCCGCCTGGGATTCCGGAGCCGCCTATGTATTCGCGCGGAACGGAAACACGTGGGTACAGCAGGCTTACATCAAGCCTTCAAATACACAGTCGTCTGACAAGTTTGGCTTCGCGCTGGCCCTGAGCGGCGACGGGAACACGCTGGCCGTCGGTGCGATCCTGGAGGACAGCAGCGCGCGAGGCATCAACGGCAACCAGATGGACAACGCTGCTGAATCTTCGGGCGCCGTGTACGTGTTCGCTCGCACCGGCACGACATGGGCGCAGCAGGCGTACGTCAAGGCGTCGAATACGGACGCAGGCGACCAGTTCGGATGGTCCGTAGCACTGAATCATGACGGCACCACGCTTGCCGTCGGAGCGCAGTCGGAAGCCAGCGGTGGGGCGGGCATCAGCGCCAACCAGGCAGATAACGCCGCGGCAGACGCGGGCGCTGCATATGTTTATGTCCGGCGGGGTACGGCATGGTCACAGCAGGCGTACATAAAGGCGTCGAACGCACAGGGCGGCGATCGGTTCGGTTTTTGTCTTTCGCTGAGTGGCGACGGAAACACGCTTGCCGTGTGCGGCTATGACGAGGATGGTGGCGCCACAGGGGTCAACGGACCGCAGAACGAAGGCGCCGGCGGTTCGGGCGCCGCTTACGTGTTCGTTCGGCGCGGCACGGCATGGTCGCAGGAAGCGTATGTCAAAGCTTCGAATACGGCACCGAATGCCGCCATGGGCTCATCGATCGCACTGAGCGCCGACGGCAACACCCTGGCCGTGGGGTCGGCAGACGAGGACAGCCTGTCGCCGGGGGTCGACGGCAATCAGAGCTACGTGCCGGTCAACGAAGGCTCAGCCGGTGCGGTGTACGTGTACGGAAGGACCAACGGTGTCTGGGTGCAGCAGGCGTACGTGAAGCCGTTCAACCCGGGCCCCTTCGATCTCTTCGGCATCCGCATGTCACTTAGTCACGACGGCAGCGTGCTCGCCGCGGGGTCACCGTTCGAGTCGGGAGCAGGGCGAGGGGTCAATCCGAATCAGCACGACCGGTCGGCAGCTCAATCAGGTGCCGTGTATGTGTTCCTTCGCAAGGACGGCAAGTGGTCGCAGCACGCATATCTCAAGGCGCCAAACTCCGACGAGTACGACGAATTCGGGACCGGCGTGGCGCTGACCGCAGACGGCACGATGCTGGCCGCAGCCTCCAGCGGCGAAGATGGCGGGTCAAAGGGAGCAGCCAGCGATCAGAGCGACAACTCAGTTCGCGACTCCGGCGCGCTATACCTATTCTGAGAAATTGACGGATTGACGAATTTACGGATCGACGGATTTATTGCTGCATTGGAATCCAATTCGTCAATTCGTAAATTCGTAAATTCGTCAATCCGTAAATTCACCGCTGTCGTTGTCTTACACCCGTGCCGCCACCTTCGCATCGGTGCTTCGTTCGCTGTGCGTTCCGGACAGCACAGCATCGAGGGAAATAACGTTCCACGCGCGCGTTGCGAGCAGCAGGAAGAATGCGATCGCGTATGTGAGTTGCAGCCACGCCAGGTTGAAGTCCTGCAGCAGCATTGTCCCGAAGGTCAGACACGTCATCATCAGGCCGCCGACGATTAACGCCAGCCGTGTCTTCAGCCCAAGAATGAGCATGATGCCCAGCGCCGTCTCAATGAACGGGAGCGTGTGCGCAAACGCATCGATGAACGCTGCGGGGAACGCGGTGGCTGAGAACTGCTTCATCATGCCAGCCGCAAAATTGTCGAGGCCGAGCACGAAAATGCGCGCGATACCACGGAAACAGATGTTGACGCCGAATGTCAGCCGGAAAACCGCGTACGCCAGCGATGTATCGGACACGTCCAGTGTGCGTGTGACAGGGTTCGCCATCGGGACTCCTTGTTGGAAGTGAGCGGCTTATACGTCGGATGGCCACGAGCCGTCAACATAGTGACCAGTCCCGCTCAGACGCGGCGAGCCGAAGAATGGCTGCGAAGACGCTATGGGGCGTGGAAATCATTCTGCCGATAAATGGCTCGGACAAGAGTTCGCGCACTGCAGCGAGGTTCTCTCAGATGACAGGGTTCAGTCTGCCCTAAATCAGGCGGCGGTGGCTTGGCGCACCGCTACTACTCGCGGCGCCCGGAAGGAGACGGAGAACATGTGGAAGCGTGATCAGGTAGCGTTACCAGGCAACAATGAACCCCCAGCATCTCCGCCGCCTCACCCGACCCCGTCGACGCCGGTGCAGCCGCCCGTCGTCGCCGCGCCGAGTGGCCGTCCCAGCCAGTCTCCGGTGCCGATCGGAAAATCCCTCGTCATGAAAGGCGAGCTGAGTGGCAGTGAGGATCTCGCTGTCGAAGGGACGGTCGAGGGAACAATCGAACTGCGTGACAACGTGCTGACCATCGGTCCTGACGGCCGGATCAAGGCGCAGATATTTGCCAAGACCGTGATCGTGCTTGGAACGGTCAACGGCAACATCACGGCGTCAGACCGGGTCGACATCCGCGATGCCGGCTCGGTCGACGGGAACATCGTGTCGCCGCGGGTGTCGATCGCGGACGGCGCGCATTTCCGGGGAAGCGTTGACATGCAGAAAAAGGGTCCCCACCTGGTCAAGTCGGCCGAGAAGGGTTCGCACACGCCGGCAGGCGTCGCACACTAGTCGGCACCGCGGAACAGAGTCGGCTATGGGCTGAGGTGCCTTCTGATCAGCGCATAGCCGATTGTCCGGAACCGAGGACGCAGGCGGTCAGTAATGTGAGGTCGTCCGATTGTGGCCGTCCTGCCAGCGTAAGCCGCACCGCATCGACGATAGCGTCTAGCAATTGTGTGCCGCCCGCGACATGCTCTTGAATCGCCGTTTGGATTCGGCCTTTTGCACAGCCGTCGGCGTCCGCAAGCGGTTCTGATACGCCGTCGGTGTACAGCAAGAGCTGATCGCCTTCATCGACGATCATCGTTTGCACATCCCATGAGGCCTTCAGCACCGGTGAGATCAGCGGCCCGGTGCTTTCCAGCCATACCGGCTCGCCAACTCTGTTCCAGAGCAGGACCGACGGATGGCCAGCGTTCACATACCTGAGTTGTCCCGCGGCGGGCGCAACCAACGCCACGAAGAGCGTAACGAATCGCTGGGCGCTGAACGGGGTCAGCGCATGCCACACTCGATCCACGACCGCCAGGGGATCGAACCCGTCGGCTCGGGCGGCGTGAAACGCGCTTTTCACGACGCCTGTGAGCATGGCGGCCGAGACGCCGTGGCCGCAGACATCCGCGACGAGCAGCGCAGTCTCGCCTGACTCGACTGCAGCGTAGTCGTACAAATCCCCTCCGAGCTGCGCGCACGGCGCGTAGCGGCAGCAGATCGCCAACCCGTTGATCACTGTCTCGCGCTCCGGCAGAAGACTCTGCTGAAACGCGCGTGCCTCCGCCATCTCGGTCTCGAGGCGCTCGACATTTTGTCGATGCTGCTCCCGTCGCCATCGCAGCTCGAGGCATCGCTGGACCAGTGTCGAGAGCACGTCGCGGTCGAACGGCTTCTGGATGAAATAAAAGGCCGGACTTCGAAGCGCCTTGACCAGCTTCTCGTCCAAATCGTCGATACTGCCGGTCATTAGAATGATGTCCAGCTCCGCGAACTGCGATTTGAGCCGCGTCATCAGCTCGAAGCCGTCCAGCTCCGGCATGCGGATGTCGATAATCGCGAGGTCCGGGTTGACAGCAGCAGCCTTTACCAGGGCGTCTCTTGGCGACGTCGTTCCGATGACGTGATGCGTCGCGCCGAGCACACGCTCGACCGCATGAAGCATTCCCGGATCGTCGTCGACCACGAGAATTCGCGACGTACTCATACGTGCTGTGGCTGCGATTGGGCAGCGGCCTGCGGGAGTGTCATCTCGACGCGAGTACCTTTGCCTGCTTCACTTCGGATCGCGATCGTTCCGTCGACTTCCCAAAGAATCGAACGGCAAATCGAGAGGCCCAGCCCGTTGCCCCGCGGCTTGGTCGTGAAAAACGGTTCGGTCACCCGCGGCAGGTGTTCCGCCGGAATCCCGCATCCCGAGTCCGATACGGCAAGCCCGACGCCATGTTCGACCGATCGGGCCTCGATTGTGATGCGCCCGCCGTGAGGCATCGCCTCGCGCGCGTTGGTGAGCAAGTTGAGAAATACCTGCTCAAGATCGCTCTGGCTGCACGCGACAGACGGAAGCGCCTCGGGCACGTCAATCACCAGGCTGATTCCGCTTCGGCCCAGTCCGTACTTCAGGATTGCCGATGCCGTATCGATCGCGCGCCGCACCTGCGCGTGGCCGGTTCGTCGTGCCGCACCGCGCGAGAACGACAGCATCCCGCCAAAAATGCGGCGGCACACCTGCAGCGACCTCTGGAGCTGCTCGAGGTCCTCGGAGAGCACGGCCGGCTTGAGCCTTCGGCCCCGAAGATCTTCCTGCAATTGCTGCACGAGCGGCAGCATGGCACCGAGCGCATTGTTCACGTCGTGCGACACGCTGCGTGCAAGATCGGCCATTGCGTGCTTTCGCTCAGCTATGACAACGCGGCTGCGAAGAGACTCGGTACGATGCAGATTGTGGATGGCGATGGCCGCCTGGGAGCGGAAGTGCTCGACCAGATCCGCATCGTATGGTTTGAACTGTCCGGCATGGCGGCCGGCGATCTTCAGCAGCCCCACCAGGCCGTCACGAGTCACCAGTGGCGCGCACAGGATGGAGTCTTCACGCACCTGTTGATCTCCGAGCGGGTCGGTACTGTCGTCATCGAGCATGTCGGCAAGTCGGGTCGCCGGCTGGTTTTTCCAGGCCTGCCAAATTCCGTAACGCCGATCGAAGCCGAACACGCGGCCAGACATCAGCATCGCCTCATCGGCATCACCCATTTGAAGCCGGAGCCCGATTCGTCGGCTCCGCGCCTTTTTCCACGCTATCTGCTCCGCTACGAGCCGCAGAGCGCTGTCGCGTTCGTCGCGAATGAAAAGCGCGGACGAATGATCGTAGTGAGTGAGCGATCGAAGACCGTCCAGGATCTGATAGAACAGGTCTTTGGGATCGATCTGCTCCATGATTTTTCTGTCGATCCGGTCGCGCACGTCGCGAATGCGGTCGCGGTCGATCTGATGAATGGCATCCGACAGTGCCGCTGCGATTCGCACCAGGAGCCGCCCATCCTCGCGATCAAAGGTCCGCCGCTCGCGCATGACGGCAATGGCGCCCCATGCACCTCCACGGCGCCGCACAGGGCCAAGCAACATGTGCGGTCGCACGGGGGGATGCTCGTGCTTGATGAAGCGAGTCAGCGCGTCGAGGTCCCAGTTCGCGACGCGCGGCAGCGTTAGGAGCAGATTCGCGTGCGGCCGTCCGGCCTGAAACACAGCGATGCAGCCTTGTGTCGCTTCAAAGAATTCCCGTGCGGCGCGGAGGGCGAGTCGAAGCGCCTGTAGTGGTTCACGGACATTCCGGAGCTGGACGCCCAGCCCGTCGAGGAACTTGAGGGCCGCGAGTTCCCGCTCCATTGGCACCATTAGGGCCTATCAGCATCGTCTCGGCCCGTGCCAGCGTCAAGAGGCAGTGACACCATGCCTCTGAGCGACGCACCTCAGCGCGCACATTTGTACATGCGCACGCTGGGCGGAATTGACTCAGACCGCCCGCGACCTCACCAAGGTGAGCGGCCCAACTATGTCCGTGAGGGTAGGTGACGACGGCCTCACTCTGTGAGGCCCAGGAATGTCAGGGCGGCGCCACCGCCCAGCATCCCGATGCCTACCCAACGTCTCCCGTTGTTGGTCACGCTGAGCGTGCTCGAGATCGGCTGCTGCGTAATCGGATTGAACGTCGTCACGGTGGCCGATTCCCCGGCAGTGGCCGCGAGCACGGCTCCGATGGTCATCAATCCGAGCCCAGCGAGGACCGTCGGTCGGCTCAGTTTTTCTTTCGTGAACGTCGGTTCACTCTGAGCGCGCGCGCTTCCGTTCCCCTGAGCTCGCGACACTTCTGCGGCGAGCCGGTCAGCAGAAAAGATATTCAGCCTCGCCTCATGAACCGTTGGTCTCGCGTTTTGCGCGTGGGCGATGCCGCTGAAGACGAAGAAGACGACCACGAACGAAGCGATCTTCATTGTTGCTCTCCGTTGCTTGTAGGTTCGTGAGTTGGCTAAAGCACTCCCGCTGCGTTCTGCCTATCGGTTGTAGGCTGTAGAAGCTTCAGATGGTCGGCGTGGGATTGGGCCGGAACGCAACCCCCTGCGTTCGGGCGGTACAATGACGGGCGAGTGCACAGTTTGGCGGGTGCAATTTCGACGCGGAGGGATGGCCGAGTGGTCGATGGCGGCGGTCTTGAAAACCGCTGTACCCGGAAGGGTACCGGGGGTTCGAATCCCTCTCCCTCCGCCAGTTTCGCTCGCTCCCGCTCGCTCAGCGGGCGGAGGGAGAGGTCTTCAGGCATCAAGCACTGCGCTTCGCGCAATGCTATTCGGCGCGAATCCCTCTCCCTCCGCCAGTTCAACACGCTGTAAGTAAATAGACTTATGTCACGGCTAGGATTTGCTGAACCTAAATTGTCCCTTCCAGCTGTCCGATCGGACTGCTGGCGATGTACCGGCAACGCCAGCCACCCTGCCGCTATTTGGCGTCGATTCCGCTACCACAAGTCGCCGATAGAAAATTCGCTGTAACAGGAGTGGCTGGGTGTTAGCGACGATTTCCGCACCTGGCTGATCCGTGCGGTATAAGGGAAAAAGATCGTCGTCCCTGCGCCATTGTCCCTCAGCCGTCGAAAGGTTTCCGTCAGTTCATTCTCGATTGCTATGCGCCCTCGCGTTCAGGACGGACGTCGCTCGTCGATGTGACTTGAGAGCTCCCTTTTGAGCCACGAACGTGCGAGGCGCCAGTCTCGCGTCACGCAATCCGGCGACACCTCCAACACATCTGCCGTTTCTTCGACGCTGAGGCCGGCGAAGAAGCGCAGCTCGATCACACGCACCTTGCGCTGATCGACTGTCGCCAGTTTTTCGAGTGCCTCGTCCAGCGCGACGAAGTCCGCCGGTTCGCTCAAGTCACCGGGGATTGCCGAATCGATCGGGACATGTGCCGCTCCGCCGCCGCGCTTGGCGGCAGACGACGCGCGTGCCAGATCGACGAGCACGCGCCGCATCGTACGGCCCGCGACGGCGAGGAAATGCCGCCTGTGCTGCCAGTCGACTGAACCGGCGTCCACCAGCCGCAGAAACACTTCATGCACGAGCGCGGTCGTTTGCAGCGTGTCGCCGATCCGTTCGCCTCTCATGTATCGGGCGGCCTGTTGCCTCAACTCTGGATAAAGCAGCGCTGCGACTCTCCGGTACGCGTCGTCGTCCCCGGCATGCCAGGCGTGCAGCAAAGCGGTCACCTCGCCACTCTTTTCTGGTACCGGGCCCGTTTTTCCGCTTACGTCCATAGGAGCGATTCCGGCAACGCCGAACGCGACCCTATCACAGGAGGATGTCATGAAAAAGAGAGGTCTTGACGAGCGGAGGAACGAGGCGGCGTCCCCGCAGGCCGATCGCGTCGACCGTCGCGAGCTTCTGGCGCGGATCATCGGCGGATCGGTTGCAGCCGCTGGTGGGCTGGTTCTCGCCGCGGACGCGCATGCCGAGGACCAGCGGAGAGTCTTCGAAGTAGCGGCGCTGGGCCACACATTCACTTTCAGCCTGGCGCCGGGTGCGACGGATCCCAGCAATTGGCGTGGAACGACGTTTTTCGTCGAAGGCGATCTCTATCGCCGGGGAACCATTCCCGTCGGCGTTGAGAACTGGGATCCGTCCTGGGCGACGCCGATTGGCCATTGGCTGGCCCGCGGCTGGTTCATCAATCGGGTCGGTCGCGCCGGCGAAGAAGACCGGCCGGAACCGCCGAGTGTTGTACACAACGAATTCCTCATCGGTCGGATCACGCCCGATAGCCTCTTCCCGCCCGACCAGCTGACGTCGTCGGGCCTCGGTGGGTCGAGCGGACCGGGCGGGCGGCCGCTGCACTCCGTCGTCGGAGGCACTGGTCGCTATCTCGGTGCGAAGGGCGCGGTCACCTTCCATTCGATCGGCACTAACATTACTGGCGCCCCGAACTTCGTCTGTGACTTCCGCCTGCTGTCGGATTCTCGCTGACCGCGGCGGGCCTGACCGGCCATGATTGATCCCGTTCGCTGGAAACGAGTCGAGCAGCTCTTTGACGGCGCGCTCGCCCGCGACGAGCGGGATCGATCCGCCTTTCTTCGTGAAAGCTGCGCGGGGGACGCCACGCTACTGCAGGAGGTCGAGTCGCTCCTGACCTACGCGACCGAGACGCGAGGGTTTATGCAGCGGCCGGCGATCGATGTGGCGGCAGGTGCGTTTCGTCCGCCCTCGCCAGAGCGCCGCTGGATGCTTGCCGCTGGGGCGCGTCTGGGCCCGTACGCCATCATCGCGCCGCTCGGCGCCGGCGGCATGGGCGAAGTGTATCGCGCGCACGACGAACGACTCGACCGCGACATTGCGATAAAGGTCCTGCCGGCGCAGGTCACGCGAGACGCCGCGGCTGTCGATCGATTTAGTCGCGAGGCGCGCGCGGCGTCCGCGCTCAATCATCCGAATATCGTGACCATTCACGAGATCGGCGTCTCGGACGATGCCGGTCGGTTCATCGTGATGGAGCTGGTTCAGGGGACGACGCTGCGAAGCATGATCCCTTGCGAATTCGCGGTTCACACATTTGCCAATCTGGGTTCGCAAATCGCGAAAGCGTTGGCGGTTGCGCACGTCGCCGGCATCATTCACAGGGACGTCAAACCCGAGAACGTGATGGTTCGCGACGACGGCTACGTCAAACTGCTCGATTTCGGCCTCGCACGTCTGATCGATCAGGATCGCGACGATGACATCCGCGCCGGCACAGCGGCGCGCGTTGCCATCGGCACGTTCCGGTACATGTCGCCGGAGCAGCTGCGCTGCAGCGCGCTGACCGCGGCAACTGACGTCTTTTCGCTGGGCATTCTGTTCTACGAATTGACGACCGGACAGCGGCCGTTTTCGGCGGGACCGGACGCCGCGCTCCTGCAGTCGATGCTTCACGACGCTGCAGCGCCGCCGTCACAGGTCAATGCGGCGATTCCAAAGGTGCTCGATGTCCTCATTCTTCAAATGCTGGCGAAGGAGGCGCACGACCGTCCGACGGCGCTGGAGGTCGAAACGGCGCTGGCAGAACTGGGGGGCCACCGCGTCAGGCCGGCCGGCGCGGCCGCCGCGCCGGACCGGAATCGACAGCATGTTGGCCGGATCAGCGAGCGGCGTGAATTGCGCGAGGCGTTCGAGTCGTCGCTCGGTGGCGCCGGACTGTTGGTCGCGGTGGCGGGCGAATCGGGCATCGGAAAGACGACGCTCGTCGAGGACTTTCTGTGCGAGCTGGAAGTCGAGAGTCCGTCGAGTCGAATCGGCCGCGGGCGCTGTTCCGAGCGTCTGGCGGGGACCGGCGCCTACTTGCCCTGGCTCGAAGTGTTCGACAGCCTGCTGCGCCGTCCTGGCCACGAATTGGCAACGCGCCTCATGAAGTCGCTTGCGCCGACCTGGTATCGGCAGGTGGCTTCGCCCGCCGCCTCATCATCAGCAATTTCCGCAGAGATGACATCGCCCGAAGACATGAAGCGCGAGCTGGTCGCGTTGCTGCAGGAGCTGACGCGCGCGAGCCCCATGGTGTTGTTCTTCGACGACGTCCATTGGGCGGATGCATCGACGATGGATCTCATGGCATATGTCGCCGCGCGATTCGATCTGCTGCCCGTCCTGATCGTGGCCACCTACCGGCCGTCCGAGACGCTGCTGGCTCGGCATCCATTCCTGGCGGTCCGGCTCGAGTTGCTGAAACGCGGTGTGTGTCGGGAGATGCCGCTCGGATTCCTGACGCGCGAGGACGTCGACGCGTTTTTGAAGCTCGAATTTCCGATCCACGACTTTCCCGCAGACCTCGCGGCGCTCATCCATGCGAAGACGGAGGGCCATCCGCTGTTCATGGCAGATATGGTGCGGCACCTGCGGGATTCTCACGCCGTCCGCGAGGAGCATGGCCAATGGATCAGCGGCGAGTCGCTTCCGGATATTCAGCGCGAGCTGCCCGTGTCCGTGCGCAGCATGATCCGGCAGAAGATCGGGCAGCTTGGTGATTCGGATCTGCGGCTCCTGGCAACCGCGAGTGTTCAAGGCTGCGAGTTCGATACGGCGGTGGTGGCTGGCGCGGTTCAGCGGGATGCGGCGGACGTTGAAGAGCGCCTTGAGGTTCTCGATCGAGTCCATTGCTTCGTTCGGTTGGTAGACGAGCGTGAGCTTCCCGATCACACGATGACGCTTCGATACCGCTTCGTCCATGTCCTGTACCAAAACGCTCTGTACGATTCCCTGCAGCCGTCGCGCAGGGCGTCGTTGAGCGCAGCGGTCGCCGATGCGCTCCTCGTCCATCACGGCGAACGGCGTCGCGCGATAGCCTCGGAGCTCGCGATGCTGTTCGGCGCGGCGCGGGACTTCGGGCGTGCAGCCGAGTACTACGAGCTTGCGGTCGAACAGGCCATTCAGATGTATGCGATGAAAGAGGCGGCGGCGCTTGCGCGGCAGGGTCTCGAAGCTGCCGCGCACCTGCGCGAGCCGTCGGATCGCGCGCAGCGGCAGCTGCGCCTGCAAACTGCACTCGGCACGTCGCTCATGGCCACTGAAAGCTGGGGCGCCGCGGAAGCCGAAGAGATCCATCTCCAGGCGCTGGAACTCCACCGCGAAGTTGGCGACACGTCACAGCTCTTTCCTATTCTCTGGGGTCACTGGCAATACCGGCTCGGCCGTGCGGATTATCGGAGCGCTCGCGATTTCGCGCGTCGTCTTGTCGCGCTCGCTACCGAGCTCGCCGAAGACCAGTTCCGCCTGCTGGCACACCAGGCGATGGCGCAGACGAACTGGTTGTCCGGTGAAGTCTCGTCCGTGGTGGGTCCAGCCGAATCGGCGATCGCATTGTACGTTCCCGAGCGACACCACAGCCTGGCGGCCTCGTACGGCGGGCATGATCCAGGTGTGGCAAGCCGCTCGTGTCTGGCGCTGAACTTGTGGATCCTCGGAAAACCGGAGCAGGCCGGACGCACGAGTGAAGACGCCATCGCGCTGGCGCGAAGGCTGGACCATCGCTACAGCCTCGTGTTCGCCTTGCTCTTCGACGCGATGCTCCGGAAACAATGCCGCGAGCCCGAACGCGTCTGGCAACAGACTGACGCCGCCATCGACCTCGCGAAGGATCAACCCTGGTGGGCGGCAGTGCTGCGATCATGGGCGGCGGCGCTGAGAGGGTGGGCGCTTGCGCAGCAGGACAGGCCGGATGAGGGCATCGCTCGGCTGCGCGACGCTATCACCGAATTTCGGGGCGCCCGCTTCGAGAGCCTGTTGCCGTATTTTCTCGGTCTGCTCGCCGAATCGTATGCCGCCGCGGGCGATTGCGCCGCAGCATTGAGAGTGGTCGACGAAGCGCTCGCTATCACGGAACAGACACGGGAGAGATATGTCGAGGCGGAGCTCCACCGCCTCAAGGGTGAGTGGCTCGAAGACAGCACGATGAAGGAAGCGTGCTTTCTCCGCGCCCGCGATCTCGCGCGCAGGCAGGATGCGACCTCATACGAGCTTCGGGCCGCTATGAGTATGAGTCGTCTCGATGCGGCTCACGGACGGCGAGACCAGGCGCGTCGGACGCTGGCAGAGGTCTACCGCTCCTTTGCGGAAGGGTTCGATAGTCGAGATCTGCGTGACGCGGCTTCACTGCTTCAGTCGTTATAGCAACGGGAACTCTGGCGGGCTGCGATCAAGGGCTGGAGGTGGAGGAGCGGAGGCACGCGGTGGTCACGAGCCGACGGCCCTCGAGCGCTGTTCGAAAATTGTCCAATTTCCTGCAGGATAAGGTCTTGTCTCGCGGATGGCAGTGTGGCTGGGAGGCAGGGATTCGAACCCGATAACGTGGTCCAGAGATTGGTTGACGACTCCAGGCCGCTTCGATGCGCTCCATTTCCGTCCTGTTTTTCGCGACGTCACTTCGCTCTGCTCCACTCCGTTTCGCTGCGTTCTTGTGCAAGGTGTCTCACGCGGCCTCAGGACCTCAGGGTCTCGGTTGTCCGGACGCGCTTGGAAGCCGCAGAACGGCTACAATCGAAGGAAAGCATGGAGATCACCGTCGAGATCCCGAGACCGCTTTCCGGACAGTCGACCGAGGAACTGGCCAAGCGTGTGCGACTGCTGCTCGTCATCGACGAAGTCCGCGCCGGCCGCCTGACGCGTGCCGGCGCTGCGCGTGCACTCGACATGGCGCTCGACGATTTCCTCATCGAGGCCGGCCGACACGGCTTGTATGCCATCGACCAAGACGTCGACGATCTCAAGCGCGAACTCGACGCGATTCCTCAGGACCGGCACTGAGCCCCTCGCGTGCTGGTCGTTGCCGACAGCTCGCCACTCGTCTACCTCTCACGCGTTGGCGTTCTTCACGTTCTCGCGGCGCTCTTCGATGACGTCGTCGTGCCGCGCGCCGTCTGGCACGAAGCTGTTGAACGGCGGCCATCGGCCCCCGGCATCGATGTGCTGCGACAGGCGTCCTGGATCCGCGTGGTCGACGATCCGTCGCCTCCGCGGGATCTCGGCCTAGATCCCGGAGAAACGGCCGCCATCCTCGTTGCGGAGTCTCGTCACGCGGATCTGCTGCTCATCGACGAACGTGTCGGCCGGAAGTCGCGCAAGAGCGCGGCCTGACCGTGCGCGGAACGCTCGGAGTTCTCGTGCAGGCGCGACAAGCGGACGTCCTGCCGGCGCTCAAGCCGGTCCTCGACGCACTCGTGGCGGAAGGATTTCGAATCGCGCCGGCTCTCGTCCGTGAGGCCCTCGCGCACGTCGGCGAACGTGCGTAGATCTTGGGCCGGCTCGGTCACCTCGGATCTTCAACTACTTCGATGGTGTCTCTGATGCGAGCTTCGAGCGTGAATGCTTCGAACGTCATGAGCATGTGACCGATCTGTTCCCGCGTGAACGTCTTGCCATCGACGACCATCAGCGGCAATCCGTGAGACGAAAAGCACCAGGGATGAGGTGTGCTTGTTTTGTACCTGGACCCAGGTTTTTGAGCGAATCTAGCGGATTGAGCGCATCACATTGTCGAAACATTTCCAGAATTCAGGGAGCCACATGGACCGAATCCCTCTCCCTCCGCCAATCGAGCGCGCGAGTCGCGTGGGAGCTTCGGCTGCCGGCCGTCACTCTGCCCGCGGCGGCAGCGCGAACGAAAGCGTGGCACGGTGCTGAACTTTATCGAAGGCGATCGAGTTCGAGACTGGCGTTTCGTGCACGATCGAAATGACGTTCATGCCCTGGTTGCGTACTTTCAACGTCAGCGTGCCGTCCGCGTCGGTCCGCATCGGCGTGCCTTCGGGATCGTTCACGAAATCAACGACCACCTCGGCGTTCGCCAGAGGCTTGCCCTCGAATAGCGCACGGAGTGTCAGCGGATCGCCGCTGCGCCGCGGGAGCGCCGCGGCGACCGGCGCGAGCTGCAGCGTCTGGTCGGGCAGCGCCGCCAGGGGCTTCTGCAGTGTGCCGAGCAGGTGCACGGCGTACTTGTAGTACCGGCCAGCGCTCTTCGCTCCAGGCACTTCGTTCTTCGGTTTGTTGACCTCACCGCCATCCGGCGTCACGGCCCAGATGCCGTTATCAAGGACCGCCGTCACGACAGCCGGCTTCTGTTGGGTATCGACGAACAGCAGATGGTCCGACGAAATCAGCTTCATGACCAACGGCGCCCCGGCGGCGTCGTACGCAGCCACGGCGCGAACGCCGGGGAGCTTCGACACGATGACGCCGTCCTCGGCGCCCTCGCCGTAGATCAGGGCGAGCCGGCCGGCGCGCTGCGCGAACCATATGCCGTGCGCGTCGAGACGCACGGCTGAAACAGCGAGAAACGCGAGACACCCAAGCGCGAGAGCATTGTTCTTCATGATTTCACCATTGCATCCTTAACCTGCGCGTCGCCGCAACGTTTTGACCACGACGCGATGCCACCACATCACCAGGCCACTGACGAACAGGATCGGCACGGCCAGACCGAGAACCACCCACGCCGATCGCGACGCATACCCCCAAAAGCGTCCGTAATGAATCTGCCCGGCCCAGGCGCTGGCGCGCGCCTGAATCGACGTATCGGAAGGCGCGTCGTTGATGCGCAGAACACGCCCGTTCTCCTGGTCGAGAAAGATCCGATAACTCTTTCCGCTCACGGTCTTGTCGAACCGAAATGGCGTCGTGGGGCTGGTCGGCAGATACAGGAACGTTCCGCGGCCGCCGGGAACGGCGGCGTTGGCCGCATCGACCACGGCATCGAGGTCGACCGGCCAGGAGTGCACCTGCGACTGCCACGCAATCTGGTCGGGGTGATATACCGCGCGGTACTCAAGGGCGGAAATCATGGCAGCAGCGGCGACGGCTCCGAGTAGCACCGCGGTGCCGATGCCAACCACGTGATGCACGTCATAGTTCACGACCTGCCAGCGCGCCCATCTGATCTTGAAGCCGTCTCTCCAATTTCGGCGTTCGGGCCACCACAGGACTGCGCCGATCACGCACATCCCTACGAATAGGACGGCTCCGACGGCATTGATGGCAACGCCGGTGTAGCCGGCGAATAGCTTGAAGTGCAGCTCCTGGATCCACTGAATGACTGGGTGTTGCACGCCAACGAGCGCTCCGGTCAACGAATCGACATATGTGAAGAACGTCCGGGTGCCGATCTGGAGCTTTACGCGATACGGGTCCTCCAACGTCGTGCCTGGATACTGATTCAGCGAGATCGTGCTGACAGCATGGCCCGGATACGCGCGCCGCACGTTTTCCCACGCCGCTTGAAACGGCTTGCGTGGCGTGCTGCCGGACGGTGATCGATCGATCAGGCGCTGTTCGACCTCAGGCCGAAAGACCAGCGCGCTACCGGTGAGCCCGATCGCGGCCATGTACACCCCGAACAACAGGCCCACCCACATGTGCACCTGAACCAGCCACGCGCGGGCCCTGAGGCGGTTCGGCTGCTCGAGAAACGTGCGAAGCACAACCCTAGAACGTGACCTTCAGGCCGAACTGCGCGGTCCGGGGATCGATCCAGCTGCGCGGCAGCCCGAAGTTGCTGCCGGACGCCTCGAACACCGGGTTCGCGAACCTGGTAATCGAGGTCCCTTGATTCAGCATGTTGAAGCCTTCGATGAACACGCTCAATGATTGCGATCGGCGGCCGAACGGGATCGTTTTCACGATTCGGAGATCGAGCTCGTTGAGCGTCTCGGTCCGGCGTGTCCCCCGCGGTTCGACACGAACCGTTTCATTGCCCTGCGCCAATCCCGTAATCGTGATCGTGCGGCCATAGGCACCTCCGCTGATGACGACGTGGACGGCGCTGAGCTCGAGGCCGCCCCAGAAGGGCACGCGGTAGGTTCCTTCGAGCTTGTACTGGTGCGTGAAGTCATGCTCGGCGTTGCCAAGCCGGTTGATCGCGCGATTCGGATTGACGAACACGCCGTTCTGACCCGTGTCGGGTCCAATCGCCGCGCTCTCGCCCTGGCCGGTGTTGACCGTCCCCTCGGTTCTGGATGCCGTGTAGGAGCCCAGGAGCTGCCACCTCCCGTCGAAGCGCTTCTGAATTACAAACTGCAGCCCAGTGTACCGGCGGAAGGCATCGTCCGGATTCGTGAGACGCAACTGCGCCTGCCCGGGGTTGAGCAGGTTGTAGACCGTAACGGTCCGTCGGTCGTCCGCGGTGTTCGCCACTCCGTCCAGACCCGGATCGGCCCGCTCGACTTCGGCGTACTGCGATCGATCGTCGACGAACGCCTGGATATCGCCAAACCGCCGACGGATGTACTGAGCCTGCAGGGAGAGACCGGCCGTCAGCTCGCGCTCGACGCCGAGCAGGTATTGATCGACATGACCCTGCTTGAGGTCGGGATCGATGCTGAGATTTCCCTGCGGGTTGAATCGATTGATCTCGAAGAAGGTCTCCGGCCCGAGTACGCGCGCCGTGATACGAGACGACTGGTCCGCAGTGTTCATGAACTCGAAGCTGCCGGTGACGAGCGCGTCGTGGAACCGGCCGTAATGCGCGCGCAGGACCGTGCGATGGTTGCCGGTGATGTCGAAGGCAACGCCGATGCGCGGCGACACCGGATTGGTCTTGAACACCGTCTCTTTGTCGGGCACCGAACCGCGATACATACTGGCGCGGGCACCAGGCTCAAGCACCAGCTTGTCAGTGATCGTCCACCGGTCCTGAGCGTAGAAGGTCGTGCGGCGTCCCGTGCCCCGGACGATGTTGCCGTTCCAAAGCGTCACGATCGTCGAGACGCCGTCTATATCCTGGAACGACCGTCCGCCTGGGAATCCGGACTGATCCCTGTTATCGATCTGCTCGAATTCCGCGCCGGCCTTGAACTCGTGGCTGCGTCCTGCCCATCGATCGACGAAGCGGGTAAGGCTCGCGCCAACGAGGTTGCGGTTGCTCAGCAAGTCCGAATACTGCGGTAGGTTGACTGAGAACACACGCGTGTTCTGATCCTGGTGCGGTGCCGGGCCAGACCGGGTTCCGGGCGCCGTCGGATCGGTGTGCTGGTTGACGTGCAGCCCGCTGTTCTTGACCTCGAGCAACGTTTTCGCACCGACCGTCCACGTCAAGCGCTCGCTCCAGAGCGTCGAGAGCTGACGAAACGCTTCCGCGGTTTCCGGGAGGCGGTCAGTCGTCAGAGGACTGCCCCCGGCGGCGCCGGAATTGCTGCGGTTGTTCGGGACGATGAACCCCTCGACACGGACCGAAGGCGCAGCCGCCCAGCTCAGCTTCGCGATCGAGCGTAGCCATGGTTCCTCGAACGGCACGCTGTTGCCGACGGGAATCAGCTTTCGCCGACTGTAGTCCAGGCTCGTGAAGTAGAACAGCCGGTCGGGGACGATCGGGCCGCCGACCTGCGGCGTGACGTCCCAGTTTTCATCGATATCGGAAGGACGGAATCGTTCGCGGAGGGTTGGACTGAGACCGCCCCGATTATCGCCAACCGAGCCGGGAATCGTCGTCCAGAAATTCACCAGCCCTGAGGACACATTGCTGCCGGAGCGGAAGACATAGTTCGTGGTGGATCCCGTGAACTCGCCGTACTCGGCGTTGGCGCCGAGCGCAATCACCTGCACTTCCTGCAACCAGTTTCGATGCACGCCGTCGAACCCCTGGATGCTGCCGCGCTGCGGGTGCGTCATCGGCATCCCATCGGCCATGAGGTTGTTCGAGTCGCGTGACGATCCGAAGACCGCGCGGGCGTACATGCCGGGCGTGAGCTCCTGCAGATTGACGACGCGACGCTCATCGATGGCCATAGGAATGTTCTCGATGAGCTCCTTCGTCATCGTTGGCGCAGCGATCGCGCTCTTCACGTCGATGCCCGGCGTCGATGCGGAGACGACGAGCGTCTCGCTCAGCGTGCCAACCGGCATCATCAGATCGACTGTCAGCGTTGCCGCGAACGGCACCTGCAGGCCCGTGCGTTTCACGGTCTGAAATCCCTGCAGTTCAACCGTGAGGTCGTAGGTGCCCGGGGACAACTCGGGAAGTCGATATACCCCGTCCTCATTGGTGACGGCAGCTTTCGGGCCGCCGAGGAGACTGGGTCCTGTCAGCGTGACCGAGACGCCTGGTAAGACAGCTCCACTACTGTCCCGAACGGCGCCGGTCATCATCGAGCGCGTCTGTGCGAACGCGCCCGCGGCGGACGCGGCAAATGCGGCGAACACAAGGAGAGTGAGTCTGCGAGTGCCCATATCCGCGTATCGTATGCGGGCGGATTGCTGACAATATCTGAAGAGTTTCTGAATTCTTTGTCAGCTTCACGTTGGCAGAGTTCCCTTCGCTGCGTCGAGCAACTGCCAGCGGACAGGGACGGAAAAGTCGCCAGCGTTGAAAGTCGTCAAGTATTTACGAATGGGCGCTGTCAGGGCGGATCCGGATCCAGATCCGTCATACGAAAACGCTTCGATGAGCTGTACCCGTTTTGTACCTGCACCAGGGCTTTCTCGCGGATTTCGCGGATTTCGCGATTGAGAATTGGCGTAAGTCATTGATAGAACGCGAATGGGTGCGACCGAATCCCCCTCCCTCCGCCTGCTTCGCCCAGGGGCGAAGCTGGCTGGAGTAAACCGTCCTCAGGCGCGCCGCATCTCGCCGTCGGTTCGTGCGAGGGGGCACGAAGCCCAGACTTCGTCAGGTCGTCCTCGTTCCGCGTCGAGCGGCGGCTCCCACGGCGCGTTATCTGTTCAGCAACGCGCGCCAGTTGACGACGAGCGTGATGGGCGCCGGCGCGGCCTGTTCCGCGAGCGTGTTCACGAGGAAGCGCTGGCCGTCGGGCGAGACGTCGTACATGAAGCCCGTGTTGCCAATCGTGAGCGCACGCGTATCGAACAACGGTCGTACAGCGCCAACCTCAAAGGCGGACCCCGCGCCGTTTACCGCGGCACTCATCAGCTTCTTATCAGGAGCCAAATAGAAAATCTCCTTGGCATCGCTCCGCCACCGAGGCCAGCTGCCGCCGGCAGTGGAGACTTGCCACTTGCCGCCAGGCCCTGGGAACGACGCGACGTACACTTCCCCTCTGCCGGATTCGTTCGACGCGTACGCAATCCAGCGGCCGTCCGGAGAGAATCGCCCGGGGACTTCGGTGAATGGCGTTTGCAGGACGGGAAATGCCTTGCGGTCGCCGAAGAGCGGCAAGACCCAAAGATCGGTTCCGGCCTGGAACGCGCCAACCCCAAACAGAATGAACCGTCCGTCGGGCGACCAGTCAAATGGCACTTTGTCAACACTGTCCGCCAGCAACTCCTCCTCGGTGCCTGCACCACTCGACGCCTTCTGATAGAGATCCCAATGTCCCTTGCGGTTCGCGTTGAACACGACGCGGCTCGCATCTGGAGACCAGACGGATGTGAGTTCTTCTGATGGATCGAATGTGAAGTGCGTCCTCAGATCGCGCGCGATGTCAAAGAGCCAGATGTCACGTCCTCTTCGCGCTCGATCGAAGAGGCTCACCGCCACACGCCCGCCGTCTCGAGTCAGTTCGAGGTTTCCGTAGCGGGCCTGATCTCCGAGCGTACCGATCTGCTTCCCGCTGCGGTCAAACCAGGCGAGGTGTGTTGGCGCGCCGGCTTGCCCTCCAGTATCCGCGGGACCCGTCTGATACGCGAGGACGCCGGTCTCCGAGACGCTAAAGGAGCCGGCCATCCCGGATGCGCCGCCGGTCATCACGCGTTCGGCGATCGGCACCGCGTCGCCAGTCAAGTCCAAGCGCTCGACATCAAAGGGCTGGGCCATGAGCGTCTGCTCACGGAGGAAGAGGAGATAGCCCAGTGCATACTTCGCGGTCGACCCGCCGGGCACGAGCAGCTTCCGCTCGTTCGAGTCGAGGGCGGCGACATAGATGCCGTTCGGGCTGTTGGGGCCACCGGCCTTACTCCCGACCGCGAAATAGAGGAAATGCCGGCCGTCTGGCAGAAAGAACGGAAACCAATGCCGCGTCTCCCCATTTTCAGCATTGAGCGTCGTCACCGGGGACGCTGCGCCGCCCGACGCAGACACCCGACGGAGGGGACTACCAGTGCGAAATGAGGCAAAGACGATTGTGCCGTCCCGGTTCCAGGTTGCGCCGGGGTTAGGGACGGAGTCGGTCAGAGTGACAGGCGGGCCGCCGGTCGAATCGACCCTTTTTATTTTCCCGCCCACGAAAAACCCGATGAACCGGCTGTCGGAGGACCAGAAGGGAGAGGCAGCGCCCTCAGTACCGGCCAGCGGCTGCGCAACGAGCCCGTCGAGCGATTGCACCCATAGCCCGATTGCACCACCGTTTTCTCCGACGAACGTCAGCCGCCGGCCATCCGGTGAAACGGCGAAGCCACGCGTTGGAACGTTCTCGCCCGCTGGCGGCAAAATTGAGCTGCGATAAGCACGCGTGTCGGCGGGTGCGCGCTGGAGATAGAGCCCACTCCCGGCACCGAGCACCGCAGCCAAGGTGACAGCGGCCAATGATATCCAGGCCATCCGCTCGCGGCGGGCACGGGGCGCGACCGGAACACCGGTGGCTCGGCCTGCGAGCGCATCGTCCAACTCGATGCGCGCATCGCCGATATCACGCACCCGGTGCCGGGAATCTTTCTCGAGACATCGCTGCAGCAGGCGTCGTACGGCGGCCGGAGTGGGGTCCGGCAACGCCGTCCAGTCCGGTTCGCGTTCCAGAATCGCCGCAATCGTGTCGGAGACGGTCTCACCCGCTAATGCTTGTCGCCCGGTGAGCATTTCATAGAGCACGCAGCCGAACGCCCAGATGTCGGTCCGCTTGTCGACAGCCAGTCCGCGCGCCTGCTCGGGGCTCATGTACGCGGCCGTGCCGAGGATGACACCGTCGCGCGTGCCCGTTTGCGCCGGCGACTGCGACCGATCCGGTGCCGCTCCGTCGTCGACGGCTACCTTCGCCAGCCCGAAGTCCAGCACTTTGACCGTCCCGTCGGGCGTGATCTTGACGTTGCCGGGCTTCAGATCGCGGTGGACGATCCCTTTCTCGTGCGCTGCCTCGAGCGCGTCGGCAATCTGGTGCGCGATTGTGAGCGCTTCCTGAATCGGCAACGGGCCCACCGCGAGACGTTCACCCAGCGTCGCGCCTTCTACGAGCTCGAGCACGAGGGCCCGCACGGCCGGCTGCCCTGAGTCTGCCGACGCGTCCGCCTTTTCCAATCCGTAGATCGCCCCGATGTGCGGATGGTTCAACGTCGCCAGTACCCGCGCCTCCCGTTCGAAGCGCGCGAGTCGCTCTGGATCTGACAGAAAGACGTGCGGCACGACCTTGATCGCGACATCGCGGCCCAGAGTCGTATCGCGGGCCCGATAGACGTCGCCCATGCCCCCCGAACCGAGGAGCGACAGCATCGTATACGGGCCGATCTGCCGTCCTACGAGCGACGCCTCGGGCTTATCAGCAAGAACGCGCATTGCCATCGCTCCCAGCGGTGCCGCGAGAAACCCCTCTGCCCTCGTCGCGTGCGCCAGTAGCGCCTCCACCTCGCGGCGCAATGTCCCATCACCCGCGCATGCCGCCGCCAGGAACGTGGCTCGATCGGGCGCATCGTGGTCGAGCACGGCGTCGCAGAGTTCTTCAATGCGCCACCGGCGCTCAGGGTCTGTCACCGCTCGTCTCCTTCGAGCTCACGAAGCAACCAGAGTTTCGCCAGGCGCCAGTCGCGCTTGACGGTGTCGGGCGACACATGGAGGACTTCCGCGGTCTCCTCCACGCTCAGTTCCCCGAAAAATCGGAGTTCGATGACGCGGCTCTTGCGAACGTCGACAGCCGCCAATGCCTCCAGCGCGCGATCCAGGGCCAGGACGTCCACTGCAGGTTCGGGTAGCGCTGCGAGCCCGTCGCTCAGAGTGACGTGTTGGGCGCCGCCTCCGCGTTTGCGGTATCCCCGGGACCGCGCGTGGTCGACAAGCACCCGCGGCATCAGGCGGGCCGAGATCCCCAAAAAGTGTGCGCGGTCCTGCCACGGGAGGTGCCGGGCATCCGTCAGCCGGAGAAACGCCTCATTCACCAGTGTGGCTTGCAAGGTGTGTCCGCGCCGCTCGCGGCCCATGTACCCGCGAGCCAAGCGGCGTAACTCCGCTTCCACGAGCGGCGTCAGCCGCTCGAGCGCGTCATCATCGCCGTCGCCCCACGCCCGCAGCAGCTCGGTGACCGCGCCGGGTGACGGTGCCGCCAAGACCATCAGACCAGGCTTAGAAGGCGAACCGGAAAGCCGAATTGCATCATCAGTGGCCCGTAGGCCAGCGCTGCGTTGAACGACGGCTGCCCATAGTTTGCGTTGCTCTCGTTGGTGACGATGCGATAGACGCGCGTCCGCACGAGACGCGAAAGGCACCGCGCTCGTCGGTGACCGCCAGAAACGTTCCATACGACAGCCGATTCGCGCCGAGGTCGTTTTCGGCAGGCTGCGACGTGCTTGCTACACTGGCGTATCGGGCGCTACATCGCTGTACCGTCTTGAACACCCCCTCGGCGAGCCCCTTCCGAGCGCGCCATCCTCGTCGTCGCCCAACGCCCGCCGCAATTCGGTGACCGCCCCAGGGTGACGGTGCCCCAAGACCTTCCGATCGACTCCACGCGCCAGCTCGATCCCGGATCTCGCCGTTTCTAACGCGTTTTTGAGGATGTTCAACCTGCAGACCGGCGTTCCCGCATTCCAGCGTGCGGACGGCCTCACGGCCGTCCAGCGGAGGGAACGCTATGAGCCGGAGATCCCGATTCCTGACCGTAGGCTTGATCCTGGCGCTCGGTCCGCCGGGCGTCGAACAAACCGCATCCGCTAATCAGGCTGGACCAGCTCCGATCGCTCTGCGGATCCGCGACGCTGCTCAGGGTCCAGACTTCATCCAGACCCGAGCGCAGGCAGCGGTCAGGCGAATCCACGCCCAACGCAACACAGCTCCGCCAGCCGGTCTGCCCGGACCGAGGATTCGGACGGATAGCCCGATCCTCAGGACGTTGATTCGCGATGCGTCCGAACGATCTCAGACCTTTCGTGCGCTCGTCGCCGCAATCGACGCCACTGATGGCCTCGTCTACCTCAGCGTCGGAACGTGCGGGCGCTTGCGTGCCTGTCTCGTGCACCGGGTGACGCTTGCCGGGGAATATAGGGTCCTGAACATTCTCGTGGACCTGGAGCCCAGCACGGATCCGACTCCGGCCATCGGTCATGAGTTGCAGCACGTACTCGAGGTACTGGGTGACTCGACAATCACGACTGACGTTGGGATTGTCGCGTTCTATCGGTTCCACGCGCGCAAGATTCGAGGCGTGCTCGAAACCGACGCCGCCATTCGCGTCGGCGACGCCGTACGTGCCGAACTGCGTCGGACCATCAGTCCGTGATCAAGGCCATGACGTTGAGATGACCGGCCCCGGTAGTGGGAGGAGGCCGGCGACATCTGCGGATGGAGTGGCGACGAGGCGCTGGCGTGTGTGGCCATGAATGCACGTGCGAATGTCGTCGAGTTGCACGATAACAGCGGCAGCTTGCTGCCGTAGGCGTTCGCGTCCACGGCTCAGCCCGGGCGTGGCCGCTGCGCGCACACGGCAGCGGCCCGTCGATGCCGGGTGACAGACCCGGTGGGTATTCAAACCCGCGTGCACAGAGACTCTTCTGACGCCCAGATCAACCTCGCCAACCGCCTGGGCTGATCCATCCCGATAAGCGGTTACGCCTATTGACGAAAGGAAGACCTATGAAACCCATTGGTGTTCAGAGCCGCGTCGTCTTGTTCGTGATCGCGGTCGTAATGCTCCTCCAGATTTCACCCGGCCTAGCCGACGCGCCTTATGCGGGGCTTGCGATGACGCAGGGCACCTCCCCCCTTTTAGGCTTGCCGATCCCTAGCACGCAAACAGTAGTGAGCGTATACAGTGCGCCCGTCGAAGTGACCTACACGAGGATAACCACCTTGCCTCTCATGGAGGGCTTTACCGGAGGCGATGTTCCCGGCAAATTTGTCGGGGAGGTTCTTCAGCGACAAGTAAGCCGTGATCTTCGTATCATTCGACTCGAGGCTATCTATGAGGTCCAAGCCGGGGACCACTCCTTTACCGCGCTCATCCGAGGCGGGACAGGCGAGACGAAAAGCGGTGAGCCGGCCAGTGCCACCGGCGCGGCCCTATTGGACGGCGTCATCCTGGCCGGGTGGCGGACCGGCGCGGAAGTGCATGTGGCATTCCAAACGATTAGCAGCTGCACTGACCGTGATGGCGTCACGCATGGCCCGTGTTTCGAGGGCACAATCCGCATTGAGCGAGCTCCTCGGGAGTAACGGTTGTTGCGGAATTTGCGACAGTCTCGCTGAGTCACGATAATTTTCGCGGCCACTTGCTTCTCGACGCTACGCTCGCGGAAACCACATCGGGGTGGAAGGCTGTCGCGGCGAGAGTAGCGCAACCGCTGTTCCGTCGGCGAGGCGGCGGGTCGAAGCTGCCGATCCGAATCTCAGGACCGCGCGACAAACCCGATTTCGGACTGGATGTCCGCCGAGCACTCGGTCCTGGATAGGACCAGTCACCCAGTGCCCGACTGTGTGAACCTTCGGCCAGTGTATTCGTGGGCTGGCTTCGAATGAAACCTATCCAATTTGTTCTTTCCAGTCTGCCGTTTTCACGATTCGGTACCGCGACGGTGGTTGCCCGGTGCTCTCCGGAAACTCTTCGTAGACGAACGTCAATTCGTGGCCATCGAAGTTGTCGAACCATTCCTCCCAAGAAATCGGTCGGAAACGTCCGAACCCTGGGAAGTTGAACCGGATGCCTGCGTCGCCGTCTTGGACGTCAACGGTGGCCGGACCTGATCGGGTCGCTTCGCCAGTTGCGGGTTCCGCCTGACGGCTTGCTGCCCAATGTCTGATAACGTCGTGATCGCGGGTGGCAACAGTACGTGTCACCCTGGTGTCATGTTCTGTCTGGGCGGTCACGATGGGCACGTGATGTGGCTCGGTCAACAACGGTTTTTGAGGGTCCATGGGTTCACCTACATTTGCTTGACGATTTAGCGCGAATTCGTGAGAACGCCGTGTCGGCGGTTTAACGCGATGTGTTACAGGTGCGAACCGCTGGGGATGCGATGCGAGGAACGCACTTCTGGGAGTCCGCATCGCCGCTCACGGGCCGATTGGTCGCCCAGCAACCAGCGGCAACAATACGAACCAAACAATCGCTGCGACGCACGCCAGAGCCAGTGCAAGCCTGGCCACGAAGATCGTCTGGTAGCGCACCCGTGCCCACCACGCCGCGACACTCTTATCTCGCTTCGACGGTAATGACAGCGCGACGAGCAATAACCCAAGAACGATCAGGAGAGGGACAACCAGAAGTCACACCTGGCGACGCAGTCTAGCTCACAAGAGCCTCCAGGCTCGAACTGCGAGACTAACGATTCGAACTGAAGCGCCCGTCGCGGGACTTGCTGCCCGCGCAGCAGCCGCCACGCTGCTCAGCGAGCACGCGACGGCCCCCGAGCGATTCGCGGAGATCGTTTGCCGCTATGGTCGGTCCACCGCGAACTCATTCCCACATTCTTTACACCGGTACCAATCGTGCGCATCGTCATACGCGCGCATCTGCGTCAGCCAGACAAGCGACTCGCTGCGGCACCGCGGGCATCGTTTGGTTTGGCTGAAGACAGTTCGGTGTGTGCTCTCTTGCGGGGCGTCCGTGATCCCAGACATTGCCGTTCACCTGTACAAACCGTGTTTATGGTGAATACCCGTCGATTGAGCTCCAGTGACGCGGAGCTCGACCAAACGGTGCTCGACGGGCCAAATCCTCGCGTCGTTGTCGCCCTGTAGCTGGGGTGTACTCCGAGCCGACAGGTAAGAAAGACATTTGTAGCTAATCGGTCGTGACGACGGTGCAACAGGCTACAAACTGTTTGATTTCCGCCTCGTGGCAGAGGCGGTGTGCACGAACAGCGCCACTCGTGCGGCGCTGTTTACTGATGAGATGTGGATCGATCCGTAGAGCGGTTACGCGGTGTCCCGCCCCCTGCTGCGACCGCCCGAGAATACAGGGCCAATCTCAAATAGACGCCCTTCGTGTACGCGCACGGCTTCGCACGAGATATGCGATGCGAATCCGGCTTTCACTTCATAGAGCCGGCGGTCCGCCCGCGCAAAGAGGTCCCCCGCAATAGTCCGCGCGTTGAGTTGACGGTCGCTGAGCCGCCCGAGCTGCAGGCAAGTCACGCCGATATCCACGGTCACTCTTGATGTCGCAACCCGGAGATCGTCGGTCGCCCAGTCGTATTCAGCCACCGCGTACCAGAACCGCTCTCCGATCGTGCATGCCACCTCCGGGTCGTCGAGATCCGACAGGAAAAAGCAAAACTCATCGCCGCCGAAGCGAGCATGTAAGGCAGGTGGCCGCTCGACATCGGGCTGATAGCCCAACAGATCGGAGCACCGAACCTCACAGCGCAGAAGGTCAGCGATGCGTTCCAACACTCGATCGCCCGCGGCATGGCCCAGCGTGTCGTTCAAGGCCTTGAAGGCGGTGATGTCTGCCACGCCGAGCGCACACCACCGTCCTTCGCGGTCCACCGACAAAGCTATCTCGACGTGTTCCATGAATCGACGGAAATGCAGAAGTTGCGTCTTGGCGTCGCGATGGGTCCGCTCGGTCAAATCTGCAACGACCCGCTCGAAGTAGCGCGCTACGTTCCTGGAAGACGCTTCGCGAGCACTGAGCTCTTCGCGCAGGCGATCGAAGCGCTGTGCGAAACCTGTCGCGACCGCCCGCAACGCCTCGTCCTTCGATGAGCGCCACACGCGTTCGTAGTACAGCAACACC
>Ga0075420_100000449_pt1 | contig 32536 bp, 20 predicted proteins | sample SoiMetdeltSBSDD4_FD_75296 | JGI IMG/M metagenome (GOLD analysis project Ga0075420, IMG submission 75296) | Bulk soil microbial communities from a Populus tree surrounding site in Tennessee, USA - Soil MetaG P. deltoides SBSDD4 | ecosystem: Environmental > Terrestrial > Soil > Tree plantation...
GTCGGCGAAGCCGAGCTTCGAACACGGCGCCACAACCCGGTTGAGCGTGGCCAACGCCAGGTAGGTGCCCACGCCGGCGGCGGCGTCGGCGCGCCGCGCTCCGACCACCTCGTCGACGATCGCGGCCAACCCGAGCCGCTGCAGCATCCCCCACACCGCGGCCACATCGCCGAAGGCCAGGTGCCGCGTGCGGTCGGGAAGCGACGCCGCCTGCCGCGCGTCCAGCGCGGCCACGATGTCTTCGGCCGAGCCCAGGTACCGCTCCGAGACCATCCGTGGCTTGCCGTCCACCCGAGCCATCTGGCGCAGGTAGTAGTAGGTCTTCCCGCCGACCTTCTTCGGATACAGGCTCGCCACACTTTAGGTCATACACCCGGACCGGGACCAGATCCACTCGACACGCTGATCTGCAAACGGAAACCAGCCACCCACCCAGTTCAAGATCGCGCTAGCCCGGCCGGGTAGGAGACTGGCGCGGTGGCGTGGTCGCCTGTAGGCCCCAGGGTCTGCATTCCCGCGGTTTCCCGACAAGTCGTCCCGTCCTGGTGGCCGTGGGCGGCGCTTCCGTTTCCAGCCTCCCCCCAAAGAACCGTGCGTGACCTTTTCGATCACACGGCTCAACCGCGCCTCTTCACCGGGAGGCATGCGCAGTGCCGTGCCGGATGCTTCCGACCAGGCGGACAAGCCCCAGACCCTCGTGGTCGATCAGAACCCGCAATCCGTAGCGCCGTCCGTGATGGCCGTGCTTGTTCGAGATGAACCGGGCGAGCCGCTCCACCACGAACTGGTCGAGGTCGTGGAACACGGTGGTCGAGTTCCCGTGCCGGAAGTAGCCACGCCACCCGGTCAGGAACCCGTTGAGATTCTCCACAATGTCTTTGACCGGCAGCATCAGCCATCGGCGGGCGGTGTGCGAACGGATGCGGTCCTTGGCCCGCCGGACCGAGCGGTCCGAAGGCCACCGAGCCAGAAAGTACCGTCCCTTGCGGGTGAAGCTCTCCACCCAGCGGTGGTGGAAGCCCAGGAAAACGAAGCCAGACCTGGGCTCTCGCAGGTTGACCACCGTGGTTTTAGCCTGGGCCAGGGACAGCCCCAGTTCGGCCAGAATCTCGGTGAGGACCGCGAGCGCCGCTTCGGCTCGTTCCTGGGTCGGGCACAAGATGACCAGGTCGTCCGCATAGCGGACGACCGTGCCCAGCCGACGATGATCGCGTTGCCAGCACCGGTCCAGCCGGTGCAGCACCACGTTCGCCATCAATGGGCTGATCACCCCACCCTGGGCGGTGCCGGTGTCCGGATGGATCAGGACGTCCCCGGTCCACACCCCGGCCCGCAACCACCCCATCAACAGCTTCATCATCCGCCGGTCGCTGATGCGTTCCGCCAGCGCGGACTGCAACACCTGCGGCCCGATCGAATCGAAGAAGCTGGCGATGTCGGCGTCCACCACCCACGTCCTGCCCCGGTTGACCTCCACCCCCCGACAGTCTCTCCTCAGCGGTCGGAAGCGCTTGGCCATCGGCTTGATTTGGTACTCGGTTACCGGCGGCGAGTGCACCTAGCGGTCCGATTACGGCCACAGTGCTCGGCGCCGGGTCGTTCAAAGCTGCCCGGATAGGTGCCCCGACTGCGGCTGAGGGACGGGGCGGGTCACGCAGTCTTGACGCGCCGGTTGCGGGGAACGACGGCGGCGGTTCCTCGCCAGTCGATCGAATATCCGTTCTATTCGCTGGGACGATGGGCCGGTGGAGGCTGCGGTGGGAGATCACCATTCGCTGGGACGACGCCCGCTACTCGCCGTGGCAGACGACGCGCAATCACACGATCGTGGACACGCCCACGCAGCTACGCCGCCTGGTGGAGGCCGCGCGCACCGGCACGTCACCTCGTTCCGGTACGGGTCGGTACGGCAAACTGGTTGGTGAGGAGCAGTCCACCTGTACGAGCGGTCATCCGTACTCACGAGCGTGGTCGGCTACGGGAGGAGACGAGTGGGTGCCGTGCTGTTGCGGCGCCATCGCGTCCGCGTGTGCCGGAACCGCGCGTATTTCCTCTGCCCGCCCCAATGCGAACCCTCCACAGTAGACCATCCACGCCGGCCGCCTCCGCAGCATTACGCGAATCCTGCAGCCTCGTGAGGCTAACCCCCGTGAGGGGGACAAGGCAGTGCCGAGCCGCTGAAATCACGGCGAAGGCCATGGAAGGCGCTGAAGACCTGGAGGTGCAGGCGCTGAGGAACTGTCCGGGGTAGGGGGAGCGGGATGGGTGGAAGGTGGGCACGGGAACTGGGGAAGCCCTCGCCGGCCCTGGGCGCGCGGTGTCCGGGAGCAGCCGGTGCGTATAACCGTCCAAACGGGAAGTCGCATCGAGCCGGCAGGGTGGCGGATGGGGTCGTAGTACCGATTGAGCCGGTGGACAACACAACCATCGGGGAGGGAAGGACCCCTGCTGTGTCACACGCTTGTTGAGGGAGGGAAAGGTCGGTGAATGCCTGATGGCTAACGGCACCCGTAGTGGAACCCGGGAACTTCAGCACAAGCTTTACTTGGCGGCCAAGCGGTCGCCGGCTAGACGCTTCCACGCGCTCTACGACAAGGTCCACCGTGCGGACGTGCTATGGAGAGCGTGGTCCGAGGTCGCCGCCAACAACGGCGCCCCCGGGGTGGATGGAGTGTCCATCACCGACGTTGAGGAGTGGGGTGTCGAGGGGTTCCTCGATGCGCTGCGGGCTGAGCTGAAATCTGGCACCTACCGGCCGTTGCCGGTGCGGCGGGTGAGCATACCCAAGCCGCAGGGCGGGCAGAGGGATCTTGGTGTGCCCGCTGTCCGGGACCGGGTGGTCCAGGCGGCGGCGAAGCTGGTCTGTGAGCCGATTTTCGAGGCTGACTTCCTTGACTGCTCCCACGGGTTCCGTCCGAAGCGTTCGGCGCATCAGGCGCTGGAGGCCATCCGGGTCGATCCCGTTGGAGGTCGGCCCCTAAGCCGCCAATGGACTACGGATCCGCTGCGTGGTAAGGGCGGCCGTGGTGCCAGCGCGGATGGCCCCGGAAGGACGCCGCATGATCGAGTGCAGCATCAGCTTAGCCTTAGCCACGGCCACCGAGTGGTGCGCACGGACTCGTCTCCGATTCGTCCGACACCGCCTTGTGTGACACAGGATCATGTCGTGCTACAGATATTCGGCTGCCAGGGCGCACAGGTGGAGCGCTCCGGGAAACTTTGTGGCTTGGTCGGTGTGGGCGTGAGCTCGTCGCAGTTGTGAGGCTAGGAGCGCGATTGCGTCGGTGTCGTCGCCGGGTTGTTGGAACGCCACGCACAGTTCCAGCGGGACGGGGTTTGCGACTCGGACGGTGAGGTTGCTCAGCAGGTCCTCGTCGAGTTTGGTGACCGCCAGCGGGGTCTGCTCCTGGGCTGGTTTCGGGTTGATGGAGTGGTAGACGCGGTTGCTGAACTTGAACAGTCCGCTGAGGCGTACGTTGAAGGTGTCGGGATCGGCGGCGAAGCCGCGGGCGACTTCCATGGTGCTGGTGCGGTCGCGGACGCGGACGATGCGCAGGCCGGGGCAGTCGCGGGCGTGGAGGGTTGCCGGCAGGTCCTCGCCGTCCTTGATTTCGACTCCGGGGAGTATGAGTTGGTCGGGGCGGACGTGTTGGTCCTGCAGCCATGGCCAGCCCCAGTTGCGGAAGCTGGGTGCCCGGATGAAAGCGATGCGGTTGTGGGTGTCCTTGAATTCGCCGATACCGAGGACGTTGGTGAGGAACCGCGAGACGAGCGTCTTCTGCTGGCGTCCGGGTCCGATCCGACCTTTGCCCTCGGCGAGGTGGCGTGGCAGGTCGAGGTACGGGATCTGCACCGATTCCTGCCGGTCCCCGGCAAGGTAGGCGGTCGGCTCGCCGTCCGGCGGGATGCGGACGACGACCGGGATGCACGTGCTGCCGTGGTGGTGCAGCCAGATGCCGATGTGTTCGAAGTCGGGCAGAGCGGCCGGCGTGTCGTACACGCCGAGACGGCCGAGTTGCCGCAGCACGTCGTTGATCGCTGCGGCGCAGCGGTGGATGGTGCTCCTGCCGTAGCAGGTGCCCGGGTACGGCGTGGGTTTCGGTCTCTTGGAGTCTTCCCGCCATGTACGGGGTGGGGTGAACACGGTGGCGGGGCGCAGGCACTGAAGGACCCGGCCTGAGCGGGCGAACGCGTTCTTCAACGCGGGCTTCGGATCGATACGTCTGGTCCTGGCGAAGTGCGCGGCGCCGTCGAGTTCGAGGATGGCGGCGCACTGGTCCTCGACGGTCCCGATCGTGGCGAGCACGTGATCGGCATGCAGTTTGCGCAGCGCTGATTCGGGCCGTTTGTCGTCGGACCGTCGGGCGATGCCCGCGGCGAGGTCGGTGCCGTCGCGCAGCACGACGGTGAGTCGTACGGCTCCAGTGAAGTGGATGACGGCCGGATCGACGGGGTCGTCGGCGCGGGTGAGTTTGAAGTGGTGTTCGAGCGCGGCGAGGACGGCGTCCCGGGTGACCGGTGAGTGGGTCCACAGTTCGATGGTGTAGACGGCGTCTGGGTCGAACCGCAGCTTGATCCTTCGGTTCGCCTTGGATCCGACGCGATTCTGATCGTCGACAGGGACGATGCCACGCGGTTGCAGTCGGGTGGCGAGCTGGCGGTGGACCTCGATGTGGTCGCCGGGCACGAACCCGGTCTTCGCGGCGTGCCGCAGGGATTTCGCCTTCCTCGGCTCAGTCGGGTCGGTCGGGTCGTCGCCGCCGTTATCGTCGAGGTCGGTTGCCTCGCTCTTGGTGCCTTCGCTGTAGAGGATGTAGGCGCGGATGTCCCCTTCCTCTGCCGCGGTGGACGGGTGGGCGAACACCTTGTCGGGCGCGGGGAACGGCAGGTGGGTCAGGTTGGCCAGTGCCGTGGCCAGGCCTGGCGTCCACTGCCACCGGCGGTCGCCGTCTCTGGTCCAGGGTTGCGTTACCGGTGCGGCCAGCAGGGTGTGCGGCTCGTGGCGGCGGAGGAAGCCCTGCGGCGCGTGCAACCACAAGGTGGCGCCGGGCGGGCCGTCGCCACGGGCCGGGACGTATGTGACCGGCGCGAGCGGAAAGCGGCTGAGGCTCAGGTCGGCGTGCACGTGCGGCCGCGGATGGTTCGGCACGGTCTCCACATGGAACGTGATCTTGGCGGTGGCAAGGCACTCGCCGCTGCCGCCGTCGTCGTCGAGCTTGAGCGGCGGCCACAGGACGGCGTCGCGCCGGCCGCGCCGCTGCGGCGGACCGAGGATGAACTTCCGCTGCTTGCCGAGCAGTTCCAGGCCGTGGTCGGCGAGTTCCTTGGCCAGGAACGTGGGCAGCATCTGGAACACGTGCGGGGCGGGGGCGGCGGTGCCGTTGGGCCGAAGCTGGTACTCCAGCAGGTTGAAGGGCTTCTTTGTGAAGTCGAGATCGTCCGGGTGGAACAGGTCGAACCAGTCGACTGCCTCGCTGATCTCGGTGGTGGCCCAGGCGGCGACGCCGGCGGTGATGACCTCGCGGTCGACCCGGTCGAAGGCTGCGATGAAGGTGTCCGACTCGGGGTTCAAGTTGACGTTGATGACGGTCGGGTCGACGCCGTGCAGGATCTCGATGAGTCCCCGGGTCGGCAGCCCGTAGTCGTCCTTGACCCAGGGCTTCTTGCGGTACTCCCGGTACAGCTGCTCCAGCCACGCCGGTGGCATGGACGCCACCTGGCACTCGACGTTCCATTCGGCCTGAGGGGCGATGGTGAAGGCGGTCTGCCGCATCAGGTCGCTGGTCGGTTTGTAGTCCCTCTTGGGTTTGTCGGTACCGGGCCGGGTCACGGAGTCGCCTTCCGTCGGGATCCGAGGGGGTTGTTGGTCTGCACCAGGTGGCCCATGAGGCCCCAGACAGCGTCGTTGATCGCGTGCAGGCGCTGCTGGTCGTCGTCGGCGCCCGGCCCGGGGGGTGTCAGCATCTCGGTGAGGAACCGGTCGATGGCCACGACGGTGCTGGTCCGTTCGGTGTCGCGGGCCCTGTCCTCGGTGGCCAGCCGTGGCGCGAACGCGGCGTCGCACAACAGGACCTGGGTGGGCTGGTTGCCGCGGATGCTGCGCCCGATCGTCTGGCTCATCGGTACCAGGGTGTTGGCGACGAACGCCGGCCGGTAGTTGTCGTCGAGTGCGCGGAACTGTATGGGTCGGCCGATCACGTCGAACCACATGCGGCGGGCCTCGCCGCGGACCATCCGGGCCAGCTCCGCGACCTCGCCGGCAACGGCGGCGGGCGGGTTGCGCAGCTGCTCCATGGCCAGCTGGCTGACCAGCGACAGTGGGAACGCCAGGTCGAACGGTGGCGGGTGCGACCTGGTGATGTAGACGACCGCGCCGAGGGCGGCGGTGTCGTTGGCGTTGAGGATGTTGTAGCCGCGTTGGATGGACATCTCCGCCGCGACCAGGATGTCGGCGCTCGACTGGCCGAAGGTGCCGACCATGCGGCGCAGGATGCCGTCTCTGCCCGGCTCGGCGGCATCGGGTACGACCACACGCGCGGTCAGCTCCGGTACCCGGTTGTTGATGTGTTCGGCCACCGTCTGCGCTTCCGCACCGGACAGCACGACGAAGAGGATCTGGCGCCGGTCTGCAGGTAGCGCTGCGCGCAGTTCGTCGATGACGCTGCGGGGCCGGCCGCCGACGGGCTGGCACAGGGCGGTGGTCATCTGACGCAGAGCGTCGTGTCGGTGCCGGCCGACCCTGCCGGAGACGAAGATCGCGTCGGCGCCGCCCCTGGGGCTGCGCACGGTCATGGTGGACGTGAACAGGGCGTCCCGGTCGTCGTCGGGTTGCCGCAGGACAGCGGCCGGAGTGATCGGGATGTGGTAGAACGACGAGCCGGGCGCCCAGCTGGTGGCCGAGGTGAGGATCACGTGTGGGCCCTGGACGCCTTCGCAGGCCAGCAGGTCGTGGGCGTGGTGCAGCAGCCACCGGCCGACGCCGTGGACCCACAGCAGCAGCAGGGATGCGCCGCCGTTGCGGCTGGCCGCCCACCGTAGGGCGAGGACGTTGCCCATCGGGGCTTCCGGCACCAGGCTGCGGTAGTCGCGGGGCGGTTGGTCGGCCCAGAACGTCTCCTCATCGGGAAGGCCGAGCTTGTCCCGTACGGACGGGTACATCGTGGCCATCTTGAAGAACGTGGTCGAGATGTGCGCCGCCCACACGGCCGCCTCAATGACCAGATGCAGTAGCGGCCGGTCCCGTTCCAGCCGTTCGGGGTCGACGTGCTTGCGGGAGACATGCTTGTCGATCCACGCGTTCAGGGCGGTGGCGGCCGCGGCGTCGCGGCGGGTCTGGGCGGTCAGCCGCGCGACGACGTCGTCGAGTCCGTGGTCTTCGGCATTGAACGGGTCCTCGGCGAAGTCCTGCAGGCGGTCGCGGTAGAAGTCCTCCGCTTGGTCCTCGACCAGCTTGTCGCCTTCCCGCCACCGGGGGAGACCGAACAGGGTCCGCGCGACGTGGCGGAACAGCGAGTGGGCGGTGAACGGTGCCTCGCCGAGCAGCTCCTTCAGCGGTTGCCCCGGCTCCGACAGCGCCAGCCGGTTGAGGTTGAACACCGCCCCGGAGTGGGCCTGCAGCCGCTCGTGCCAGCGGTGCACCTCCGGGTCGGGTGCCGGGGCCATGATCTGCGCGGCCATGCCCTCGTTGGTGGAGTCCACCATGCGGTGCGACCACCCCTTGCCCGCCGTGACCAACGGCTCGGTCTGCACGAACCTGCCGTCGAAGACCTGCTGCACCGCGTCGGCCTCGTCGATGATCAGCAGGTCGACCTGCCACTGCACGGCCTCGAACCATCGCGCCGAGGCGGTGGCCGGCTCGGCGCGGCTGGCCAGCAGGCACTGCGGCGTGGTCACCCACACCTGCGCCGTGCCGACCTGCTGGTACGCACGCTGGGCCGGACAGACCGACAGCAGCGGGCAGTCGTAACGGTGTGGCCGCTCCACATCCGCTTCCCGCAGCTGGCCACGGCACGGAAACTCCTCCGGCTGCAGCGGCGCCCACCCCGGCCGCGAGTGGCGGCGGAACGGTTCCAGAAGGCAGGAGGCGTTGGCGTACGCGGCCGCCGGATCGGGCGGTGTCCCGCCGTCGGGCACCAGGGTCGGTGCCTCCTCGACCATGCTGCGCCAGTAGCGGGCGGCGTGCTCGCCGCGGGAGCTGCTACCGATCAGCGGGACCGCGTCGATCCCCAGCGTGCGCAGGAACGACACCTTGTTCAGCACGTCGCCCACCGAGCTGACCACGACGCAGATCCGGTTGTCGTGTTCTTTGACCCGGTTCACGGTCAGCAGGTCGGCGAGTGTGGTCTTGCCGGAGTTCATCAGGCCGACGATGTGCGCCACGCCGTCGATCCGGAACTGAGCTGGCTGGTCGACGAGCTTCGGCGACGCCGGGTCGACGGCGCTGAACCGCATGTCCTTGGTCAGCCGCCGGACCCAGTTCCGGTTCTTGATGTCCGGCCGGTGGGTGAGCTGCTGGTCGATCCACTCGGCGGTGGGCTTCAGGTCCTTCTCGAACGAGATCGTCCACGGCTCCCGCTGCCGGGCCGGCACCGGCTGGACCGGCGTGACCGGCGCCGCGGGTGGGAGGACGGCCGGCAGCTGCACGTACTCCACTCGGTCCGGGCCGAGGCGGAACCAGTAGCGTCGCCCCGCCGGCGCCGGGCGGTACGCGGCGACCGGCACGTACTGCAGCGGCTCCACCAGCGCGCGGGCGTAGGCGTCGACCCGTTCCGGGCAGTACGGGCTGCCCTTGACCCTGAATACGGTCTGGTCGCTGACCCGGTGCCGGGGGTCGTCGGTACGGTCGAACAAGCGCCACTCGCGCGGCACCCGCATGTACTGGTTGAGCAGCCGGCGCCAGTAGCCGCGCCGTGCGACGTCGCCCATCCGATGGCGCACCCGCCGGATCACGGGCTGCAGCTCCGCGCCGCCGACATACCCCGACAGCAGCGGCGGCAGGGCACCGACCGGCTCCTCCCGGAACCGTTCGGCGAGGAAGTGCAATCCCAGCTCGACGCCGCAGAACACGTCCACCGGCATGACCGCTTCCGGGTAGGACGCCCGCCGTAGCTGCTCGACCAGCTCCTCCCGCCACAACGACCCGTCCCTCATCGGGCCACCCTTCCCGCCCGCGACTTCACCTGCTGGATCAGCCGCTCTTCGCTGATGACCTCCACACCCGCCACCCGGCCGTCCAGCTCGGTCTCCAGGTCCGCGACATAGCCCGGCTGGCCGGCGCGGTGCATCGGCAGCGCCAGAAACCGCCTGTCGCAGGGCGGCGCATCCGGCCAGGCGAACCCGCGTCCCAGCAGGTGCGCGCTGACCTGGTCCTTCGCGTCGACACCCCAGGTCTCCACGACCTTCCGCCCTCCGCTGCCGGCGTCGACGAAGAACTCGATCAACACGTCGAGGGTGTCCAGCCCCGGATAGGGGGTGACCTTGACGCGGTCCGCCAGCTCCCTACAGCGCAGTGCATCGATGATCCGGGCCTCGACGAGGCCAGGATCGTGGATGAACAGCCGGGTCGCCCGGTGCTGCTCGTACACCACGGCCAACGCCCGGACGACGAACGGCTCGGCGGGCCCTCCCGGACAGCCCGCCGTGCCGCAGTCGCAGGCCTCCGCGGTGACCAGGTTGCGGCATCGCGGACACAGCTGCACGACCTGCTCGCCGGTCGCCGGGCGTGCCACATAGGCTGCCTCCACCAGCCGGCGCAGGTGCGTCTGCCCTGTGCTGTCCTTCCTGCCGAATCGCCGTTCCAACGTGCGGACGGCCCGGTCACCGACGACCGCGTGATCGATGAGGTATCGGCGCAGGAACGCGTACGCGTCCTGCACCTCGTCGTCGGTGGTGCCGTTCGCCGCAGCCGCCGCCCGCAAGGCCTGGTGCACCCGGTGTTCGACCCACTCGGCCTCGACGTCCGCGCGAGCCAGCCGGGCGCCCTGTTCAGCGAACTCCGAGAGCTGTTCGCCCACGAGCAGCGGGTTCTGAAGGTCGGTCTCGGAGAGGCCGAGCACGACCGGCCAGACGATCAACGGTTTCGTGCACCACTCCAACAGATCAAGATCCGTCGCGATCGGCGCAACGCCCTGGCCGACGCATCGCCACCACAACCTGGTGAACGCCACCCGCCACGCCGGCGGCAGCAGCCCCTCGTCGCTGCGTTCGCCCGCCGCCGCCCGCGCCCGCCGCCGCAGGATCTGGATCAGACCGGCGGACAGCATGGTCACGGTCAGATAGTCGTCGTCGGTCGCCCCGCCGCCGTCCGGCACGGCCATTTGGGGATCCGCCTGATCGACAGGCAGATCGAACTGCGCTTCAACGGTCACCTGGACCCCTTCGCAACTGCGCCTTGGCTGGAGCTTGGTTTCGACGACTGGAGCTTTGGGCGATAAGTAGACAGCGGACGTCTGACAGAAATCCGGACCTGTGGGCGGCAATCGTCGCGACGCGTGCCAATGGGCGGCCGGGTTCTCGTCGACCGGCGGTGGTGGCCGGTGGGTCAGTTCCCTGAACGGTGGCGAGTGCTCCTTGATCCCTTGATGACGGTTAGTTGTGCTGGCCGCCGCGGCGCCGTGGATGCGGGGGCGCCGTTGACGGCGGTCGGTACCAGCCCGAAGACGTGGCGGTTGAGTTCTGCAGTGGTGATGTGCAAATCACGGGCGATATGGACGGGGCTGGTGCCCTCGGCCCGAAGGGTGCGGAAGACGGCCTCGAGCAGGGGTGAGGTTTCGCGGGGGATGCCGCCGGGTTCGCCGGTGCGGTAGCCGCGGCGGGCCAGGTCGACGCAGGCGGTGCGGTAGCCCCAGTCGGTGAGCAGGCCGAGTTCGTGCAGGCGGTGAGTCAGCGCCATGGCTGACACTCCCCAGATGTGTTTGGTGGCGAGGATGCGGTCGTTGGTGGCGCTGACAAGGCTGTGGGCCAGGACGCTGGCGCGAGGCATGAGGAAGGCGGCAGCGAAGCGGTTGGCGTCCTGTTCGGCATCGGGCCCTTGCGGCAGGCGGTGCTCGCTGTGGAGGACGAGGTGGCCGAGTTCGTGGGCCGCGTCGAACCGGCCGCGCTCACCGGACTTGGTGGTGTTCAGTAGCACGTACGGGGTCTGCTGCCAGACGAAGGAGAAGGCGTCGACGGCGGCGCAGTCGGCGGCAAGGGAGACGACCCGGATGCCGTGCGCTTCCAGCAGCCGTACCAGGTTGCCTGCGGGTGCGACGCCGAGCCCCCACCGCGCCCGCACAACCTCGGCGGCGGTCTCCGGGTCGAGCATGGGCAGCGACGGCACGTCGGGATCGGGCAGGTGGAAGCGGCGTTCGATCCATTCGGCCAGCAGCAGGGCGATACGGGCGGCGCCGCGGGCGGTGTCGCGCTGCCCGGCGGTGAGCTTGCTCAGTGCCCGGAAGCTGATCGCGTCGACCGGGATCTCGTCGAGGTCACCGGCGGTGAGGAACCCGACCGGTACGTCGAGCGTCTCGGCCAGCCGCTGCAGAGCATTCGGACCAGGCGCCTGTCGGCCGTTCTCATAACCGGACAAGCTGCGCACGCTGAGGCCGACCATGGCGGCGAGTTGGACCAGGGTCAGGCCGCGGCGTTTGCGGGCGAGTGCGAGCCGGCTGGGTGTCAACGTGCCGGCACGTCCTACGCTGTCGGTCATCCGGCGCGGGGGACGACGATGACGTCCGGCTCGGGCGCGCGCCGGACGGGACCGGCGACGGGGGTCGGTTCGAGCGGGATCGGCGGCAGGATGATCCGCTCCAGCCAGGTGTCGATGTAGCCGTCGACCATCGAGTCGGGCAGCGACAGCTCCGCCCGGATCTCGGATTCGGTCACGTTGTACAGCAGAATCCACGTGGCGGTGCCGTCGGCGTCGGCGTCGACCGGCTCGTCATCGCCCAGGTCGATCGGCAAGGTCAACTGTAGGAAGTTCCGGCTGACCGCCTCGACCACGGCGATCCCCTTCTCGTACCGGGTGGACGGCCGCACGTCCGCAACGCCGGTAGCGGCGTCACCGAGCGCCGCGATAATCGCCACCTGGCCGTCCGGGCTGACTGTCCGCGCGAGGTTACGCGGGTTGTCGTACGACCAGCCCACCGGCAGCAGTTGTTCGCGCAGCAGCCGGACGATGCGCGAGTACCGGGCCATGCCCTGCATGTTGGGCGGGTCGAGTTGGGTGTACGTGCGCGCCTCAGCGTCCGCGCCACGCAGGGCGAACTCCAGGAAGTCCACCTTGAGCCCCAACTCGGCCAGCCGGTCTACGCCCCGGTCACCGTCGATCACCGGACATTGCCGCTGCATCCTGTGCACCTCCCACGCGCTTGGTCGCTTCGCGAAATACTCCCTCAGTCGAGGAGGAAAAACGCGAAGGGTGAACGGCGTGTCGCCGGGGAAGTGTCCTGTCGCACCACGGCTGGGGTCCTGGCTCGCTAAATCGCGATCCCGCCCGTAACTCGGCCCACCTGTCCCGCTAGGAGCCCGACCATGTCAACGCCGTAAGGCTCGGTCGTTTGGCTCGGCCGCACCGCGGGCTCGGATACGCTCGCGCCGGCCGGGGCCGTCTCGCCGACCGGGCACCGCGTCGACGGCATCTTGATCGCCATCCGAGCCACGATCGCGCTCGACGAACCAAGAACAGCTGGTCTTGGCGCGCAGGGCCTTGGACTAGGTCAGCTGCTGGAAGCCGAGCCGGCGTGCCTCTTCGAGCGAGACGAGCGCTTGGTGCGCCTGCCGTTCGCTGACGGTCCATCCGTTGCTGAGGTACCGGCCGATCGAGAAAGCCAGTTGCCGCTGCCACGGCTGGAGGTTCTGCGTCTCCTTCGCCCACTTGGCGAGTGCGAACCAGTCCTCGGAGCGCGACGCCATCACGGTGGTCATTCGCCCAGAGCCGGCCGGCGCGGTCTGCCCGTCGACGGCCTCGGCCGAGTGTGCGGGCCGGTGGTCGGTGAGTTCGGCCTGTAGCGAAGGCGGGACGGTCCACGGGATCTGGACGACGGTGTCCCAGCATTCGGGGCGCTTGGTCCATTCGCCGACGTGGGTTCCGCGAAGCGGCCGGGTGATGACGGCCTGTACCGGTACGCAGAGGTAGTGGATGGCTGAGGTGAGTGCCGGAGTGAGCCGTTGTTCCCGCCAGATCCGGTCGAGGTCGATACGGCGGCCCGTCGACTCGCTGAGCCTGGCGATGGTGTAGGTGACGATATTGGCACGGTAGCCGCCGAAGTTGTGTTCGGACACGATCTTTTCGGTGGCCTTGAAGAGGATGGCCTGGGCGATGAGCCGCTGGCAGTAGCTCACGTCGACGACGGGTTCGCTCTCGGTGAGTCTGATCATGAATTCGCGGAAGTTCTTTTCCGCGCCGCGGCTGACGAAGTGCGGCAGCTGGTTCCAGGAGTGGTCGAACTTCGCGGCGTCGGCCTTGGTGAACTTCTGTCTCAACGGGTGGATCTTCCGGAAGGCGTCCTGCCTCGCTCGGGTCCGTTCGCGTGCCAATGCGTCGGTGTACTGGCCGCGGGCCCTCTCGTAGAACCACCGGGTCTCCTGGCCGCTGCCGTCCGGGGCGGGGGCCCACAACGACCGGGTGATCTTCTCGACCTTTACGTGGTATGGGTGGTTGGAGCTGAAGTCGACAAGGGTGACCTTGTTCTGGGTGTTGGAGTACCGGGAGATGTCGGGGACGATGTCCTGCAGCCGTTCGGCGGGGACGACGGTCAGTTTCATCTGGACGGAGACGTTGCTCAGGTCGGCCTTGTCGCGGCTCTGTGCGTAGTGCAGGGAGGCGGTCGTCTGGCCGCCGTTGACGATCTGCAGGTCGTGGATACGTTTGATGGCGCGGCCCCGGTCGGCGAGTTGGACGAACTCGACCTGTGAGGCTGTCGCTGTGATGCCGTTGTTGTACGCCAGGAACCGTCCGGGATCGTTCAGCAGGGTTTCGCGGATGCCGCGGTTGACGGCGCCTTTGGTCTGCAGGAACGACCTGACGTTGAGTTCAAGCAGCCGGGTGCCGTACCCGGCGTAGAGGGTGGCGAGTGTGGGACCGGGCATGATGGCGAGCAGGACGGTGTAGTCCTCGCGGGTGTCGGGGGTGACCAGGCACGGTAGCGGTGTCTCGAAGTCGACGACGATCGGCTCGCTGAGGGTGCCGGAGGTGGCCATCCGATGCAGCCGTCCGAGGTCCCAGATCTCGCGGGTGACCGGGATGCCGTCGAAATCCGTCGCGGGCAGGCTGCTGAGGCCGCTGACGCTGTTCGTCAGCAGGAACAGCCGGATCCTCGGCGTGTCGGGCAGGGCCTTCTCGACGGCTTCGCACATGTCGTGCAGGTCGGAGGATTCCTCTATGTCCTGGCGGAGTCCGTCCCGGCAGCGGCGCAGGAAATTGGATAGCCGTTTGAACAGCGCCTCCGCTTCCGTCCTGCTCATCCGCTGTTCGAGCGGATGCTGCCGGAAGTGGGTCACGAACAGGTCGAGTGTCTGCAGGGTCTCGTTGGACCCGTAGCCGTGGACCTCCACGCCGTGGCGGTAGTAGTGGGCGGTGAAGGTGTTCTCCGCGACCCCGGCCTGTTCCAGGTCGTCGAGCACCCGCCGGGTGAAGACCAGGGGGGTGGTGGCGGATTCGACCTCGGCGGTGGCGAGCACGTCGGCGACGAGTTCGCGCGCGTAGTCCTCGCGGGAGAGGTCAGCCATCGTTGCCCCGGATGATGTCGGTGACCATGTCGGTGGTGATCAGGTACTGGTCGAGACCGGTGGTGGTGATCCGGTAGCGGCAGTCGCCGACCCCGGAACGCAGGTCCTTCTCGGTGATGCGGGGGAAGTCGCCGGTGACGCGCCAGTGGCTGGTGGCCCTGAGGGTGTACCTGGGTTCCTCGTACAGCGGTCGTTGGTGGGGGAGCATGCCGACGCGCAGCAGCCGGTCTTCGAACTCGGCGAGCGTGGCGGCGCCGACGATTGTGGTTCGGAGCGCGTCGATCATGGCGTTCATGCTTTCGCCGTCGCCACCGCGACGCTCGTCGAGGGACAGGTGCGTGAGGATCAGGTTTCCGGTGCCGCTGTCGTCGAGTTCCCGTTCGTTGGCCACGACCAGGGTCTGGGGTTGCTTTCCGGTGGCGGTCTTGACTTCGACAGCGGCTCGGGTGAGCTGGAAGTCCTGATTGGCGGCGAAGGGGCCGGTCCAAGCGAGTACGGCGTCGCGGTGGGGCAGATGCAGCAGCAGCAGGTAGCGCAGCACCCACAGCTCGCCGTAGAGTCCTCGGCGCGCCTCCGGCCCCATTCCGTTGGCGGCGACGGCCTGCAGCATGCTTCGCCAGTGCTCGAAGCGCTCAACCACGGCGATGCCGGCCGCGATGCTGCTGCTGGTGTCACGGACGCTGACGGCGATGTCGCTGACGAGCGGATTGAAAACTTCACGCAGCTGGGGGTCGGTCAAGGCCACCTGCAGCTCGCTGTGTCCGTCGGCCGTGCGTTCGAACGCGAGGTCGATCCCACGGGTCCGTGGCAGCGGCCCCGCCGCTCGCAGGACCTGCGCGGCGTCGGCAGGACTCATTCGCAGGATGAGCATCCGGCGGCCGTCGGGATGGCGCACCGCGATGTGCAGATCCCGACGCCGGAAGAGCCGCCGGGTGACTGTCCCCGGGGCGGTCCGGTCGCGTTCGAGCTCCCCCCAGGCCTGCTCGTCGACCGTCATTCCTCGACGTCCTCATCGTCGCTGTCGTCGAATCCGAGGCGGTGCCATATCTCGTTGACCACGTACTCGGTCTCGGTCGCTTTCTCGGAGAACGGGAAGCTGATCGCGAAGCCGACCACCGGCGTGGGCTCGTCGCCCTGATCCGGCAGCGGGTTCTTCAGCGGGTAGATCATCAGGTGCGCCTGGTCGGGCCGGCGCTGGACCCGCAGCGGGGTGCCCGTGGGCACCTTGGGCTCCGGACGGGGCCGCCCCTTCTTGTCCAACTTCCCCTCGGCGGCTTTGCGGGTCGCCTCCAATGCGGCGGTCTGCTGCTGCGGGTCTAGGTCGAGGCTCTCGTCGGCGGGACTGAGAACCCGCCGGATCCGGTAACGTCCCTCGGTCGCCGGCTCGTTGGTCGCCTGGCGGGTGACCAGGCCGACCTCGTACGGGCCGATCTTCGCCGCCTCCCCGGCTGAGCTGCTGACCAGCCGCACGGTCCAGTTGCCGAGTTCACCGGCCTGCACACATCGACGGATGTACTCACGGATGAACTCTGGACGCACCCGCTGGGCCCGTGGGTCGGGGACGTAGCCGGCGAGGAAGACGTCGATGATCTCGGAGGCCGGCACACCGCGCCACACGACGCTGGGTTTCGACTTGTCGCTGGGGTCGCTCCCGGGGGTGGTCAGCCGGTCGAGCCGGTCGACGAACCGTTTCAGCAGTGCGAAGTTGTCACGCAGCGCCTCCGCGTCCACGGCGAAACTGACGGTCTCGGGGATGTCACCGGAGTAGCTGAGCCTGATCTTGATGCCACGGCGCATCTTGTTCTGCGCCGTGATGAGAAGACCGGCGGAGGAGGCCCGCACCCGTAGCCCGAACTCCTCGGGGGTGGCGTCCAGCGCGGCCATCTCCTCGAAGTCCCGCCGCAGTTCGGCGTTGGCCGCGGTCACCTCGGTGTAGGCGTCGCGCAGCGTGGTCGTGGTGTAGAGGCGGCAGAGGTCCTCGTAGCCTGGGCGGTAGCCGAACCAGCGGCCCATCTGCAGCAGGGTGTCGTACATCTTCGTCGCGCGCAGGTAGTAGCTGACGCTCAGGCCCTCGAGCGTCAGGCCGCGGGACAGCTTGTTACCGCCGACCGCGATCACGGACAGGCCGTTGCGGCGGTTCTCGTAGTACTCCAGGGCGTCCCGTGAGCTGCCGTTGATGGCCCGTACCTGGATCTTGAGGATCGCGGGCATGATCTCGCCGCGTACCTGGTCCCAGGACGTTGACGGGACTTCTCCGGCCGGGAACCAGGCGGTGGTGGGGACGAAGTCCCGTTCCCACAGTTCGCGTAGTTCCTGCCCGACCGGGCGGGAGCTGTTCGCGTCGCCGTAACGGATCCGGTCCGCCAGGAACGTCAGTTCCTCCTGGAACTGGTCCTTGACCCGGTTCTGGACGTCCTGGAACCGGGTGACGTGCACGAGCATCGAGTTGTGTTCGCCTGCCTGACCGCGGGCGCGGCGGGCGGCGCAGGTCAGTATGAACCCGTACAGGGCTTCGCGTAGGGAGGCGGGCAGGTCCTGCGGCGGCACCCAGGTCTTCTCGTGACCGTCGGGCATCCACGTCCCGTAGTCCTGCACCGGGCGGAAGACGGGCATGGGTCGGGTGTCTTCCTCGCCCTGCTCCCGGGCTGGGAGGCCGAAGACGCGGGTCGGTCCCAGGTAGTTGGACGGGGCTGAGAGGCTCTCGATGAAGCTGCGGGGGAAGAAGTCCAGTCCGTACCGGTCGTGCACATTGTCGGGGTCGATGTAGATGTTCGCGAACGGTGTCGCGGTGTAGCCGACGTAGGCCCACTTCTCGAACGCCGCGGTCAGGGCGCGCAGCGCCTTGTTGATCGCGGACGGGTCCGCGTCCGGGTCGGCCGCGACGTTGACGGACGCGTTGTCGGCTTCGTCGTCGATGATCAGCAACGGGATGTCGCGGACGATCCGACGGTCGTCATCCCCGACCGGGACGCCCTCGACCTCGGTGACCCATTTGCGTACGTAGTCGAGGATCCGGCGGTGCTTCTTGATCACCAGTACCACGGGGTAGTCGCCGATGGGCAGGGCCAGGTTCTTGGCGACGCTGCGCTTGAAATCGCCCGACTCGGCGCTGGTCGTCAGGGATGCGATCTTCAGCCGCTTCGCGCCGGGCATCGCCCCGGCGCCGATCTGTGAGCCGCTGCGGTCCTCGTCGTAGCGTTGCTGGTACTGCGTGTCGAACCCGAGCAGGCCCTCGTCGACGCGGAGTTGGGTCTGGCTTCGCAGGCTGTTGTGGATGCCGGCCAGGACGACGATCAGTTTGTATCCGGCGTCGGCGGCCTTGCACATCAGGCCGATGTAGTTGCCGGTCTTGCCCGACTGGACCTCCCCGACGACGAGGCCCTGACGGTCCCACCCGCCGGGGCGGCGTGGGTCCTCCAACTTGCGGAGCACGCGGTCGGTGGCCTCCTCGAGGCGGCCGACCACCTTGCGGGGCATCAGCCGGACGTCCTCGAGGTAGCGGCGGTACCTGTCCCAGAACTCCCAGCTGCGCTCGGCCTTGGCATCGGCGAGCCACTCGACATGCCCCTTGCGGTCCTCCAGCCCGGTCGGCGCCTCCTGCCAGATCATGACGAGGGTCTCGACCTCGTTCTGCAGCTCCCGGCGGTCGAGCTCGCCACCGCGCGCGACGAGCATGCCGTGCACCGCGACACACGCGTCGGTGATCTCACCCGGTGTGACGTCGCCGTCCTGGGGCAGCATGGCGAGGACGAGCCGCACCGCTTTCTGCAGTGCCTCGTCCTTCGCGGGGTCTCCGGTCGACATCAGCTCTCCCGACGGCTCGGTCATCTTCAAAGAATGGTAGGAGCGGGGTCTGTCACTTACGGCCCTCACGATCGCCAGAAGCCCTTGAGCTGGTCGAACGGCGGCATCAGGCTGAGCCGTCGTTTCGCCTCTGACGGGCTGCAGCCCTGCGAGATCAGCGCGGAGTAGATCCGTTCGGCCACGTCGAGTGTCTGCGCATCTGTGGCCTCCTCGAACGGCTCGGGGTCATCGACGGTGTCGGTCTCGTGCATGATCCGCAGGGTGGCGACCGGCACGGTCTCCTCCAACAGTCTGATCAGCGCCCGGGCGTCGTCGACCCCGCTTGCGGCGGTGCGCAGCACCTGTCGGACAAGGGGATGGTCCCGGTTGATCCGGCAGGTGATCCGCCCGTCATGGCGCTGGACCCGCCAGGCGTAGACGAAGTCGGCCGCGTGGGCCCGGGCTACCATCTGGCCGCGGTGGCTGATCACCTGGGCGGCGGTCCGTCGTGCGGCCCCCGCGATCCGTAGCAGGTGCGACCGGATGGCGACCGGCGGTACCGCTGTGGACTTGCGCACGTCGAGACGCCAGGCGTCGTCCAGCTCGGCCGGCACGTCCACGGCGATACGGGCCAGGTTGTGCTTCTCGTCGCGGCGCAACCCGCGCAGGCCCAGCCAGTCGCCGGCCAGGATCAGGCGGTCCCGTCGGTACAGGTAGAAGCCCTGCTGGTCCAGCCACCCGTTCGGCCCCGCCGCTGCGGACGCCTCCGTCTCGCTCATCCTGCGGGGATGGGGCAGGACGAAGCCCTCGACGCGGATGTACCGTCCGTCGACGGGCAGGTGCTCCTGCGGCAGGCGCTGTGTCGACGGGTGTGCGGTGAGGAACGGATCCCAGGCGGTGACCGGGTTGCCGTTGAGGACCAGCGCCACACGGTCACGGCGCTGCACGTATCGACCGAAGACCATTCCCAGATGGGCCTCGACGCGGGCCACCTCCGCGTAGAACTGCTCCTGTACCCGCCGGGTGTCCACCGTGACGTCCCCGCCTATGAACCGGTGCAGGCGTCGCCAGACGACTACGGTCCCGTGGTGCCGGCCCTCCAGCAGACGGGCCACCACTGGGTCGTCAGCGGCATCTGGCCCGTGCAGCAGCCGCCATTCGCCGGTGTGCTCGACCGTGTCAAGATCCCACGTGAAGGCGCTCCATCCGCCGCCGGCCCGCCGGCTGACCACGGACATTGTGCGCGCCTGCGAGAACGAGGCCGTCTTGAGTCCCATCCCGAACCGGCCGAGGTCGTGGGCCTCACGCGGGGTGGCCGGACCGCGGCCGGCGATCGTCATCGCCCGGACGAGCTCGTCCCGGTCCATGCCGGTCCCGTTGTCGACCACCGCGACCCAGGAGTCCCTTCCTGACCACTCGAATGTCACCTCGATCCGCCGGGCGGCGGCAGCGATGCTGTTGTCGATCAGGTCCGCTACCGCCGCTTCGACGCTGTATCCCAATGCGCTGAGTGAGGCGATGGTTCCCGCGGGGTCCGGGTTGGCGATCTCGTATGTCAACGCCTCCCCCTGACCGGTCGGCGTCCGTTTCGGCTGTTGTCATGGACGGCGTACGTGGTACCACGCGTCGCACGGACGGGACCACGGGACGGCATTTCAGTCACAGAGCAGCTCTCACGGCAGGGGGAACGGCGAAGGTAACTTATCCGCTCCGGCCAGCCGGTGTCACCCGCCGTAACGTGCCCGGTACCCGGCCCATCGGTGTGACCTTGTACCCCGCGATCCGGGTGAGGTCGATCCCGACGACGGTCGCGCTCGCCCGACCTTGACTCCGTGGCCGACCGGACGGCATGGTGACCGTCCCGGCGGTCGGACGGCGGGTAATTTACTGCGCGTGGACCATACGACGGAGGCCTTGATGACCGACGCGACGTCTGAGCGTCGCCGCCCGTCGTACGGGGTGAAGCTGGTGCGCGGTCCGTTCGTCCGGCTGGCCCCGCATCCGCAGTCATGTGAGACCGAGCAGCAGTTCCTCCGCTACGCCGCCCAGCGACGTGCGGCCGGAGCGCGGCTCGCGGCCGACCTGTTCAGCGGCGCCGGCGGGCTGAGCCTCGGACTGGTGCAGGCCGGCTTCGAGGTCGTCCTGGCCGCTGACCACGACCCGGAGTCGGTCGAGACCCATCGCCACCACCACCCGGGCCTGTCTCTGGACTGGGATCTGGGAGGCTCCGACAATCTGGTACGCATCGCCCGTCTGGTGAAGAAGGCGAAGATCGAACTGTTGGCCGGTGGGCCGCCGTGTCAGCCGTTCTCCAAGGCGGGCAGGTCCATGATCCGCCATCAGGTCCGCCACGGGCGGCGGCCGGCACACGACGAACGCCGCGACCTCTGGCGGTCCTTTCTGGAGGTCATCCAGCTTGCTCGCCCCTCGGCTGTGATCATGGAGAACGTCCCGGACATGGCACTGGACCGGGAGATGTTCATCCTCCGCACCATGGTCCATGAACTGGAGTCGCTCGGTTATGCGGTCGAGGAACGCGTGATCGACACTTGGCGGTACGGCGTTCCGCAGTTCCGCCAGCGGCTGATCCTTGTCGCCCTGCGCGGCGGCATCGCCTTCGAGTGGCCGCCGGAGGTCCCGGACCGGGTCACCGTGTGGAACGCCATCGGCGACCTCCCCGCTGTCGTGGGCGGATGGCGGCCGGAGGGGGGTGCTGACGGATGGGCCGACTACGAGGGTCCGACCACCGCCTTTCAACGTGCGATGCGCGTCGGTGTCCCGCCCGAGGACACGGGCAAGATCTTCGATCACATCACGCGGCCGGTGCGTGAGGACGACCTGCTGGCCTTCGACCGGATGGACGCCTCGACCCGGTACTCGCAACTGCCTGAGGAGTTCAAGAGGTACCGGGACGACATCTTCGATGACAAGTACAAGCGGCTGGACGAGAACGACTTCTCACGGACCATCACCGCGCATATCGCCAAGGACGGCTACTGGTACATCCACCCGCGACAGGACCGGACCCTGACTGTCCGGGAGGCGGCCAGGCTCCAGACATTCCCCGACTGGTTCCGCTTCGCCGGACCACCCTCGGCCGCCTTCCGCCAGATCGGCAACGCGGTCCCACCCCTCCTCGGCGAACACCTCGGCTGGGCGGTCGCTCGGGCCATCACCACCGCCCGCCGCGCCCCGTACGGCAGCCGCGACGTCGCCGCGCTCCTCGCAGCCTGGTTCGACCGGGCCTCGCCACGCGCGCTGCCCTGGCTGCAGGCGGCCACCCGCTGGCAGGTGATCTCCGCCGAGATCCTGCTCGACCGTGCCCAGTCCGACCATGTCCGGTTCGTGTGGCCGTTGCTGGCCCGCTGGCGACAGCCCGCCGACACGGTCGCGGCGGAGGCGGAACTGACCGAGATCGGCGGCTGGATCCAGCGGGAGCAGCGCACTGACCGTCTGATCCGACTCGCCCGCGTCACGGCCGAACGGGAGGACCTGCTTTCCGGCGACGAGGGCACCCGGAGCCTGCCCGGCGTCGAGGAATCCGTTCTGGACCTGGCGGTGCTCGTGGTACCCGTGCACGGCGAGGACGACTCGGAGGAACCGGTACTGGTCACCAAGGGTGTCCTGCGGGTCGCCGCCCGGTTCACCGGCGAGACCGTGGATCGGCGCAACCGGCTGACCGACGGGCGGCTCGCGGTCGCTCGGATGGTCGGTGACGACGCCGACGCGCGGAGCGCCCACCTCGGCCTGATCGAGCTGGCGAACTCGCTGTGCCGACCGGTCGACCCGGACTGCCCGCGCTGTCCGCTGCGGCGGATCTGCCGCGCGGCCGCCGAGGCCGCCTGACCTCTCCGTCGTGGGTTGCGTTTCAGTCCAGACCGAGGGCCGCGGCCACGTCGGGTGCGTCAACACGCAGGACGTCGCTGATGCGTCGCCACGCGTCGTACTCCCCGGCTCGCATCGCCGCAGCCCGCAGCGCCAGGCCCGCGGTCGACAGAACCGCCGCCGATCCGCCTGTGCCGTGGGGCACGGCCTCGCGTTCGATCGGGATCGTGAGCTGCTCAGATGCGGGACCTACAGGACCGATCCGGTCCAACCGCCGGGACGTCTTGCGGTAGACGTCGTCCGCCCGCACGCACAGTTCGTTGATCGGGCGTTCCAGGAGCTGACGCAACTGCGGCGGCATGGTCACCCGTATCTTCGCCACGTTGATGTTGAACGCCAGGTCGAGATCATTGTCGAAGTCCAGTGCAGCACGGGCCAGTTTGGTGTGCTCGTCGATGCCCCGTACGCCGCCCCAACCACCCCACTGCACCAGCCGGTTTGCCCGGTAGATGTACAGACCCTGCTGGCGGTTCCAGTTCAGCGGCCCGGACAGGCGTTCGAACTCTGCGGGCGAGGAGAACTGGTCGCGCGAAGGTAGGACCACCCCTTGGAACGTCACTCTCCCGTTGATCTCACCGACCGACAGTTCGAACCGTTGGAGTGGGAGTGTCATCCGAGCCGGCTCGTCCGGGGCGAACGGGTTCCAGGCGCGTACTTTCTCCCCGTTCACGGTGATAACCAGTGACTCCCCCAGAGTTCCCTCGATGAAGCGGTGGAAGACGATCCCGAGGTGTTCCGAGGTCCGGACCGCGAGGTTGTCGAGCCGGCGTCGTGCCCAGCCGCCCTCCGGGTTCTTCTCCGGCAGCACGCGGTCAAGCTTGCGCCAGATGACCACCGTGCCACCCGTGCCGTACACCATTTCCCGGGCACGCCGCGTGTGCTCGTCGAGGCCTGGATCGGCGACGACCCACTCGTCGAACTCCGCGACGAGATCGAGGTCGATCATGCGTACGGTGGTGCGGGCGTTCGCGCCGTGCCCTCGCGTCACCACCGTCACCGAACGGCACTGCGACAGCGATGCGGTTTTCAAACCCAGGCCGTAACGACCGAGGTCACCCCGCGTGTAGTCGCGGCGGCTGCCGTAGCGCAGCGCTTCCAGCACTCCGCTCGGGGTCATGCCGGCGCCGTCATCTGCGATCGACACCCATGATTCTGAGCCGTCGAAAGTGATCTCGATCTCGACACGGGTCGCGCCAGCGGCGATGCTGTTGTCCACGATGTCCGCGACCGCTGTCGGGAAGTCGTAGCCAACGTCGCGCAGCGAATCGGTGAGCCGGGCCGCGGACGGTGCCACGTTGTAGAACCTGGGTTCCGGCACGTCACCCCTCCTGCCATGTTGATGACGTGGACCAGGATCTCACATTGGTCCGGCCGGTCCTGCGCGGCGCGCGCGTCCTGTACCGGGCACGGTCCGTGACCGCCACTCGTGCTCGATCCGGTCGCATGCCTCGCCCGGCTTCTCGTGTTCCCACACGTGCAGCGGAAGCCAGCCCAGTTCCCGGAGGGCGGCGTCCTTCTCGGCGTCCCGCACCACGTTGCGGTCCAACTTGGCCAGCCACCACTCCCGGTTGTTCCGCGGCAGGGTGCCGTGGTCGGGGCAACGATGCCAGAAGCAGCCGTCGATGAACACCGCCATCCGGGCACGCGTGAATACAAGATCGGGCCGGCCCGGCAACACGTCGTAGTTCACACGGAAACGCAGACCGCGCCGGTGCAGTTCCCGCCGCACGGCCAGTTCGGGGCCGGTCGACCTGCGTGGCATCCGGCTCATCTGCTCGCTGACCGTGGCGCTCAGCGGCGCTGGCTTCGCCACGGTACCCACGCGAGACAAACCGCCTTCCCAACCGAGGTGACGGCAACTCCGGGAGCGCCGTTCGCCGTACCGACGACACGGTACCGTCCGCGCCGCGGCTGGGAACGTGGGGCCATTTACCGCGCATGCGCCACAGGCTAGAACGCGTGTACGACAGTTCCGTCAATCGGCGCCCTCTCGACGGCGGACGACGGCTTGGCCGCTCGCCCGGGCTGTGGTGCCCGCGTCCCGTGCCCGATGGGGGGCCAGGCCGGTCGAAAGGGCCGAGATCGGCGCTGCTTCCGCCTCGTTACGATGCACAGGTCGTGTTGACGCTGATGGACACCGGTGACGGAACGGGGAGCTGATCAAGGTGGGCTTCCAGGACGAGCAGGCGTACTTGCGTCCCCGCGCGCGGCTCATGCGCCATCTCGGTGAAGAACTCATCGGCAGCGACCGGGTCGCGATCATCGAGCTGGTCAAGAACGCCTACGACGCGGACGCCAGGATCGTCGTCGTAAAGTTCGCGCCGCCCTTGGTTGAGGGCGAAGGGGCCGTCGAGGTCTGGGACGACGGACACGGCATGAGTCAGACGACGGTCCGCGACGCGTGGATGGAGATCGCCACCCCGCACAGGGAGCGGCAGCCGCGGAGCGAGAGTGGGCAGCGCCGCGTGCTCGGCGCTAAGGGCATCGGCCGGTTCGCCGCCGCCAGACTGGCCCACGTGACCTACCTGGTGACCAGGCGGGTCGACGAGGAGGAGGTCAGTCTCCTCGTCGACTGGGGGGATTTCTCCGATGACGACGCCTACCTGGATGAGGTACCTCTGCTCTGGTCAGCTGGGGCGCCGAAGACGTTCGTCGCGGGCGGAGAGGCGGATCAGATCCTGGGCCGGGTGGTGCCGTCCCTCGGCGGAGCTCGGAACACCGATCCCGTCCACGCAGCCGCCGGGGGACCGACCGTCCGTGAGGACCGCCCGGCGGCCCACGACGACGGGGCACCGATGCAGTCCGGGCAGGTCCCTACCTCCGCTACGGGCGTCTCCCCTGAGAGAGAGCCGGTGACCCACGGGACACTCGTCAGGCTTGAACAACTACGGCACGGTTGGGACGCCGCGGCGATCGAGAACGTGCGCCGGTCGCTCTCCCGCCTCATCCCGCCCCCGCCGCCCGCCGAGCTCGATGTTCCCGACCAACCCGAGTTCGCCATCTACGTCGAGGCGCCGGAGGACCTCCACCACCTGTCCGGATTCGTACGTGCCAGCGAAGCGCTCTCGCATCCGGACTACCGTCTGGTCGGTGCGATCGAGGAAGACGGCTCCGCGCATTTCGCCTTCCTGACCGCCGCGAGAGAAACACCTGAATCCATCGAGATACCTCTCCGGCGTAACCCGCCGACATCGTGCGGGCCGCTCCAGATCGACATCCGGGTCTGGGATCTCGAGAGCACGTCGGTACGCCGTCTGGTGGAGCTGGACGTGGGTGCACGTAACATCACCGAGGTCCGGGAACTGATCCGCAGCAACTCCGGCATCGCGCTGTACCGTGACGGCTTCCGTGTGCAACCCTACGGCGAACCGGAATACGACTGGCTGGGACTCGGTCAGCGCCGGGTGAACAACCCGACAATGCGGCTGTCGAACAACCAGGTCGCCGGCTTTGTCTACGTCACCGCCGAGGAGAACCCTGAGCTACGGGACCGGTCCAACCGGGAAGGTCTGATCGAGAATCCGCAGTACGAGGACCTCAAGGAGGTCATGCTCAAGGCGATCTCCGAGATTGAGACCAGGCGGTACGGGATCCGCCGTGGACACCACGGTCCCGAAGAGGAACGGCAGCGCGGCAAGGGCATCTTCGACGCCTTCGACCTCAGCGGCATCCGTGACGTCATCAATACGCGCTACGCCCAGGACGCCGAACTCAGCCGGGCCCTGGACGAGGCCGAGGAGGAGGTGAACGAGGGGATCAGGCAGGTGCAGGAGGTCGTCTCCCGGTTCTCCCGCCTGGCCACCCTCGGCACCCTCGTCGACGTGATCCTGCATGAAGGCAGGACCGCCCTCACCCGGATGGCGTACGTGCTACGCCGACTGGACAAGGCGGTGGAGAGAGCCGTCGACGTCGAGGCGGCCGCGGTGATGCGGCAGATCGGGCAACGGTTCGAAGAACAGCGTCAGGCCCTCGACCGCCTCTTCACCCAGATCGAGCCGCTCAGCGGGCGGCGCCGCGGCAGGCCGAAGGCACTGTCGATGCAGGCAGTGATCCGCCAGGGCCTTGCGGTCATCGAGGGAGAGATCGAGCACGCCGGGGCACAGGTCGATGTCGAGGGGGAGGACACGTCCGTCACCGTCGACGCAGCCGACATCATCCAGGTCGTCGTCAACCTGGTGCGAAACGCCCTGTACTGGACCTCGACGGCTGCGGAGGGCAACCAGCCGCGTATCTCCATCTCGACCAGCAGGCAGCCAGACGGCGCGGTCGACATCACGATCTCCGACAACGGTCCGGGGGTTCCCGATGAGATCAGGGACTTGGTGTTCGACGCGTACTTCAGTACGCGGCCGCACGGCGTCGGCCTCGGTCTGAGCATCGCGGGATCGATCGTGAAGGACTTCTACGGCGGAGAACTTGAGCTGCTCGCGCAGGGCCCCCTGCGCGGGGCGACTTTCCGTGCCCGGCTCCGGAGGCGAACGGGATGAGCCACGACACGCACCGCCTCCTGGTCGTCGAGGATGAGGAGGACCTGGCTCAGGAACTCGCCGACATGCTCCGCGAGGACCTCAAGCACCTCGGGACGATCCAGCCGGAGATCGAACTGGACTTCGACCGGGCCGAGCGCCGCCTCCAGATGGAGTCCTTCAACATCGTCATCCTCGACGTCAACCTCAAGCGGTCCGGTGCCGGACGCGGTGAGGACCCCAACAGGGGGCGGGACCTCTATCAGCGCATCGCAGCCGTCCGGTGGGTCCCGGTGGTCTTCTGTACCGCCTATCCCGAACGGGTCCGTGAACTCGAGTCGCCGCCTCTCGTCCAAGTGGTCAACAAGAGCCATCTCACCGAAGTCGTGCAAGCGGTCGAGGCCGGCATAACCTGCGGCGTGCCCGCGGTCACGCGTGCGTTGGAGACTCAGCTCCAGCGCCACCTGCGGGACTTCCTGCGCGACGTCGTCGCTCCGAGATGGGCCGAGATGGAAGACGCCGACCGTGCCGAGATCGGGTACGTGCTCGTCAACCGGCTGTCCGCGTGGCTGAAGGAGCAGGCGGTCATCGAGCTCGGCGACTACCTGGGAACAACCGACGGCACCACCGTCGGGACGGCCGCCGCCGCCCGCGTCTACCTCTACCCGCCGGTCACCAGCCACCTGACCGCGACCGACCTGCTCATGGACCCCGAGGACTCATGGTGGCTGGTGCTCACACCGGCGTGTGACCTCTACGAGGATCCGCCGTCCGCCGCGAGACGGCGGGCGGCCAAGGCCGAGTACGTCCGAGTGGCCCGCGCCGACATCGCCGAGGAGTCACCCGTAGTGGCCGCCTTCCTGAAGGGGCAGGCTGATCGGAACAAGCTGGACACGGTGTTCAGAACCGACAGCAACAGGTTCATGTACCTGCCTCACTATCTTACGATCCCCGACCTCCTCGTTGATTTCGAGAACGTGAAGTCGATCCCGCTGGGAGAGGCGCGCGCCTGGCAGAGGGTCGCGACCCTCGACAGCCCCTACGCCGAGGCAGCACTGGCAGCCCACAGCAGAGCCGTCGGACGAATCGGAACTCCAGACATATCGACCGACCGGGTGAAGGCGGAACTCAGGGCGCAGGCGCAGCGGCGCAGAGAGAACACCGCATCGTAGGGCACTCCACCGTCGGCGAGGTCTACTCGGATGCGCCGGCGGCGCTGGGACGAGATGATATCGGGCCAACGACGTCAGGCAGCATCCGCCGCAGCAAGAGCTTTGACAGAAGATCGCCGTAGCGTCGCTGACGCCTATCCCCATCGCGGACCGGTGAGTACCGGCAGTATCCGATCGAGCACGAAGGCCAGTATCGGGCGGCGCTCGCGTAGACCCTGGATAGTCTCGTCGTCTTGGGCGTTGTCAAACTCGTGGAGCATCCGGTCGGCCAGTGCACGGGCGAAATCAGGCTTGGAGATTACAACAGGGCCTCCGTGCTGCGGATCCTCGGCGAGTTTGAGGAGGGTGCTCGCAAGCCCAAGGTTTCCTTGTGATCTTTCGCATCGTTTCTGGTGCGCGGTGAGAACGTCGTCGAGCGGCAACGCGAGGGTGACGGCCGGTCGCTGGTCCGGCGGGTTAGCGGCGCGCTCGATGAGCACGTCGAGCATCTCGGCCGGTGAGAAGTTCGAGTCCTCCAGGTTGGCCTCGAAGAGCAGCACGTCCTCCTCTGGCAGCTCGTGAGCGCGGATCAGTCCGGTGACGTACCGCGCCATGGCGCCCTCGGTGTCGGCGATGACGACCGTGCGCTGCGCGTAGTTGGTGAAGCCGCTGACCATGGTGTTCAACCGGCTAGCGGAACCGGCGCCGCCCAAGTCGGTAAATCCCAGCTCGTCGGCCCATCGAGGGCCGAGCAATCCGGCCACCAACTGCCATACCATCTCCTTCCTGAGAAGCTCGTGTCCCATGTGAGGGCGAGCTGCGTAAAGGCGCCCAAATGCCAAAGCTGACGCCAGCTCGGCCCATCGCCAAGCGGCGGCGGGACACGAGGCGGGTAGAGGTGCACGGAGATGATTGTCCACCTGGGATGACGTCCACGACGCTCCCCTTACGCGGCTATCCTCACGTGGCTCGCCCGCCCTGGGAGTCTCGCCGCAGCCGACGGCCGCCGCCCCGCAGCGCCTGCGGCGATGGTCGACCGAGAATCAGCCGCGTCCGCACGCTAACCGCTGAGACACCGCCGAATCGACTGTCCCGCATCGCGCCCAGCGCGAAAGCGGATCTCACCGAATCTGGTCCGCCAGGGCAGGGATCGGGCCAACTTCAGTGAAACCAGGGCCGGGTCGCGTGCGGTGGCTCATCGACAGAGACCGGACCTCAGTACCCTCATCCATCCGGCCGCAACGGCGGCTCGTCTCCATGATAGTCGTAGCCGGCAGGGGTCTGCCGAGCTCTACCAGGCCCGGGATGCTGGCTGGACTCGGACGGATCCACTGATCGTCACCCGGCTGCTTGTTGGCGCAGACCGGCGGCTTCGCAAGGTCGGAGAACAGAGATAGCTTTCGGGAGGCCATATGCAGGACGACGAGGACTGGCGTGCGAAGAGCCCCGACGCGAGCAGGATCGGCACAGCGGTGGAGTACCTGGTGGCGGCGACCTGCATCCTCGCCAGCCGTGGCGAGCTGAACGTCTCCACCGCGTTGGTGGACGACGAGGGCGTGGACCTGGTGTTCCACCGGCGAGGCGCGTCGGCGACGCTGGCGGTGCAGGTTAAGGCCCGAACAACCGACACCAAGGTGGTCCGAGGCGGACGGTTCCATGCCCAGGTGCGCGGGCAGACCTTCCGCCCACGCCCTGACTACTACTTGCTGTTTGTGGTCGCCGACGTTGCGACCGCGATGTTCGAGATGGTGTGGTTGGTCCCGAGCGTCGACTATGTCAACCTCGCCCGGCACGCACCGGACGGCACGCTGCGCATGTCCGCTTCGCTATCGGCGTCCACCGACGACCGGTGGCGCCCGTGTCGCCTCGGCCGGGCCGAGCTGCCGGGACGACTCCTGGAGTTGCTGCCCACCGACTGAACGAGGACAGGCAACGGCGCCTCCCTGACACGATGCGCGAGGACGCAGACGGCCTGACGATCTTGGGTCGACTCGAACGGCTCCCGGATGAGGACGAGGTTAGGCGCGTGCTGCTCCCCGTTCTGCGCCAGGTTCGGCAGCGCACCGCAACCGGCAGTGGGCCTACGCACCGCGCTCCTACCCAGCCCGGTATGCCCGGTCGGGCCGAAGCGAAGCCTCTTCTCGCACTGTTCCGCAACTGCGTCGTCCGCATCGAATCAGCAGGAGAAGTGTGCGGAACGGGCTGCTGGGTAGCCCCGGGCGAGGTGTTGACCTGCGGGCAGATTGTCCGCGACCGCCTCGGCTTGTCAGTGGTTTGGCCGGGTGGATCGTCACCCGCCACCGTTGTGTTCGGGCCTACCTCCGATACAGACGACGGCGCGCATTCGCCTCAAGCAAGTCGTCACCTATGCCTGCTTCGGCTAACCCGGCCGCCCAACGTGCAGTTGTCCTGTGTGTTGCTGGAATCTGCCTGGCCGGAGACCGGCCCACCGCCCGATCCCCTCTACTTGACCGCTTGGGACGTCGACGAAGAGGCGTTTGTAAGCGCCGTTCTTGAGTTCGACCGGCCGGTCCACCTTGGGACCCGTCAGGTGATGGGACTGCATAACGACGGCGTCATACGGGGGGTTTGCGGCGGGCCTCTGTTGAATATGAGAACCGGTGGTGTGTGCGCCTTGGTGGACAGCTACCACGATGGGACGCATGACCCAGGCGGGTTCGGCGTACCCGTGGCAGGGCTCGCCGGGACTCTGCCGGGCGTGCTGGAACGAACCAGGCCTACCACGCCAAGGACGGCCGGTGGCGGGAGGCGCTGCGCCGGGAGCGCGAGCTGGCCGCGGCGCGAGCGGCCGGCTGGGCCAGCTTGGCACTCACGGCGCCGCGGGTCGAACTGGACTGGGACCCCGACGGTTCCCGGGCGGATCTGCTGCACCCCCGCTACGGCGTTGTGCCCTTCCTCGGCCGCACCGAACTGCTCAGCAATCTGATGCTCTGGCGTGAGCATCCCGACCCCCTGCGGGTTGTGGTGCTGACCGGCGCAGGAGGATTCGGCAAGACCCGTACGGCAATCGAGGTCTGTATCGAAGCCGCACGGGCAGGCTGGACGGTAGGGTTGCTCGCCCTCGCCGACGAGCGTCGGCTTGATCGGGTCGCTGACCTACGTGACTGGCCGGGCCGACTGCTCGTCGCGGTCGACTACGCGGAGACCCGGCCGCACGCGGTCATCGAACTCCTGCTTGCACTACGTCGGCGCCCGCCCGATCACGCGGGCCGGGCCGTTCTCATCACTCGCCAGGCGAGTACCAGGCCGGCCTTGCGTGAGCTGTTCACGACCGGGGACACAGGACCCGAGCTGGCCGGCTTGATCCAGGTCGCCGATATCGTTCGCATGGATCAGGATGTTGAGGAGGTCGACCGGTCGGAGCTGTTCACTGTTGCCGCAAACGAGTTCGCGGCTCGGCTGCGCCGGCCCTGGTCCGGGCGAGTGCCGGCGCTGGCAGCCGACCATTTCCGCCGGCCGCTGTATGTTCTCGTGGCCGCACTGCTGACGATCGAAGACGCCGACCTCCATGTCGACGATCTAGCCGCCGAGGAACTGCTGTGCGCTGTGCTGGACCGCCACGAAGCCGAGTACTGGGACCGCTGGAACCGGCGTCTCGGCACCGGCCTCACGCGGGAGGACCAGCGGCGCGCTGTAGCCTGGGCCGCCCTCCTCGGGGCGAATACAGAGGATGACGCATTGGCGTTGGCCCAGTCGGTGCCCGGCTTCGCGGACAGCTCCGGTGAACGGCGGCGCGCGGTGGCCCGCTGGCTCGCCCACCTGTACGGATCTGGACGCCTGGCTGACCGTCCCGCGGTGGCCCCGCTCGAGCCGGACCTCCTCGCCGAGGCGCTGATCGCCCGAGAGTTGGTCACCGATGGCGACACCTGATCCGGTCACCGCCGCCCTCGCTGTGCGCTCTCCCCGCCAGCTCGCTCGCGCACTCAGAGTCTTGAGCCGGCTCGCCCTCGACCAAGACGAGCACGTGGAGGTTGCCCGCCGAGCGCTCAATCGTCGCCTACCTGAGCTCGTCCGCAAGGTCGTGGAACATGACACCGACGACGAACTGCGGGAAGCACTTCGGCTCGCGGTGGCCCGGTTTCGGCCGGCGCATGGGGCGATCAGCGCGCTGGACGAACTGCCGGTCAATACGCCTTTCGTTGAACTGGCAATCGAGGTCCTGCTGACCGCCGCGGTAGCTCTGGAAGCTGTCGTGACCGACGACCCGGATCGGTGTCTGCCCGACCTTGCCCGGACACATAACAATCTTTGCGTCGCGCTTCAGATGCAAGGTGAGCGTGACGAGGCAGCGGCCGCCGGCCGGCGGGCTGTGAGCACCTACCGCTCGCTGGTCGAACGGAACGGGGACGCGCACCTCCCGGGGCTTGCGTCCGCATTGAACAACCTTCAGATCGCGCTGACCGACCTAGGCCGTGTTTCATAAGTTCCGTTCGAGGCAGCGGAGCCAGATGTTGATGGTGGCGACCTGGACGGTGGCTTCGTAGCGGACGGCGAGTTTGTCGTAGCGGGTGGCCACCGCGCGGT
>Ga0075420_100000451_pt1 | contig 32506 bp, 32 predicted proteins | sample SoiMetdeltSBSDD4_FD_75296 | JGI IMG/M metagenome (GOLD analysis project Ga0075420, IMG submission 75296) | Bulk soil microbial communities from a Populus tree surrounding site in Tennessee, USA - Soil MetaG P. deltoides SBSDD4 | ecosystem: Environmental > Terrestrial > Soil > Tree plantation...
CTGCCCGAGGTGGTCCGTGACCTCCCGCGTGGTCAACTGCCGCATAGCGTCACCCTACGCAGGTCAGAGCGGTTGTGCCGGGCGCGCGCTCAGTGGTTCGGCTCCGTGGTCGACCAGGCTCACGCGGTCGACCAGTGGAAGGTGACGACGAGCGGCGGGTGGTCGCTGAGGTCGTCGCCGGCCGGGTCCTTGAAGCGGTCCCGGGGAAGCTCGTGGTCCGTGGCCTTCAGGGTGACATCTTCCTGGCCGGCGCCCGAGCGGTAGGCGATCTTGTCGATGCTGTCGGTCTCGGGGCACTTGGTGGCGTCGCACGCGTCGGTGAGGCCGGTGTCGGCCAGGAACTTCGCCCAGATCTCGTCGTCGGCGTCGCCGCTGGCGTCGGGGTGGTCGCTGTCGGTGTGGAGGTTGGTGTCGCCGCCGACGATGATCGCCCGGCCCTGGCTGTGAGCCGTCATGTAGTCGGCGAGCTGAGCGAAGTCGTCGGCCTGCAGCTGCTGGTCCTCGGCCGAGCCGCCGGCCTCGGCGTGCAGGGTGTAGAGGTCGACCTCGACGCCGTCGGCGAGCTCCAGCCGCACCATGGCGAAGCCCTTGGCGGACAGGCAGTCGGCGGCGCCGGGACCGGTGAACCCGCCGAAGCAGCCGTCCCAGGGCACCCGCGCCTCGTCGCTGAAGGGGAAGCGGGACAGCACGCCGAGGCCGTCGCCGACCTGGAGCTCCGGCCGCTTGGCGAGGTCGACGCCCGTGGCCTCGGGCCCCGGGTACTGCGCCGTCTTGTGCGGCTGGGTGGCCTCGGCCCGCAGGCGCTCGTGGTAGTGGACGAAGTCGAAGCCGTCGAGCGCCGGCCGCCACCAGTCGAAGTCCTCCTGGGTGACGACCACGTCGTACTCGTCGAGCAGCGGGCTGATGAGCGGGATGTGGTCCTTGGGGTGGACCGTCGAGATCTCCTGGGGGAGGCCGGCGACGTTGTAGCTGAGCATGGTGAAGTCGCCCGACCGGGGCTTGCCGCCGTCGTCGTCGCCCTTGCCGGTGTCCGTGCTGCCGTCCCCGCTGCCTGAGCACGCGGTTACGAGCAGTGCCAGCGCGGCGATCTTCCCCCAGGTCCCCCACATGGCGGGCGAGACTACGGCACCGCCCCGAAATCGGCCGGTTTTGGGCCATTTCTTGGAGCGGCGCTATCGGTACGATCGGTGGCGGATGGGCGAAGCGGGCGCATCTTGAGCGGGATCACATGACTGGGATCGAAAGCGACACTGCGAAACGCGACGTCGCGGGGGCCGCGGCGTGCATCGATGGCAACGACGCCGCCGGGTTGCGGCGGCGGTTGGAGGGCGGCATCGACGTCAACGCCAGGCTGCCCGACGGCCGGTCGCTGCTGCGGCTGGCGGTCCAGCGGGGCCGGACCGACATGGTGCGGGTGCTGCGCCGCCTCGGCGCCCGCTACGACGCCACCGAGGCCGACCGGTTCCTCGGCGCCTGCGCCCGCAACGACCGTACGGAAGCCGAGGCGCTGTCGAAGCGGCACCCGGCGCTGCCGCGCAGCTTCTCGGGGTCCGAGCAGTGGGCCATCGTCGACGCCGCCGACTACGTGGGCACCGAAGCGGTCGACCTGATGCTGGACTTCGGCTTCGGCCTCGACGCCCAGCGCGACGACGGAGCCACGCCCTTGCACGCCGCGGCCTACTCGGGGCGGCCGGACCTGGTGCGCCGGCTGGCCGAGCGGGGCGCCGACGTCGACGCCCGCGACAGCCGGGGCGACGCCACGCCGGTCGAGTGGGCCATCGTCGGCAGCCAGGACCGGCCCAGCTACAACCCCGAGGCCGACTGGCTGGCCGCCATCCGGGCGCTGGTCGACGCCGGGGCGTCGACCGGTCGGCTCACGATCGCGCCCCAGCGGGAAGACGTGGCCCGCTACCTCACCGCCCAGGGCTTCGCGGTGCCCTGAGCATGAGGTCGAGGAAATAGGCATCGGCCCCTATTTCCTCGCCGTCACGGGCCGGGGGGCGGGGGCTGGGTCGTGGGGGGTTCCGTGGTCGGCGGTTCGGTCGTCGGCGGTTCCGTGGTGGGCGGTTCCGTGGTCGGCGGCGGTTCGGTGGTCGGGGGCGCCGTGGTGGGGGACGCGGTGGTCGGCGACCCGGAGTCGTCGCCGGGCTTCCCGGGGGTGGTGGTGGACACGCCGGCCGGGAGTGGCACGGAGCCGGGGACCGTCGACGCCGTGACGTCGGTGGCGTTGCGGTGCTCGCCGCCGGGGGTGGTGCCCAGGGCGCCCGGCTGGGTGATCGGCGACGCCGGCGACTGGTGCCGGGGCGTGTCGTCGCCGTGGCCGCCACCGATGATCATCAGCCCACCCAGCACCAGGAGCACGAGCGCGGCGACCCCGCCGATGAGCAGCGCCAGCGGCGGCTTCTGGGGTTCGACCGCCACTCCGCCGCTCGGCGTGGTGGTGGGATCGACGGGGAGGTCGTCGACGCCGGGGAGCAGCAGGCCGTCGGCCGGCGTGATCGGGTCGAGGACGAGGTCGCTGACCGGGAGCGCGGCGACCGCGGTGCCGCCCCCGAGGCCGCCGGTGCCGACCGCGGCGCCCACCACCTCGGGCAGCACCGCGTGGACGCCCGACGACACCCGCTCGAGGCCGGTCTCGGCGGCCACCAGCGCGGCGCCCATGGCGACGCCGTGCTTGGGGTGGTCGTCGACGGCGACCGGGCGGCCCAGCGACGAGCCGACCAGCTCGGCGACCAGCGGGATGCGGGACGAGCCGCCCACGAGCAGCACCGATCCCACGTCGTCCGGCGTCAGCGCCGCCGACCGCAGCGCCCGCTCGAGCGCCGCGATGGACTCACCGAGCGCCGGCTTGATCATGTCCTCGAACTCGCGCCGGGTGAGCCGGACCTCGGTGTGGAGGCTGGGCAACATGACCGGGATCGACACGTCGGTGTCGGCGGTGAGCGCCTCCTTGGCCGACACGCACTCCTGGCGGAGGCGGGCGACCGCGGCGAGCACCGGCATGTCGCTGGTGTCGAGAGCGTCGTAGGCGTCGCCGACCGAGCGGATGACGTGGCGCTGGACCGCCGCGTCGAAGTCGACCCCGCCGAGCCGCTCGACCCCCTCGGGGAAGCCCAGGATCTCCCAGCCCACGCCGGTGCGGCGCAGCACCGCGGCGTCGAACGTGCCGCCGCCCAGGTCGTAGACTGCGACGACGGCGCCGGGCTGGATGCGCTCGAGCGAGGCGTAGTGGATGGCGGCGGCCTCGGGCTCGGTGAGCAGGGTGGCGTCGGTCAGGTCGGCCAGGTGGACGGCCTGGCGCAGCAGGTCCTTCTTGTACTCGCCCCAGTTGGCCGGGTGGCACACCGTGATGCCGGCGGGCAGGCCGCCCTCGTCCTCCGCCACACGGTCGACCACCCAGCGCAGCAGCTTCGCCATGAGCGTCTCGGCCGAGTACGGCGTGCCGCCGAGGAACAGCGGGGTCGGGTCGCCGATGCGACGCTTGAACTCGCGGGCCACCCGCTGGGGCTCGATGAGCGACCGGCGCTCGGCAGCTTCACCGGTGATGACCTGCCCATCTTCCCGTAGCAGCACGACCGAGGGGATGACGGTGGCGTGGCTCCCGAGACGGGCGACCATGACCCTTCCGTCCCGCCAGATGGCCGCCGCCGTGAAGGTCGTGCCGAGATCGATTCCGAGGAAATAGGCCATTCCGCCTCGCGTCGTTTCACCCCACAGAGAGTCGCCCGGCGGTCGGCCACTGTAACCGTCCGACCACGCACGGTCGTACAACGCGGTCGAGAAATTTGCGTTCCTTCATCCACGGAGGGTGGCGGTTCCGAACACCGGGCATGCGAAGCGACATCGAGCGCTACAAGCAGACAGTGGCACGGCTCGACCTCACCGGGATCGACTTCGCCGCCTTCCGTGACGACCCCCTCGACCCCGCGGTGCTGCGGTGCCTTCGCTACATGCACGACGTCGAGCACCACACGATCTGCTACCTGCGCGACCTGCTGATGACCCCGGCCCACCGGGACCCGGTCATGACGACGTTCCTCACCCTGTGGAGCTACGAGGAGATGTGGCACGGCGAGGCCATCGGTGCCGTGCTGGCCGCCCACGACGAGCCGACCGGCGCCGCCCGCATCGCCCCCATGCGGCGGCGCCTCGGGCTGCAGGACCGGCTGTCGCCGCTGCTCCACTCGCTGGGCTCCAGCCTGGTCGGCGAGGACTTCCCCGCGCTCCACATGACCTGGGGTGCCATCAACGAGTGGACCACGCAGGCCGGCTACGCCCGGCTTTCGAACCAGGCCGGCCACCCCGTCCTGACCGAGCTGCTGAGCCGGATCATGCGCCAGGAGGGCCGCCACGTCGCCTTCTACGCGGGCGAGGCCGAGGTGCGGCTGGCCCGCAGCCGCCGGGCCCAGCGCATGACCCGCTGGGCGCTGCGCCGCCTGTGGCGCCCGGTCGGTGCCGGGGTCATGCCGGCCGAGGAGGTCACCTTCGTCATCGGGACCTTGTTCGGCGACGGCGACGGGCTCGCGATGGCCCGGCGCATCGACCAGCGGGTCGATCGGCTCGCGGGTCTCGCCGGGCTGCACCTGGTGGAGCAGGCGGTTGCGGCCGCCGGGGAGGCCGGTGCCGCCGGTGATCCGGGGCCCGGACCCGACGCTGGGAGGGCCGCGTGACCATGGTCGACGCCGCCCCGCGTCCCACCGTGCTGCCGCCTGCCCAGGTAGCGGCGCAGCGTTCGGTACGGTGTCGCTCGGGGAGGGTGATGTCCGAGCTCGGAGGCGACAGCGACGCGGAGCTGGTGGGTCGGGTGGCCCAGCGCAGCGAGGACGCCCTCGCCGAGCTGTACCAGCGCCACGCGGCCGCGATCTTCGGTCTCGCCCGGCGGGTGACCAACGACCGGCAAGCGGCCGAGGAGGTCACCCAGACCGTGTTCCTCCAGCTGTGGTCGCATCCCGAGCGCTACGACCCCGCCCGGGGTGCAGTGCGGTCGTGGCTCCTGGCCCAGACCCACGGGCGGTCGGTCGACGTGGTGCGGGCCGAGACCGCCCGCCGGCGCCGCCAGGAGCGCGACGCCGAGCTGTCGGCGGTGCCGCCCTCGGCGGAGGTCGAGACGGCGGTGCACGCGGCCGCTCTGGCCGAGGACGTGCGCCGGGCAGTCGACGCCTTGCCTCCGGGGGAGCGGGACGCGATCCTCCTGGCGTACTTCGGCGGCCACTCCTACCGGGAGACGGCCCAGCTCCTCGACCAGCCCGAGGGCACGGTCAAGAGCCGGATCCGGACCGCCCTGGTCAAGCTCCGGCATACCCTGGCCTCCGAGGGGGTGACCCCATGACTCCCGACACCCATCCTCATGACGATCTGGCGGTGTACGCGCTCGACGCGCTCGAGCCCGAGGAGCGTGCTGCGGTCGACGCCCACCTCGCCACCTGCGCCGCCTGCCGTGAGGAGCTGGACGGCTACCAGCGGACCCTCGGCCGGATGACCGTGCCCGAGGAGCCTCCCGACGAGGTCTGGGCCGGCATCTCGGAGCAGATCCGGGCGACCGTTGCGGCCGAAACCCCCGCAGCCTCCGCCACCTCGACCTCTGCGACCTCCGACGGCGCTCGGCCGGCGGAGGTCGTGTCGTTGGAGTCGCGCCGCCGGCCGGGCTGGCTGCGATCGCCCCGGGTGCTCGCTGCCGCAGCGGCGGTGGTGCTCGTCCTCGGGGCCGGGGCGGTGCTGGTGTCGATGCGGGGCAGCGACAGCCTCCGCGACCAGGCCGTGGCGGCGGCCGACGACCCGGACAACACGGTGGTCTCGCTCACGTCCGATTCCGGCGAGGTCGCCCGGGTGGTCGTCGCCGACGGCGAGGACTACGTGCTGTTCGACGACCTGCCGACCCTGTCGCCGGACGAGACCTACCAGCTCTGGCGCACCGACGACGGCCTGCCCACCTCGCTCGGGGTGCTGGGTGACGCGGAGGACGGCGCGGCGAAGGTGGCGTTGCCTCCGAGCACCTCGGCGTTCGCGATCTCGCAGGAGCCGAAGGGCGGTTCGACGTCGCCGACGGACGTCGTCGCCACGGGCCAACTGGCCTAGCACTCACCTAGAACCTGTTACTAGACGAGTAGCCAGTTTCACCCTAGATTTCGCCACCGTGCGAGACCTTCGCGACCTGAGCTTGGACGAGAAGGCCGCACTCAGCGGCGGCGCCGACGTCTGGCACACCGTGGCCATCGACCGCCTGGGGATCCCGGCCCTGCGCATGACCGACGGGCCGTCCGGCGCCCGCGGAGACCGCTACACAGGCGGCACCTCGACCTGTGTCCCGTGCGGCAGCGCGCTGGCGTCGACCTGGAACCGTGACCTGGTGCGGCGCATCGGATCCCTGTTGGGGGACGAGGCTCGGGCCAAGGGTGCCGGCCTGCTGCTCGCGCCGACGGTGAACATCCACCGCCACCCCCTGGCCGGGCGCAACTTCGAGTGCTTCTCCGAGGACCCCTACCTCACGGCCGAGCTGGCCGTGGCCTACGTGTCGGGTGTCCAGAGCCGGGGTGTCGGCTGCGCCATCAAGCACTTCGTGGCCAACGACCAGGAGCACGAGCGCATGTCGATCAGCGCCGAGGTCGACGAGCGGGTGCTGCGGGAGATCTACCTCGCACCGTTCGAGGCGGCCGTGCGGCGGGCCGGCGTGTGGGCCGTGATGGCTGCGTACAACCGGGTCGACGGCACCCACTGCAGCCAGCACGCGGGCCTGCTGACCGACATCCTGCGGGGTGACTGGGGCTTCGACGGGCTGGTGGTGTCGGACTGGTTCGGCACCCACGACGTTGCCGCGATCGCAGCCGGGCTCGACGTCGAGATGCCCGGGCCGCCGCGCCACCTCGGGTCGGGTGTCGCGTACGCGGTGCGGGACGGGTCGGTGCCCGAGGCGGCGGTCGACCGGGCGGCTGCGGCCGTGCTGCAGCTGCTGTCGCGGGCGACCGATGTCGACCCGGCGAGCCTGCCGGCGGGCGAGCGACCGGACACGCTCGCCCGCCTGGCGGCCCAGGAGGCCATCGTCCTGCTGCACAACGAGTGGGCGCTGCCGCTGGACGAGGGACGGCTGGGGTCGATCGCGGTGCTGGGCTCGAAGGCGTCGCGGCCCGACTTCCAGGGCGGGGGCAGCGCCCACGTCGACCCGCCGTACGGGATCACGCCGCTGGAGGGGATCACCGCCCGGGCAGCGCAGCACGGCGCCGACATCCGGGTCACCTACGAGCCGGGGGTGCCGGCACGGCCGCCGGAGTTCCTCGGGCCGCTCGACCTGCGGGTGCCGGACGGCGACTCGCCGGGTGCGCGGCTCGACTACCGGGCGGGCGACGCCGTCGACGGGACACCGGTGCACACCGAGGTCGTCCCCCGGACCCGGCTGTTCTGGGTGGGGCCGCCGGCGCCCGGGCTGCCGGCGAGCGGTCCGATCGTGGTGACGGCTACGGCCGACTTCACCCCGGACCGGTCCGGGCTGTGGATGTTCGCGCTGTCGAGCGTCGGCGGGTCCCGGGTGCTGCTGGACGGCGAGCTGCTGGTCGACAACATGGTGCCCGAGCGGGGATCGAGCTTCTTCGGCCGGGGGTCGACCGAGGTGGCCGGCGCGGCCGAGCTGGTGGCGGGGCGGGCCTACCGGCTGGAAGCGCAGCTCTTCGGGGAGCTGCGGGACGGGACGTCGGTCAACGGCCTGGGGCTGACCGCCGAGCCGCCGCGGGACGAGGAAGCGCTGGAGCGAGCGGTGTCGGCGGCTGCGGACGCCGACGTGGCCGTGGTGGTGGTCGGGACGGCGACGGTCGACACCGAGGGGGCCGACCGGGCCCACATGGACCTGCCCGACGACCAGGTCGCGCTCGTGCGGGCGGTGGCCGACATGAACCCGTCGACGATCGTCCTGCTGAACACCGGGTCGCCGGTGACGATGGACTGGTACGACGACGTCGCCGCCGTGGCCCAGGTCTGGTACGGCGGTCAGGAGATGGGGACCGCCATCGCCGAGGTGCTGTTCGGTGACGTCGACGCCTGCGGGCGGTTGCCGACGACGTTCCCCGAGCGGCTCGAGGACACGCCGGCGTTCCCGACCTACCCCGGCGCCGACGGGCGGGCGTCCTACAGCGAGGGTCACCTCGTCGGGTACCGGCACTACGACACCAACGGTGTCGAGCCGCTGTTCTGCTTCGGGCACGGGCTGTCGTACACGCACTTCGCGTACGGCGAGGCGGTCGCGGTCTCGGGGCGGGCGGTGCAGGTCGAGGTGACCAACGTGGGGGAGCGGGCCGGGCGGGAGGTGGTGCAGCTGTACGTGCGGGCTGTCGCTGGTGCCGTGCAGCGGCCCGAGCAGGAGCTGAAGGACTTCGTGGCGTTGGACCTCGCGCCCGGCGAGTCGCAGGTCGTCGAGTTCGAGCTGACCGACGCGGCGGTCGCGGTCTGGGACGTCGCCGCCCGAGCCTGGTCGGTCGAGCCCGGCGACTACGAGCTGCGGATCGGCTCGTCGTCGCGGGACATCCATGCGACCGCGGTGGTGAGCCTCTAGCTTGCCGCCGATGGGGAGCCGGGGAATCGCCGTTCTTGCCGCCGCGCTGCTGGTCGTGACGGCCTGCAGCGGCGACGACGATGACACCACGTCGCCGAAGGACCGAGCGATCGAGCTGGCGCCGGTGCACGCAGTGCGAGGCGACCGTCCGGGGATCTTCGACGAGTCCGGCCGGCAGGTGGTGCTGCGGGGCGTCAACCTCAACAACCTCGGTGAGTACGCCCGCAACGATCCCGATCTCGACCCGACGCAGCACATCACGCCCCAGACCTGGCGGCAGATGGCGGACGAGGGGTTCAACGTGGTGCGGCTGTTGGTGTCGTGGTCGAAGCTGCAACCTGAGCGGGGGAAGATCGACCAGGAGTACGTCGACGAGATCCGGGCGGCGGTGCGAGGCGCCGCAGCCCAGGGCGTCTACACGGTCATCGACATGCACCAGGACGCCTGGGGGCCGTACGTCGCGACGCCCGGCAGCGTCACGTGCCCGGCGGGTAAGGAGCCGTCGAACGGGTGGGACGGGGCGCCGGAGTGGGCGACGCCGGCGGCGGGGGTCAACTCGTGCCGAGGCGCCGGGGGCGAGGCCAAGCCGGGGTCCGATTTGGTCGTCGAGGCCTGGAACCGCTTCTACGACGACACCGACGGGATCCAGACCGAGCTCGTGTCGTCGTGGCGACAGTTGGTCGAAGCCCTGGGGGACGAGCCGTCGATCGCCGGGTACGACATCCTCAACGAGCCCGGGTACGGGAGCGGAGCGAACGGGGCGACCGGGCTGATCGATCCGATGCCGGCGCTCGGCGACTTCTACGCCGAGGCCATCGCCGGCATCCGGAAGGGCGAGGACGCCGCAGGCGTCGAGGCGCGGCCGATCTTCTTCGAGCATGCCGTCGGTGGGAACCCGCCGCCCCCCGACTTCAGCGACGATCCGGGGCTGGTGTTCGCGCCGCACCTGTACGGCGGGTCGATCGCCGGGTTCATCACGGTGGACCAGGGGTGGGACGTCATGCTGTCGCTCGCCGACGGCTTCGACACCAGCATCTGGGCGGGGGAGTACGGCTGGTGGGACGACCCGGCGGCCGACCCCGAGACGCTGGCCCGGGTGCGGCGGTTCGCCGAGCGGGAGGACGGCGGCGGGGACGACGTCCCGTGGGTGCCGGTCGGCAGCGCCTGGTGGCAGTGGAACAACGGGTGCGGCGACCCGCACCAGATCACGTCGCCGGGCGCGGGGGCGCCCGAGGAGATCCGGCAGTACCGGGTGACGGCGTGCGTCGACGGCGAAGCGGTCGACAAGGGCGTCGTGCCGGAGTGGCACGAAGTGCTCGGTCGGCCGGCGGTCCGCTTCGCTCCGGGGTGGATCACCTCGGTGAGGTCGGACGGGAAGGCCCGGTCGCTGACGTTGCAGGCGGAGGACGCGAAGGTCGGTGCCCAGGTCGAGCTGTGGGTACCTGGCGACGACCGACCCGACGTCGGAGGCAACGGCATCGGTAGACCAAAGGTCGCCCGATCGCACACGGGGTGGCTCGTCACGGCGAAGGTCTCGGCGGCAACGTACGAGGTCACCGTCACCTGAGCTGGGGTCACGACGATTTCGGCGGATCGCTGACATCGGGGTCACCCGGGATCAGGGAGCGGTGCCGGCAGAATGTCTCGATGCTCAACCTGTCGGTGTTCCTCGACGACTCGGCCCGTGAGGTGCCCGATCGCCCGGCCGTGATCCGGGGCGAGAACAGCTTCACGTACGCCCAGGTGAACGCGCTGGCCAGCCAGTTCGCGCACGGGCTGGTGGCGGCAGGGGTCACGCCGGGGGAGCGGGTGGCGTTGAGCTGCCCGAACATCGAGTGGTTCCCGATCGTCTACTACGGGATCCTGAAGGCCGGGGCCGTGGTGGTGCCGCTGAACATCCTGCTGAAGGGGCGGGAGATCGCGTACCACCTGGAGGACTCGGGGGCGTCGGTGTACGTGTGCTTCGCCGGGCTGCCCGACCTGCCGCTGGCGGCGCTGGGCCACGAGGGGTTCTCCCAGGTCGAGTCGTGCCACACGATGGTGATCCTGCCGGCCGACCTGGCGGCGCCGTCGCCGATCGAGGGCGTGCCGACCTTCTTCGAGTTCGTCGCCGACCAGCCGCCGACGTTCGACACCGTCGACCGGGCGGCCGACGACACGGCGGTGATCCTCTACACGTCGGGCACGACGGGCCAGGCCAAGGGCGCCGAGCTGAGCCACTCGAACATGGTCCTCAACGCCAGGCTGTGCGAGCAGCTGTACGAGCCGCCGGATGACTTCGACGTCCACCTGATCACGCTGCCGCTGTTCCACTCGTACGGGCAGACGTGCCAGATGAACGCCGGGTTCTACCGGGGCTCGACACTGGTCCTGCTGCCCCGGTTCACCCCGGAGGAGGCGCTGCGCCTGATGCAGGCCCATGGGGTGACCGTGTTCGCCGGGGTGCCCACGATGTACTGGGCGATGCTGAACGCCGACGTGTCGGGGGTCGACATCGCGGCACTGGCGGACCGGTTGCGGGTGGCGATGGCGGGCGGGGCGTCGCTGCCGCTGGAGGTGCTGAAGGGGTTCGGCGAGCGGTTCGGCGTGAAGATCCTGGAGGGCTACGGGTTGTCGGAGACGTCGCCGGTCGCGACGTTCAACCGGCAGTCGAAGCCGGCCAAGCCGGGGTCGGTGGGCCCCGCGGTGTGGGGGGTGTCGGTGCGGGTCGTCGACGACGGGGACCGGGACCTGCCGGTCGGCGAGCAGGGCGAGATCCTGATCAAGGGCCACAACATCATGAAGGGCTACCTGGGCCGACCCGAGGCGACGGCCGAAGCCCTGCGGGGCGGCTGGTTCCACACCGGCGACGTGGGCAAGCTCGACGAGGACGGCTACCTCTACATCACCGACCGGGTGAAGGACATGATCGTCCGCGGCGGCTTCAACGTGTACCCCCGCGAGGTCGAAGAGGTCCTGATGACCCACCCCGCGGTGTCCCTGGTAGCGGTGGTCGGCGTCCCCGACCCGCGCCTCGGCGAGGAGGTCAAGGCCTTCGTCGTGCTGTCCGAAGGCGAGACCGTGTCGGCCGGGGACCTGGTGTCGTGGTCGAAGTCCCAGATGGCCGACTACAAGTACCCCCGCCAGATCGAGTTCCTCGACGCCCTCCCGATGAACGCCACGGGGAAGATCCTCAAGCGCGAGCTCCGCCCCAGTGCCTAGGCTAAGAGGCGGCGCCGACCTAGCGCCTAGCCTCTGGCGGGCCACCCCAGCCCGGGTCGCCAATGTGAGGTGAAGGGGAGCAGATCCTCGGGTCGTGCAGTACGGAGCCTTGCGTCGAGATGGCCTTCCCGCCTGCGCAACCCCATCGCTGGGGGATGACGGTTGCGCCCCACGGAGAGGACCCGATGACCAAGGACAAGGATTTCAAGGCGGCCGTGCGACAGCACATGGCGGACACCGGGCTCAGCTACACGGCCGCCCGCGCCGAGCTCGAGGCGACGGACCCCGGCGAGCAGGGCAACCCGGTCGACCTACCCGACCCGACGCTCCCCAAGGACGCCCGCATCTTCGTCACCGGGCACACCGGACTCGTCGGCGGCGCGCTGCTCCGCAAGCTGCAGGCCCAGGGCTACACGAGCCTGCAGACCGCGACCCGTGACCAGCTCGACCTCCGCGACCAGGCGGCCGTCAACTACTGGTTCCGGGCCAACCGCCCCGAGTACGTGTTCCTGGTGGCCGGCACCGTCGGCGGCATCGGCGCCAACTCCGAGCGCCCCGCCGACTTCCTCTACGACAACATGATGATCCACGCCACGGTGGTGCACGCGGCCCACACGTACGGCGTGGCCAAGCTGCTCTACCTGGGCTCCAGCTGCATCTACCCTCGCCTCGCGACCCAACCGATCAGCGAGGACCAGCTGCTCACCGGCCCCCTCGAGCCCACCAACGAGGGCTACGCCATCGCCAAGATCGCCGGCATGAAGCTCTGCGAGTTCTACCGCTCGCAGTACGGCGACAACTTCATCTCGGCGATGCCCACCAACCTCTACGGCCCGGGCGACAACTTCCACCCCGCCGACGGCCACCTCGTGCCGATGCTCATGCGCCGCTTCCACGAGGCCAAGGTCGCCGGCGCCGACACCGTCACCGTCTGGGGCACCGGCACCCCCCGCCGCGAGCTGCTCCACGTCGACGACCTCGCCGACGCCTGCATCTTCCTCATGACCAGCTACGACGAGCCGGGCTTCGTCAACGTCGGCACCGGGATCGACGAGACGGTCGCCAAGATCGCCGGCCTGCTCCGGGACATCGTCATCCCCGACGCCCAGCTGGTGTTCGACACGTCCAAGCCCGACGGGATGCCCCGCAAGGTGCTCGACGTGTCGAAGCTGCACAAGCTGGGCTGGCACCACCAGATCGACCTGGCCGACGGGCTGGCGTCGACCTACGACTGGTTCACCCACGCGGAGCGGGTTCGTCTCTGACGGACTCGTCCGCCGGAACGGACGAAGGCCAGACGCGCCGGGCGGTCGCCAGGGGGACGCGACCGCCCAGGTGCATCGAGCGCCACACGCCCCGGTAGCCGGGCAGGATGCCCAGGGCGACCACGATGTGGCCGATGACCAGGGGCGTCAGGACATAGGTGGCGTAGCGGTGGAGCTTCACCATCAGTGCGAAGGTCTCGCCGCCATGGAGCGTCGTCAGGGCGATCCCCGACACGATCAACGTGCCCAACGACCCCACGAACAGGACGTTGGCGATGCGTTGCCCGGGGTCGAAGTGGCCCCGGTGCCGGCCGAAGCGACCGGTGAAGATCGCCAGCGGCCAGCGCAGGATCCAGTGGCCGTCGCCCCGGTCGACCCGGACGGTCTCCCGGGTGAACGTCCACGCTCCCCTGATTCCGAGGGTGAGCCCGAGCGCACCTAGCGCTGTGAGCGCCCAACCTGCCGCACGGTGCAGTTCGGTGTCGGGCTGCTCGAACAGCCTCGCCAACACGCTGGGCTCACCCTCGCCGCCGCGTCTCAACCACCATCCGGTTACCAGCAGCACCCCGACGACCAGGTACGTGCCGCTGTGGAACCAGCGGGCCGGGCGGTTGTAGCGGCGGATACTCGACGCACGCGACTTGTTCGTCGCGGCGGCCGCAGTTGGATCAGTAACCCGAGTCGTCGGTGGTGTCACTGCCCCCACCGCCGTCGTCGCTGCCGCCGGAGCCGACGTTGACCGTGATCTCGTCGGTGGCGTCGGTGAGGCTGTGGTCGGCGTTGGCGATCACGGCCTTGAGGGTGTGCTCACCCTCGTCGAGCTTGCCGGCAGGCACCTCGACGCTGTCGCTCTCGACCACCTCGTAGTCGCTGTCGCTGCCGTCGTAGAACAGGTGGACGTGGTTCTTGCCGGTGTCGGTGGGGCCGAGGTCGACGCTGGAGTCGAACTTGACCTCGAAGCCGTCGGCTGAGACCTCGGCGCCGTCGCTGGGGCTCGAGATCTTGACGGATAGGGCGTTGCTGTCGCTGCCCGAGTCCTTGCCGCTGTTCCCGCTGGAGGTGGTGTCATCGTCATCACCGCCGCAGGCCGCCGCCCCCAGGACCAGGGCACCTGTGGCCACGAGGGCCGCCAGACGCCGGGCACGGATTTTCGGTGTCATGTCTGCTCTACCGTTGGGGGTGGCCCCGCGGATCTCGGATAACAAGATGAATCCGCGGGGGTTGCCACAGGAGTAGTCACGAGTATGTGGGACGTGTCCGACGAGGCACTTCTCGCGGGATATGCGACGGGTGACGCCGAGATGGCGCTGGTCTTCGTCCGTCGCTTCCAGGCGAGGGTGTTCGGGTTGGCGCTGATGATCACGCGGGACCGGTCCGAGGCCGACGAAGTGGCCCAGGACGCCTTCGTGCGCGCCTGGAGGTACGCCCACAGCTTCGACGCCCGCCGCGGCACGGTCAGCGGTTGGCTGCTGGGGATCACCCGGAACGCGGCGGTCGACCGCATGCGTATCGCCGGTGACCGCCGCGAGCGCTTCGACCTGCGGGGGCCCGACGAGCTGGGCGTCGACATCGCCGTCGCCGACGAGGCCCTGCCCACCGCCGAGCGCCACGACGCCCTCGCCCAGGTGGCCCGCTCCCTGTCGACCTTGCCGATCGCGCAACGAGAAGCGCTGGTCGCCGTTACCTTGCGGGGCCTGAGCACCCGTGAGTACGCCGAGGCTGCGGGCGTGCCGCTCGGCACCGCCAAGACGAGGGTCCGCCTGGGCCTTCGTCGCCTGCGCGACTGTCTGGAGGTGGAAGCCTGATGCGCGGCAACGGGCAGGCGCCCCTGGATTGTGCGGGGATGGACGACTTCTCCGAGGAGTTCGCGCTCGGGTTGCTGGACGGGGCCGAGCGGGCGGCCGTGGTCGCCCACCTGGAGGGCTGCCGGACCTGCGGCACCCGGGTGGCGCTGCTGGCCGAGGCCGGGGAGCAGCTGCTGCTGATCGCCCCGATCGTCGAGCCGCCGATCGGCTTCGAGCAGCGGGTCCTGGCCAAGGTCGCCCCCCAGGCGGTCTCGCTGGCCGAACGCCCGAAGCACCTCGGCCGCCGGGCCTGGCACGGGCGAGGCCGGCGGCCCTCGGCGTGGCTGGGATCCCGGCTTACCATCGCCGCGGCGTTGGTCCTGGTCATCGGCCTGGCGGCGCTCGCCGTCGGGTTGGTGCGCAACGACGAGCCGGCGCCCCGGGAGATCGCCGTCGACATGATCGGCGCGCATGGCGAGGGGAAGGTCGGCGCCGCCACGGTCGTCGCCAGCGAGCCGACGGTGGTCAAGCTGCACCTGGAACGCTGGATCGAGCTGCTCGAGAAGTGGCCCCGGCCGCCCGGCGGCCCCTGGGTGCTCGCGGTCGACTGGGTCGGCGGCGGGCACGAGGAGCACACCCTCACCCTGTCCGGGAAAGCGTACGACCACGTCACGCTGCGGCAGGGCGACCGGTCGATCCGCAGCCTGTCCATCGAGGACAGCACCGGCCACGTCTGGTGCTCCGGCAACGTCGACATGACCACCGCCTGACGGCCTCGGCGGCGGCCTCCGGGCCGTATCGTCACGGCCGTGGTGTGGGTCGCGGCGGTGATGGTGGGCTACGTGCTGGGCACATTTCCGACGGCGATCGTGGTCGCTCGGCGCTACGGCGTCGACCCGACGCTGGCGGGCTCGGGCAACCCGGGGGCCACGAACGTCATGCGCACGGCCGGCCGGGTCCCGGGCATCGTGACCCTGGTCGTGGACGTGGCGAAGGGTGCGCTGGCCGCCGGTCTCGGCTGGGCCGTCAGCGGGCGGGAGCTGGCCGTGCTCTGCGGGGTCGCGGCGGTGCTGGGCCACGTCTGGCCGGTGCAGCGGCGGTTCCGGGGCGGCAAGGGCGTGGCGACCGGCTTCGGCCTGGCGATGGCCACGTTCCCGCTGGCCGCGGCCGCCGGGGCCGTCTGGTTCTACGGGTTGCGGGCCGTGATGGGCCGGCCGTCGGTGGTGTCGCAGGCCGCCATCGTCACGCTGCCCGTGGTCGCCGTGCTCAGCGGAGCGACGGCGGTCGAGGTCAGCGCCCTGGTTCTTGGGGCCGGCGTGGTTCTGGCCCGGCTGATCAGGCCCTAGGCTCGTATTCCTTGTGCTGACTTTCCGGAACGTCGCCATCGTGGCCCACGTGGACCACGGCAAGACCACGCTCGTCGATCAGATGCTGTGGCAGTCCGGCGCGTTCCGGGCCAACCAGGACGTGGCCGACCGCGTCATGGACAGCAACGACCTGGAGCGAGAGAAGGGGATCACGATCCTCGCCAAGAACACCGCGGTGCGGTACGGCGACATCAAGATCAACATCGTCGACACGCCGGGCCACGCCGACTTCGGGGGCGAGGTCGAGCGGGGCCTGTCGATGGTCGACGGCGTGCTGCTGCTGGTCGACGCCTCGGAGGGGCCGCTGCCCCAGACCCGCTTCGTCCTGCGCAAGGCGCTGGAGGCGAAGCTGCCGGTGATCCTGGTGGTCAACAAGGTCGACCGGCCCGACGCCCGCATCGCCGAGGTGGTCAGCGAGGTCGAGGAGCTGTTCCTGGACCTCGACGCCGCGCTGGAGCAGCTCGACTTCCCGATCGTCTACTGCGTCGCCCGGGAGGGCCGGGCCTCACTGGAGCGGCCGGAGGATGGCGCGGGCCTGCCCGAGGGCACGAACCTGAAGCCGCTGTTCGACCTGCTGGTGTCGCGTGTCCCGGCGCCGGAGCACGATCCCGACGCGCCGCTGCAGGCGCTCGTCACCAACCTCGACGCCTCGCCCTACGTCGGCCGGCTGGCGCTGTGCCGGGTGCGGCACGGCACCATCCGCAAGAACCAGGCGGTCGCCTGGTGCCGGACCGACGGCTCCATCGAGCCGGCCAAGATCAGCGAGCTGTACGTGGCCGAGGCCCTGGAGCGGGTGCCGGTCGACGAGGCCGGGCCGGGCGAGATCATCGCCATCGCCGGCCTGCCAGAGATCACCATCGGCGAGACCCTCGCCGACCCCGACGACCCCCGGCCGCTGCCGCTGATCACCATCGACGAGCCGTCGCTGTCGATGACGATCGGCATCAACACCAGCCCCCTGTCGGGCAAGGACGGGTCCAAGTTGACCGCCCGGCTGGTGAAGGGCCGCCTCGACCAGGAGGTGGTCGGCAACGTCAGCATCCGGGTGCTGCCCACCGACCGGCCCGACACCTGGGAGGTCCAGGGCCGGGGCGAGCTGCAGCTGGCCGTGCTCGTCGAGATGATGCGGCGGGAGGGCTTCGAGCTGACCGTCGGCAAGCCCCAGGTGCTCACCCGGGAGATCGAAGGGGTGCGCCACGAGCCGGTCGACCGGGTCACCGTCGACGTCCCCGAGGAGTACCTGGGGGTCATCACCCAGCTGCTGGCCCTGCGCAAGGGCCGGATGGAGCAGATCGTCAACCACGGCACCGGCTGGGTGCGGGGCGAGTTCGTGGTGCCGGCCCGGGGCCTGATCGGGTTCCGGACCGAGCTGCTGACCGAGACCCGGGGCACCGCGCTGCTGCACCACGTCTACGACGGGATGGCGCCGTGGTTCGGGGAGATCAAGGCCCGCCGCAACGGGTCGATGGTCGCCGATCGGCAGGGGCCGACCACCGGGTTCGCGCTGCTCAGCCTGCAGGATCGGGGCCAGCTCTACATCGGGCCGGGCGTCGAGGTCTACGAGGGGATGATCGTCGGCGAGAACGCCCGGGCCGAGGACATGGACGTCAACCCCACCAAGGAGAAGAAGCTCAACAACATCCGGTCGTCCACGGCCGAGAGCTTCGAGAAGCTGATCCCGCCCCGAGCCCTCTCCCTGGAGCAGGCCCTCGAGCTGATCGCCGAGGACGAGTGCGTCGAGGTGACCCCGGTCTCGGTGCGCCTCCGCAAGCTGGTGCTCGACCAGCCCACCCGGGCGCGGGCCGCCAAGCGAGCCAAGGCCTAGACCGGCTCGGGGGGCCTCGCCGCGCCGGGGTTCACGTGGTCGCGGAGCTTGCGGAGGATGGCGGCGAGCTGGGCCCGCTCGTCATCGTCCAGGAGGCCGACCAGGGTCTCGTCGAGGTGGCGCAGGTGGGGTTCGACGGCGGCGCGGACCTGCTTCAGGCCGGTCTTGGTGAGGGCGGCGTAGGAGCCGCGGCGGTCGTCCTCGCAGGCCACCCGCTCGACCAGGCCGGCCTCGGCCAACCGGTCGATGGCCCTGGTCAGGCCGCTGGGCGTCAGGCTGGTCTGGTCGGCGAGGTCGCTCATCCGCAGCCGCCGGTCGGGCGAGCGGGACAGCCGGAGCAGCAGCACGAACGGCTGGAGGCCGAGGCCGCACTCGTCGAGCAGCCGCCGGTGGAGCTCCTGGCGCAACCCCGTGAAGCTCTCCGCGAAGAGGCCGGCCAACGTCAGCCGCTCGTCGTCCAGCAGATCGGATCGCTCGGCCTGTCGCTCGCTCATCACCAATAATTGTGTCCGCAACTAGCTGGGTACCGTCCGTCGCATGAGTGACGCAGCTGTCATCCCGATCAGAACGGTCGACGGCGAAGTATTGCCCGCCCCGGGCACTTTCGCTCTCGATCCGGCCCACACCCATGTCGGGTTCTCGGTCCGCCACATGATGATCTCCAAGGTTCGCGGTCGCTTCGCAGCGTTCGACGGGACCTTGACCGTGGGGCCCGAGCCCGAGCTGTCGACCGTCGAGGTCGAGGTCGACCTGGCCAGCATCGACACGAAGGATCCCGAGCGCGACGCCCACCTGCGCTCCGCCGACTTCTTCGACGTCGAGCAGTTCCCCACGATGTCGTTCCGCAGCACCCGGGTGATCAGCATCGACGGCGACGGCTTCCGCCTCGACGGCCAGCTCACGCTGCACGGCGTGACCCGGCCCGTGGCATTCGATGTCGTGTTCGACGGCGTCGCGACCGACCAGGACGGTGGCCAGCGCATCGGGTTCAGCGCCACCGGCGAGGTCGACCGCGAGGCCTTCGGGCTCACGTGGAACCAGGCCCTCGAGGCCGGTGGTGTCCTGGTCGGGCGGCGGGTCCGCATCGACATCGAAGCCGAGCTCGTCCGCCAATAGCAGGCGACGGGCGGGCTCAGTAGTGCCAGGGGAAGCTGGCCCAGTCGGGGTCGCGCTTCTCCAGGAACGCCGCCCGGCCCTCGACCGCCTCGTCGGTCATGTACGCGAGGCGGGTGGCCTCGCCGGCGAAGACCTGCTGGCCGACCAACCCGTCGTCGATGAGGTTGAGCGCGAACTTGGCCATCCGCTGCGCCGTCGGGCTCTTGGTCATGACCCGGCGGCCCCACTCCAGGCCCACCCGCTCCAGGTCCTCGTGGGGCACGACGGCGTTGACCATGCCCATGCGGTGGGCGTCCTCGGCCGAGTACTCGTCGCCGAGGAAGAAGATCTCCCGGGCGAACTTCTGGCCCACCTGGCGGGCGAGGTAGGCCGAGCCGAAGCCGCCGTCGAAGCTCGCCACGTCGGTGTCGGTCTGCTTGAAGCGGGCGTGCTCCCGACTGGCGAGCGTCAGGTCGCAGACCACGTGCAGGCTGTGGCCACCTCCGGCGGCCCACCCCGGCACCAGGCAGATGACCACCTTGGGCATCATACGGATGAGCCGCTGGACCTCGAGGATGTGGAGCCGCCCGCTGCGGCCGGGGTCGATGGTCTCGGCCGTCTCGTCCTCGGCGTAGCGGTAGCCGTCCCGCCCTCGGATGCGCTGGTCACCGCCGGAGCAGAACGCCCAGCCGCCGTCCTTCGGTGACGGCCCGTTGCCCGTGAGTAGGACGCACCCCACGTCCGAGCTCTGGCGGGCGTGGTCGAGGGCCCGGTACAGCTCGTCGACGGTGTGGGGCCGGAAGGCGTTGCGGACCTCGGGCCGGTCGAAGGCCACCCGCACCACGCCGGTGTCGACCGCTCGGTGGTAGGTGATGTCGGTGAACTCGAAGCCGTCGACCGGGGCCCAGGCGGCCGGGTCGAAGAGGGGGGAGATGCTCATCGGCGCCAGTCTGCTTTCGGGGCTAGACGCCGCGCACAACCAGCTCCGAGAGGGCGGTGTAGTCCTGGTCGGGGTCGGCGGTGACGCCGTCGATGTGGAGCAGGATGCGGGTGGTGGTGGCGTCGACGTCGATGCGCTGCAGGGTCGCCAGGTCGATGAGGTCCTGGCGGACCCGGGTGCCGTCGTCGAACTCCCACGTCACCTCGGTGATGCGGCGGCTGGCGGTGAACTGGTCGGTGCCGTCGCAGGCGACGGCGTCGTAGCCGGGGACCAGGCCCACCGAGTGCACCCGCCGCGGCCCCTCCAGCTCCAGCACCACGGTGCGGCCGGTGCCGTCGCCCCGCATCCGCCACGCCGTGGACTCGTCGCCGTCGATCATCCGCCGAGCCCCGAAGCTGACCGGGTCGCCGCAGTCGTCGACCACCTTGCCCGCCGCCCGCGGCGCCCGGATCCCGTCGACGAGCAGGTCGACGTCGGTGAGCGGCGAGGTGCGGGCCGTCGTGTCGGGCGTCTGGGCCAGGAGCGCGACCTCAGTGGTGGTCGGCCCCGCGGTCTCGACCCGGGCCTCGAACCGCCGGCGCCAGTCGGGCGAGCCCTCCTGGCTGCACGAGTACACGACGACCAGGGCCGCGGCGAAGCCAAGGCCGGCGACCTTCAGAACTGCTGCCTGGTTCCCCCACTGATACCGGCGACGTGCCGTGGGGGGAGGGTTCAGGCGATGACCTCTTCGATGCGGGCCATGACCCGGTCGTCGAGGCGCTCGAGCACGGCGAGCGCACCCAGGTTCTCCTCGACCTGCGCCACCTTGGAGGCGCCGGTGATGACCGTGGAGACGTGGGGGTTCTTGGCGCACCACGCGATGGCCAGCTGCGCGGGAGTGGCATCGAGCTGCTGGGCGATGGCGAGGAGCTGGCGCACCTGCTGGTCGTAGCGGCCGCTGGTCAGGATGTCGCGGAGCCACTCGTAGCCCGGCAGGTTCGCTCGGCTGTCGTCCGGCACGGCGTCGAGGTACTTGCCGCTGAGCAGGCCCGACGCCAGCGGGCTCCAGGTGGTGAGGCCGAGGCCGATCTCGTCGTAGAGCCGCAGGTAGGAGCGCTCGACCTTGCGGCGCTCGAACATGTTGTACTGCGGCTGCTCCATGACCGGCTTGTGCAGGTGGTGGCGCTCGGCGATCTCCCAAGCGGCCCGGATGTCGTCGGCCGGCCACTCGGAGGTGCCCCAGTACAGCGCCTTGCCCGACGACACGATGTCCGAGCAGGCGTGGACCGTCTCCTCGACGGGCGTGTCCGGGTCGGGCCGGTGGCAGAAGATCAGGTCGACGTGGTCGAGGCCGAGGCGCTCGAGCGACGGGTCGATGGCCTCCAGCAGGTACTTCCGGTTGAGGGTGTTGCGGCTGTTGACGCCGTCGACGAGGCCCCAGAAGAACTTGGTGGAGACGACGTAGGACTGCCGGTTCCAGCCCAGCTCCTCGATGGCCTTGCCCATGAGGCGCTCGGACTCGCCGGAGGCGTAGGCCTCGGCGTTGTCGAAGAAGTTGACCCCGCCTTCCCAGGCCGCGGCCATGCAGTCGCGGGCCAGCCCGGAGTCGAGCTGTGCGCCGAAGGACACCCACGAGCCGAACGAGAGCGCACTCACCTTGAGGCCGGAGCGACCCAGCCGCCGGTACGGCATCTGCATCGCGGGGACTCTAGTGCCACCCCGCGTGACGACCGTTCATGGGTCTTGCAGGTGGCAGAAGGTGATCTGCCAGACTGGCCGGCCTATGCGAGCCGTGGTCATCTACGAGAGCCTGACGGGCAACACCGCCCGCGCCGCGCAGCTGATCGGCGCGGCCGCCGCCGACGCCGGTGCGGAGGTCGCGGTGTTCCCCATCGATGCGATCGGGCTCAAGGAACTGGCCGAGGCCGACATCGTCTTCGTCGGGACCTGGGTCGACGGCCTGGTCCTGGTGGGCCACCGGCCGGGCCGGAAGGGCAAGCTGCGCCGGCTGCCCGTCATCGACGGCAAGCGGGCCGCTACCTTCATGACGTACGCGATCCATGCCGGCAAGGCGCTCGACCGCTTCCGTGACGTGGTCGAGGAGCGCGGGGCCACGGTGGTCATGCAGCAGCTGTTCCGCCGTGATCGCCTCGAGGTCGGGGTCGAGGACTTCGTGCACAACGCGCTCGCGGCGGTACCGACCGCCAACAACTGACAGCGCGAGCAGGCGAACGCCGACAGTGGTCGGCAAGACTCTGGGGACGCGGGAACGCGGGAGGACACGACGTGCGGGGACGTGGGGGCAGGAGAGCCATGGCCATGCTGGCGGTGGGCCTCGTCGCGCTCGGCGCGTCGGCCTGCACGCTGCACCGGGGCGGCGGGGGCAGCACCACGCCGCCCAAGGCGATCGGTCGCATCCAGGCGCCGAGCCAGGTGAAGGCGGGCTGCGGCGACGCGGCCCGGAGCGACCCGAAGGACCTCTCGGCCGAGCGGGTCGTCGCCCGCTGCGGCAAGGGCGCGCCCGCGGCCCAGAAGCTGCCGCAGCCGGTCACCCTGCGGGTCGGCATCCGGGGCCGCACCGAGGACCTCGCGCCGGTGCTGCTCGCCGACGCGCTCGGGGAGCTCGCCAAGGAGAACATCACGGTCCAGTTCGTGCCGATCGACGACCCGACCAAGCTGTACGACGCCCTCGGCGCGGGCCAGCTCGACGCCGTGGTCGGCGACCTCGACGCACCGTTCTTCGACCTGGTCGACCAGGGCACGGGCGTGAAGTTCGTGCTGGGCGGGGCGGTCGCCCGGGGCGCCAACAACCTCGCCGAGGCCCAGCCCGGCTTCTGGATCCGCAGCGATCAGCTGACCGCTCCCGACCACTTCAAGGACCTGGAGAACGACGAATTCGCCCTCCAGGACGGCATCGTCGACGCGGTCGCCGACCCGATCACCGCCGTGCTCCGCCAGGACGACCTGTCGCTCAACGAGGTCCACATCGTCCAGGCGGACGGCGCCAAGGCGGTGAAGCTGCTGCAGGAGGGCAAGGTCACTGGCGCCTGGCTGCCGGAGCCGGACTGGCGGTCCGTGGTCGGCGACCAGCGGTTCCGGATGATCGCCACGCTGCCGGCCTCCGAATCGATCGGGGGCGTCGTCCTGTCGGCCCGGCTCACCGACCACGACCGCGATCGGGCGGTCGGCCTGGCGTTCGTGCGGGCGATCATCCGCACGATCAACACCGACCTCGCCAACGACTACCAGAAGGACGCCAAGGTCATGAAGGCTCTGGCCACGGCCACCGGCATCGACCGCAAGGAGCTCGCAGCCACGCCGCCGTGGTTGTTCGACTGGGAGCTGCGGGCCTTCACCACCGAGCGGATGCAGACGACGTTCGTCCAGCTCGGCGCGGTGCTGTACGAGGAGGAGATCCCCGAACGGGAGATCGTCGACCGGACCCTGTACCGGGACGTGATCGACGCCGCTCGGGGCTAGCGCCGCTCGCTAGCGGTTCGCCGACCTCGCCCAGCTGAAGGCGTAGCCCGGGTCCTCGCACGCACCGGCGGCCGGGCCGAGCAGCAGCGGGCGGAAGGTGTCGATCATGACGGCCAGCTCGTCCGTGCGCTCCTCGCCGATGCCGGCCTCGACGCTGCCGGGCTGGGGGCCGTGGGTGAAGCCGGCCGGGTGGAGGCTGATCGAGCCCGCCCCGATGCCGGCGCCCTTGCGGCTGGTGAAGTTGCCCTCGCAGTAGTAGAGGACCTCGTCGCAGTCGGTGTTGGCGTGGTTGTACGGCACCGGCACGGCCAGCGGGTGGTAGTCGAGCTTGCGGGGCACGAAGCTGCAGATCACGAAGTTGGGCCCGGCGAAGGTCTGGTGGACCGGGGGCGGTTGGTGGACCCGGCCGGTGATCGGCTCGAAGTCGTAGATCGAGAAGCGGTACGGGTACAGGCAGCCGTCCCAACCGACCACGTCGAAGGGGTGGTGGAGGTAGCGGTAGCTGGTCAGCCCGCCGCGGTGGCGGACGAGCACCTCGGTGCCCTCGCCGTCGCCCTCGCCGTTGCTGCGGGCGTCGTCGTCGACCAGGAACGGCTCGGTGGGGCCGTGGAGGTCGCGCTCGCAGTAGGGGCTGTGCTCGAGGAACTGGCCGCGGGCCGACAGGTAGCGGGACGGCGGTCCGATGTGGCCCTTGGCCTCGACGACCAGGACGTCGAGGGGATCGTCGCCCGTGGGGATCCAGCGGTGGGTGGTCCCTGTGGGGATCACGACGTAGTCGCCCTGGCGGCAGTCGAGGGTGCCGAAGCTCGACTCGAGGCGGAGGGCGCCGTTGCGCAGGTAGATCAGCTCGTCGCCGGTGGCGTTGCGGTACAGGCCGCTGGCCTCGGTGGGGCTGGCGACGGCGATGCGGAGGTCGTCGTTGGCCAGCAGGATCGAGCGCCCGGTGACCAGGTCGTCGCCCCGCGGCAGCTCGCTCGTGCGGAGGTGGCGGGGGAGCAGCGGCCGGTTGGGCTTGGCGTCGACGTCGTCGTCCCCCACCTCCTCGACGCTCAGCAGCGCGGTGGGCGCATGCCGGTGGTACAGGAGCGCCGAGATGGCCGAGAACCCGTCCTCACCCATCAGCTCCTCGGCATAGAGACCGCCGTCCGGCGCCCTGAACTGCGTGTGGCGCTTGCCCGGAACGTCACCAACTCGTCGGTAATACGTCATCAGATCTCCTCCAAACGTGAGGGTAACCTTCGTGCCTTCCTTGGAGGTGAGGCGTGCCGACATCGCTGCTCCCGGTCATCGAGCGGCTGTTCGACGATGCCGGGCTGTTTCCGCCGGCAGCGCATTCCATGGCTGACGCGCTGGTGCTGCACCACCAGTCCCGGACCGGTCCGTACGGGAGCCTGGTGGGCCCGTTCCTGTGCCCGGCGGCACGGTTGGACGAGCTGGACGCGTGCGTCGCCGGCGGTTCGCCGCGGCCGCCCGAGCTGGGGGTGGTCTTCGGCGGGGAGCCGCGGTGGGGCCGGGTCACCATGCGGCCGGGCACGGTCCAGGTCGAGGCGCCGATCGGGGTGGCGCTGCCCAAGGACGCCGAGCGCCTGCTGCGCTACGCCGAGCTGCCGGCCCGGGGTGACGTCGAGCCGGCGGTCGACGTGGTGGCGAGGGCGCAGGCCCGGGTCAAGGTGCGCTGCGGTGGCCTGACCGCCGACGCCGTGCCGTCGTCACATCGGCTGGCCGAGGTGCTCCACGCCTGCGCCCGGCGCCGGCTGCCCCTGAAGGCCACGGCGGGCCTGCACCACCCTTTTCGGGAGACGGCGGCCACGGGCGGGCGGGAGCAGCACGGGTTCCTCAACCTGCTGGCCGCGGCGTCGGCTGCGGTGGCGGGCGACGACGTCGACGGCCTGGTCGAGCTGCTGGACCTGCAGAGCGCCGACGCCGACCGGCTGCTGATGCGGCTCGACCGGACGTCCCGGTCGCTGGTGGCGTCGATCGGCACGTGCTCGATCGACGAGGCGGTCGAGGACCTGAAGGCGTTCGGGCTGCTCACCTGACGGTGGCTGCCGGGACGGGCATGACGGGCATGACGGGCACGACCGACGGCTTTCGGGTATCGATGTCCCGATGCTGACGTCGTGGGTGCCAGGTGCCGACGGGTCCGGCTTCCCGGCCGAGCACCTGCCCTACGGGATGTTCAGCGACGGCGAGGGCGGCATCCGGGTGGGAGTGCGGATCGGCGACCAGGTGCTCGACCTCGCCCGGCTGGTGGGCGACGGGCTGCTGGACGGGCTGGCGGGGGGCCTCGTGGGCCGCCTCTTCGGGCGATCGTCGCTGAACGCGTTCCTGGCCGCCGGGCCGACCATGTGGCACGCGGTGCGCCGGCGGCTGACCGAGCTGGTGTGCGATCCGTCGGCCGAGGCCCGGGTGGCGCCGGCCCTGCAGCCGGTCGGCGGGGTCACGCTGCACCTGCCGTTCATCGTGGCCGACTACGTCGACTTCTACAGCTCGATCGAGCACGCCACGAACCTCGGGCGGCTGTTCCGGCCCGACTCCGACCCGCTGTTGCCCAACTGGCGGCACCTGCCGGTGGGCTACCACGGGCGCGCGGGGACGGTGGTGGTGTCGGGCACGCCTGTCGCCCGGCCGTGCGGCCAGCGACTCGCCGCCGAGGGCGAGGTGGTGTTCGGGCCCAGCGTCCGGCTCGACATCGAGCTCGAGGTGGGCTTCGTGGTGGGGGTGCCAAGCCAGCCGGGGGTGCCGGTGACGGTGACCGACGCCCCGGCGCACGTGTTCGGGGTGGTGCTGGTCAACGACTGGTCTGCCCGGGACATCCAGGCGTGGGAGTACCAGCCGCTGGGGCCGTTCCTGGGCAAGTCGTTCGCGACGTCGATCGGGGCGTGGGTGACGCCGCTCGACGCGCTGGCCGGGTGCCGGGTGCCCGGGCCGGTGCAGTCGCCGTCGCCGTTGCCGCACCTGGCCCGGGGCGAGGCGTGGGGGCTGGACCTGGCGCTGTCGGTGTCATTGCTGCCGGCGGGGTCGTCTTCGCCTCCCGAAATCGTGAGCGCGACGTCGGCCGCGGGCCTCTACTGGACGTTCCCGCAGCAGGTGGCGCACATGACGTCGAACGGCGCGAACCTGCGCACGGGCGACCTGCTGGCCTCGGGCACGGTGTCGGGGCCGGACCGGGGGAGCGAGGGGAGCCTGCTGGAGCTGACCCGGGGCGGCGCGGAGCCGCTGACTGTGGCGGGCGAGTCGCGGACGTTCCTGGAGGACGGTGACGAGGTGACGCTCTCCGGCTCGGCCCATGTGGCCTCCGGCGTGACCCTCACCCTGGCGGAGGTGCGAGGCAGGATCACGCCCCCATGGTGACGCCGCGGAAGTTCCCGAACGATCCGGTGCTGGCGGCGAAGCGGGTCGAGGCCTTCCTCGCGGTTGCCCGGGACGTGGTGGGGCCGCGGCACGTGCTCACCGACGATGCCGACCTCGCCGGGTACACGGTCGACTGGACCCGGCGGTGGACGGGCGCGGCGGGAGGGGCCGTGCGGCCGGGGAGCACCGACGAGGTCGCTGCCCTGATCATGGCCGCCCGGGAGCACGGGGTGGAGCTGGTGCCGCAGGGTGGCAACACCGGGCTGGTCGGCGGGGCGGTGCCCCGGGCGGCCCGGCAGGTGGTGGTCGACCTGCGCCGGCTCGACGACCTCTCGCCGGTCGACACCCTGGCCAGCCAGGTCACTGCGGGCGCGGGCGTGACGCTCGGCCGGCTGCAGGCCCACGTCGAGGCGGCCGGGCTGCGCTTCGGGGTCGACCTGGGCGCCCGTGACTCGGCGACCATCGGCGGGATGGTGGCCACCAACGCCGGCGGCCTCCACGTGGTCCACTACGGGTCGATGCGGGCCCAGGTGGTGGGCGTCGAGGCGGTGCTCGGCACGGGCGAGGTGGTCAGCCGGCTGTCGGGGCTGGTCAAGGACAACACCGGCTACGACTTGGCCCAGCTGCTGTGTGGCAGCGAGGGCACGCTCGGCCTCGTCACCCGGGCGCGGCTGCGGCTGGTGCCGCCGCCGGGCGAGCTCGTGACGGCGTTGCTGGCGCTGGCGACCCTGGACGAGGCCGTGGCGGCGGCCGCGGCGTTGCGGCGCTGGTTGCCTGGGGTCCACGCCCTCGAGGTGATGGACGGGGACAGCATGCGGCTGGTGGCGTCCTCGACAGGGAGCCCGATGCCCGTCGGTGGCGACGTCGACGGCGACGCGGGGGCGTTCCTACTGGTCGAGGTGGCCGGCCCGGCCGACCCCACCGACACGCTGGCCGCCGCGCTCACCGAGCTGGAGGTCGAGGTGCTGGAGGCCGCGGTCGCGACGTCGCGGCCGGACCGGGCCCGGCTGTGGCGGTTCCGGGAGGCTCATCCCGAGGTCGCCGCCACCTTCGGGGTGGTGCACAAGTACGACGTGACCCTGCCGACCGCGGCGCTGGCGGACTTCTGCGTGGAGGCCCGGGCGTCGATCCAGGCCCGCTGGCCGGGCTCCACGACCCTCATCTACGGGCACGTCGGCGACGGGAACGTGCACGTGAACACCGTCGAGGCCGGCGAGGAGGAGCTGGACGACCTGGTGCTGGGGCTGGTGGTGGCGCGGGGTGGGTCGATCAGCGCCGAGCACGGCGTCGGGGTGGCGAAGCTGCGCTGGTTGCCGCGGGACCGGTCAGCTGCTGAGATCGAGGCCATGCGAGCGATCAAGGGGGCGCTCGACCCCGACGACATCCTCAACCCTGGGATCCTGCTCCCATGACCGACGGGATGATGACGATCGGGACGTTCTCGCGGGCGAGCCTGCTGTCGATCAAGGCGCTGCGGGCCTACCACGAGGCGGGCATCCTGGTGCCGGCCGAGGTCGACCCGAGCAGCGGCTACCGGGTGTACCACTCGTCGCAGCTCACCGACGCCGGCGTGGTGCTGCGGCTGCGGTCGCTGGACCTGCCGCTGGCGCAGGTGCGGGAGGTCGTGAACGCCCGGGACCCGTCGGTGACCCGGCGCATCCTGGCGGCCCACGCCGAGGCCATGCGGAACCGGCTCGACGACATCACCCGGATCGTCGACGAGCTGCAGTCCAGCGTGGACCACCCCGAGGCGCACACGCCGGTGCACGTGCGCTCGGAGCCGGGGGGACCGACGCTGGCGGTGCGGGGGCGGGTGAGCGAGGCGACCTTCGAGGCGTTCCTCGACCAGGCCTACTCGGCGCTGGGGGCGGTGGCGGGGCGGCTGGGGGCCGAGCTGGCCGGGCCACCCGGGGGGCTCTACCCGGCGGAGATCGTGGACGACGGGTTCGAGGACGTCGAGGCCTACCTGCCGCTCGCGGTCCCGGTGGCGGTGCCCGACGACGCCAAGGCCGAGGGCGTCGCGGCAGGATCGCTGCCCGCCGCCCGGGTGGCGGTGGCCACCCACCTCGGTGGGTACGACAGCATCAGCGACACCTACCGGCTGGTGGGGGCGTGGGTGGCGGAGAACGTGACCACCGCCGGGGAACCGGTGCGGGAGAGCTACGTCGTCAGCTACGACCAGACCGACGACCCGTCCCGGTTCCGGACCGAGATCCTCTGGCCGATCCTCTGAACGGGGTCACCGGCAGGTGGTCGGTGCGGGGGTGCCGGCGACCCGGGAGTCGATCCAGGCGAGGCCGTCGGTGACCGCGTCGTCGACGGCCTCGACGTGGCCCTCACCCAGGTCGTAGACCCGCAGCTCGAGGCGCTGACCGAGGCTGCACAGGCGGTCGGCGAGGCCCAGGGTGAAGTCGATCGGCACGGTGCGGTCGGCCTCGCTGTGCAGGAGGAGGAGCGGGGCGTCGACGGCGGCTTGCCCGGGCTCGCTGGCGGCGAGGAGCTCGGGCCACGGGTCGACCTCGGCGAAGCCGGGTCGGGCGATGGTGGCGCCGCCCGCAGGGGATGTGTCGATGCCCACCTGGCCGCAGGCGTCCGCGTGCTCGGCGTCGTCGACGATGGCGAGGCCGGCGTCGGTGAGGACGCTGTCGGGCCGGGCGTCGGGGTAGGCGGCGGCGAACCCGGCGACGATCATCACGAAGCGGTTGTTCAGCGACGGGACGCCGCCGGTGGTGCTGAAGCTGGTGGCGATGTTCGACCCGGGGGCGCCGGCGACCGTGCCGACGAGGTCGAGCTGGGGCGCCCACTCGCCGGCCAGCTGCTGGGCCCAGAGCGCGGCGTGGCCGCCCTGGGAGTAGCCCCAGATGCCCAGCTGGTTCCCGGTCCGGGCGTCGGGGAGCTGGCGGGCGGCGCGGGCGGCATCGAGGACGCTGCGGCCCTCACTCTCGCCGACGAGGTAGGGGTGGACGCCGGGGGTGCCGAGGCCCTCGTAGTCCGTGGCGGCGACGACGTAGCCCTGCTGGGCGAACTGGGTGAGGATGCTGAGGGTCGGGGGGAGGCGGAGATCGTGCTCCCAGGCCTCGAACTGCGGGCTCAGCCGGGAGGGGGCGCAGCGGTCGGCGAGGCCGGTGGTGCCGTGGGCGACGCTGACGATCGTTCGCCCGTCGGTGGGCGCCTCGCCCTTGGGGACGACGACGAGGCCGGTGACGGCGATCGGGTCGTCCTGGACCGAGGTCGAGAGGTACATGACCCGGTAGATGGCGACGTCGGGTGCCGCCTGGCCGGGGATCGGCTGGTAGCGGAGGAGCTGGCCGGGCTCGCCGTGGGGGAGCGGGTCGGGTGGGGTGTAGAAGCCACGGGCGTCGCTGGCGAGATGCTGAGGCGGGCCGATGTCGCCGGGCGCCTGGCCCTGGCCCTCGGTCCGGGTGCCGCCGGAGTCGTCGTCGTTCTCGTCGGCCGAGCAGGCGCACCCGGCGATGACCAGCGCCAGCGCTGCCGCCGACACGGCGACGTGCGCTCCCCGACCGCCTCGTCTCCCCACGCCCGCCACCCTACGCGCCGTAAGACCCGCCGTCGCCGGTCAACGTGGACGAATTGGGGTCGAGTCGTTCGCGGTGCTAGCCGTCGGTGTGGTGGTCGGTCGTCTGGGCTCGAGCCCAGCGGTGGAGGGCGTCGACGAGGGCGGGGTCCGCGGTGGTGAAGGTGAGGCGGGCGCCGGCGTCGACGGGCTCGTCGGCGATGGCGATGTCGGCGGCGCCGGCCTCCAGCTCGGTGAGGCCGGGCATGTCTTCGCCGTGGATGGTGGCGGGGTCGCCGTAGTCGCCGGCCCGGAAGCGGTCGGCCTCATGGCGGAGGTGCTCCCGGACGAGGGTGACCTGTTCGGTGTCGCCGGGGTCGTCGGCGAGGACGGTCTCCACGAGGCCCGTGGCGGTCGGCTCGAAGCGGTGGGTCGTGGTGGCGAGGTCGAACGGCATGACGTGCTCACCCCGCTCGGCGATGGCTGCCTGCCGGTCCGGGCTGTCGTCGCTGCACGCTGCGACGGCGAGGGCGACGGCGATCGCGACGGCCGGGTGCCTAGGTCTCACGGCTGGCCTCCACGAGGGTGTCGAGGGCGGCGAGCACCGCGGTGCGGTCCGCCTCGGGGATGCGCTCCAGCAGCTGACGCATGCGTTCCGCCCGGCGGGTGGCGATCGCTTCGGCGGTGCTGCGGCCGTCGGGGGTCAGCTCGACGAGGCGCTGGCGGGCGTCACGGTCGCCGGGGCGACGCTGGGTCCAGCCCCGCCGGTCGAGCTGGTCGACGAGGCGGCTGACGGTCGACTTGGTCAGCCCGAGGTGGCGGCACAGCTCGGACTGGGGGAGCGGGCCGTGCTCGGCCAGGACGGCGAGGGCGTGGGCCTCGGAGACCGGGACCGGCGCACCGCAGGGCGTCTCGTCGGGGCGGTGGAGCCCGAACGCCCGCACGAAGGCGACGATCCGCTGCTGCAGCTCCCCGGCGTCGCCCGGCATGGTTCGATCATACAACCATTTCCCCGGCGCCGCTTGACTCTCCCCCGGGGGGAGGCTGGACGGTGGGCGGCATGAGCACGAGCTTGCGCATCGCGAACGTCGTCTTCGACTGTGGGAACGCCGAGGCCCTTGCCGGGTTCTGGTCGGCGGCACTCGACCGGCCGATCGACCCCGACCCGACCGAGTTCTTCGCCTCGATCGGCGTGAAGGACGACGCCACGCCCTCGCTGTTCTTCGCCAAGGTCCCGGAGGCCAAGACCGCCAAGAACCGCTGCCACGTCGACCTCCACGCCGAGTCGCGGGAGGCTGTGGCCGAGGAGCTCGCCCGCCTGGAGGCGCTGGGCGCCAAGGTCATCCGCGACCCGAAGGAGGAGTTCGGCGTCTACTGGGCCACCCTCCAGGACCCCGAAGGCAACGAGTTCTGCATCGGCGCCGACTAGCGGGCGTGTCAGCCCGTGTCACGATGGGCTCGTGACGGCCACTACGGACCTCTTCGCCGAGACCGCGCTGGCCCGGTTGCGGGCGTTGACGGCACACGACGGTGCCGAGTTCCGTGACGGGCAGCTCGACGCCATCCGCGACCTGGTCGTCGACCGGGCGCGGGTGCTGTGCGTGCAGCGGACCGGTTGGGGCAAGTCGGCCGTGTACTTCGTCGCCACCGCCCTGCTGCGGGAGGCCGGCGCCGGGCCGACGCTGATCGTCAGCCCCTTGCTGGCGCTGATGCGCAACCAGATCGCGGCGGCCGAACGGCTCGGGCTGCGGGCGCACACAGTCAACAGCACCAACCGCGACGAGTGGGACACCGTGCGCCGGCAGCTTGCCGAGGACACGATCGACCTGTTGCTGATCAGCCCGGAGCGGCTGAACAACCCGCAGTTCCGCGACGCGATGCTGCCGCTGTTCGCCCGCTCGGTCGGCCTGCTGGTGATCGACGAGGCCCACTGCATCTCGGACTGGGGCCACGACTTCCGGCCCGACTACCGGCGGGTGAAGGACATGCTCGACGCCCTCGCGACGGACGTCGCCGTGCTTGGCACGACGGCCACCGCCAACAGCCGCGTGGTGGCCGACGTCGGCGAGCAGCTCACCGACCCTGGCGGGGAACCGCTGCGCACCTATCGGGGCACGCTGGCCCGCACAAGCTTGCGCCTGGAGGTGCTCGAGCTGCCCCAGCCGG
>Ga0075420_100000452_pt1 | contig 32468 bp, 35 predicted proteins | sample SoiMetdeltSBSDD4_FD_75296 | JGI IMG/M metagenome (GOLD analysis project Ga0075420, IMG submission 75296) | Bulk soil microbial communities from a Populus tree surrounding site in Tennessee, USA - Soil MetaG P. deltoides SBSDD4 | ecosystem: Environmental > Terrestrial > Soil > Tree plantation...
CGACATCGTCCACTGGAAGATCGCCGTCGTCGACGGCCAGCCCCTCGCCGACGGCTTCGCCGCCTTCCAGGAGGTGTGGCCCCCCGGCGCCCCGCCCCCGGCCATCACCGTCCACGTCGTCGCGGCCCTCGGCCCCCGGTTCCTCGTCGAGATCGACGCCGTCGCGGCCGTCTGACCGGCTCGGCCCGGCCGACGCCCTGCGCCGTCAATCGCCGGGCCGCACAGCGAACCACTGCTGCTGGAGACATCCCCGCTCTACCGGGACCTGGTCGGCCACTGGCGCTGGGACTGAGGTGCAGCGCCACTGGCAATACGGCGGCTACAGCATCTTCAACCGCCGCAACACCGTCTGACCACGCTAGGTATCGGCTTCGACGGAGAGGATGTTCCCGTCGGGGTCCCGGAACCAGGCGATCCGGCCGCCCCCTGCTCGTGGGGAGATGCCTTTGGCGTCCGGCTCGAAGGCGTCGTACCGGATGAACTCGACGCCTGCTGCAGTGAGCTCGTCGACGATCTGGTCGATGTCGTCGACGTACCAGGCCGCCAGCGTCGCCTGTGACTTCCCCGCGGTCTCGGATTGGTACACGTTCAGGGCGGGGCCGCCGCCGGAGCCATAGATGCGGCTGCCGTCGGTGATGTGGGCGCTCGGGCCGCGCTGCACCACCTGCAGGCCGAGCTTGCCTTCGTAGAACGCGACTGCTCGCTGGATGTCGGAGACGGCGATCGAAGCGTGGAGGTGGTGGTCGCTCAGGGCCATGGCCTTCCCTTCAGGTTGCGTGCGCTACGCCCAGCCCCGACCACCATGCTGCCACCGCGGTCGCGGGCTCAACGGCGCAGAGCGGACAGCGTCCTCAACGCCCGGGTGGCCAGTTGGAGCCTGAACAGGTGCTCCGGATCGGTCAGATCCCATCCAGTGATCTCCCGGATGCGCTGCAGGCGGTACTTCAACGTGCTGCGGTGGACCTTCAACGCCCTGGCTGTGGGATCGTGACGAGCCCCTGACTCGACGAACTCGCTCAGCGTGTCGACGAGCTCCGAGTGATGGCGATCGTCGTAGTCGAGCAGCGGCTGCAGCGGTTGGAGCCACTCCTCGACGTAGCGTTCGACGTTTCCCCCCTCGACCAGCTCGGCGAGCACCTGGTAGATGCCGAGTTGGTCGAAGTCGATCACGCTGTCGTCGGCCCGGGCCACAGTGGACAGGCGCAGCGCCAGCCGGGCCTGGCGCAGCGCCGCCGGCACACCCGTCAGCCGCTTGCAGCTGCCACCCAGACCGATCCTGCAGTCGCCGCCACCAGGTTCTGCGACCACTGCTGCCCGGAGCCGATCCCACCGCACGGCCTCATCGGCCAACACGACGACCCTCCCCCTCCGGGTAGTGAGCAACGGACCCGCGCCGACATCGCGGGCGGCCCGCCGCACTGCATGGAAGAACTCCTCGAGGTCGGTCGATTCGCGTGGCTCGACCAGCACCACCCGGTGGTCGTGTTCGGGCACGCTCCCGAGCGCCCGGGCCCGGTCGAGCAGCGCTCTCGGGTCGCGACCATCGAGAAGCTCGTTGACGAGGTCGCGGCCGAGCCGGACCTCGATCTCCGCCACCTCACGAAGATGTGCGATCTCGAGGCCGGCGAGCACCGCGGCGTCCTGGAGCGCCACGAGCTCTCCCTCGCCGAGCTCGGGATCAGCCTCCACCATGCGCACGAGTCCGACCACCTGGCCACCGACGCGAGCCACCGCGACGAGATCCCGCCCATGCCAGAAGGCACGATCTGCCCGGGTTGCACGGCGAAGCAGCTCCTCGCGCTCGGCCGATCGCAGGTCACGCCCGGCATCGACCCCCTCCGACCCGGCACAGGCCCACGAGCGCCCCTCGACGTCGTGGATCTCGATCGTCTGGCCGGTCATGTCATGGAGTGCGGTAGCGATCCCGTCCGGTCCGCCCCGGTCCACCACCACTTGGTGGAGGCGCTCCCTCGCCACGGTGTTCCACTCGAGCAGCTCTGCGGTGTTCGCAAGCGTCGTGCGGGTCCGCTGGAGCTCACGGCGCAGCGTGCGCTTGCGTTCGACCGTGCGAAGGTGCGCCAGCGCAGCGCCGGCCTGGCGCGCCACCAGCTGCAGGGCGAAGAACACCTCGGCCGACGGCTCCTCGTCACCTCCTACGACGAGGTGTCCGATCGCCCCACCGCGGCCTGGCAGCGAGAAGGCCCAGCTCCACGGTTCGTCGGGCAAGGTGATCGGGCCGTCGAGCGAGCCGAGCTGCTGCAGCTCGGCATCGATCACGGAATGCGCGTCGACCGCGAGCAGCCACTGCCCGAGCTGGTGCCGCTGGTCCTTGAGGACGAGCCCGTACAGCCGAGCACGATCGAGGGCACCGACGATCATCGAGGTCAGTGCGCCCACCTCCCGAGCCTCGTCGGCCAACGGCATGAGTGCCGCCGCCGCGAAGATGTGGTCCCTGGAGCCGATCGGGTTGGCTGCTGCAGATCCCCCCACCATCCGAGCGGGCACGAAGGGGCGCCGTCCCAAGTGGACTCGGGAGTGGGCACGACACAGGTCGACCAGCTCCCTCGCCTCGAGGCTCTCCAGGTCGCGGAGGCACACCGCGAGGTGCTCACCGTTGGCGACCAGCTGGGAGAGCTCGGGCTCCGGCATCGCCGGACCACCTCGCTGCGCCAGCCAGGTCAGATCGGTCACGATCCGGGTCCCACCCGATGGATGCCCCGCTCGCAGACCTACACCCCGGCCCTCCGCCCGCACGAGCTCACGGGCCCTCGCCGGCGGCATCGCCACCACGCCCCCGACGCCGTGCAAGCCGGCGGAGCTGAACCGATCGACGATCGCCAGCGCGTCGTCGGGGCGTACCACGCAGATGCAGCGGTCGCCTGACTCGAACCCTTCGCGAACCACCTCGAGCAGTCGCTGCCGGCGTTGTCGAGCTCCTGCGTGAAAGACACAGACATGGGTACCAGCCTGGATCTCGGAGCCTTTCACGCCCGACCACCTCCACCTATGTGCCCGCTCATCCGAGCGGACAGTGGCACTCACTTGTGGCGGCGGCGACCACCCTCGCGTCGTCCAATCTCTATGTCAATCCCATTACAGCACTCATTGTGCAGGAAATCGCCCGCATTCGATCGACCGCATCGATCCGGATGGCCGTGCTGTCAGGAGCGGCTCCCCGCACACGTCGTGACGTCCGCGGCGATGCGGGCCACGTTGCCTGCTGCCCCCTCCAGCTGTCGCCGGGCCGGCCAGGGGACGTTGTGGACCCCAGCCGCGGCGGCCAGGAGGTGGGCGTGGCCGGCCAGCTCGACGAGCCGCTCGCCGTAGACGACCCGGCTGACGTCGCCCGCGTCCGGCAGGTAGCTGTGACGGCTCAGGGCGAAGGTCGGGCCGGCGTTGACGCCGGGTTGGCCACTCGGCAGCTGGCAGACGGCCTCGCCGAGTGGCTTGATGACCGTCGTCATCAGCTCGAGCGACGCCCGGGCGAGCGCGGCGACGGTCGGGCTGTCGGCGTCGACGTTGACGAAGGCGTAGGCCATCGCCTGCAGCATCGACACGTAGATGTCGTCGAACAGGTCGACGGCCAGCACGGCCAGCTCGTCGATGATCTCGGTGGTCTCGATCCCATCGCCAGCAGACGGGAACACCGCGGCGGGGATCTGGTCGCGGCGGCGCCGCACGTACGGGTTGTCGGCCACCGGATGGGCCGGCGGTACCGGTCCCAGCTGCGCCTCGATGGCGGTCAGCTCCCGGCGGATGGCCCGGAACACGCCGAAGTGGCTGTCCTCCCGGTCCTCGGTCACGCCCTCGCCCTGCAGGGTGATCCGGTCGATGGCCGCGGAGGCCGACGCTCGGCCGACGACCGGGATGACGTCGGCGAAGTCGACCAGCTGCGGACCGGCCTGGCGGACTCCGGGCCGCAGGAACAGGCGCTGCTCTTCGATGTGCCCGATGACGTGGCGGATCTCGTCGTAGAGCTCGCCGACCGACGCGTAGGGGAACGACTCGTCGATGGGCCAGCTCGCGTCCGGCGGCAGAGGGCGGTAGGGAGCGCGGGGATCGTTGTGCGCCGGTGCCTCGTAGTAGAGGAACCGGTCGAGGGTGGCGAGGTCGAAGCGCCGCAGGACCAGGGCCACGTTCAGGGGGTAGTGACGGGCGGCGAGTGGGAAGTTCGGCCGGGCGTAGTACGGCATCCCGCCCACGGCAGCCAGGAGGTTCCAGGCCTGCGCCAGGTGGAGCATCTCCTGGGCGGCCACGTGGTAGATCCGGCTGGCCCACAGCCGGTTCCGCTGCTGCTCGGCCCAGGTGATCCCGTCGGCGATGTCGCGCTTGATGCTGAACGCGGCGTAGAGGTACGAACACGCCAGAGCGTGCTCCAGCTCGCAAGCCTCCGACAGCAGCGACAGGAGCCGGGCCCGGGAGGCGCGGGCGTTCACGCCGACGCCCCCGCGGCGTGCCGGGCGGGAACGCCGGCGATGGCGTCGGCCGTCCGCAGGGCCAGGGCCGCGGCGGTGAGCGTCGGGTTGGCCGTGCCGATGGTGGGGAACAGGGCTGCGCCCACCAGCCAGAGGTTGGGGTGCTCGTGGGCGCGACCCAGGTGGTCGACCACCGACGTGCGGGCGTCGGTGCCCATCCGGCAGGTGCCCATGATGTGCCCGGCGCCGTAGTACGGGGTGTCGGGGTACGAGTACGCGGTCTCGACGGCGCCGAGTCGGTCGAACAGCCGCTCCAGCAGCGCCGTGGCCTCGGCGAACGACCGCCGGTTGTAGTCGGGCACCGTGAAGCGGAGCCGGGGGCGGGGGTTGCCCTTCGCGTCGTGCCCGGCCAGCTCGACCCGGTTCCCGGGGTCGGGAAGCATCTCGGTGGAGAAGCTCATCCGCAGCATCCGGGTGACCCGGTGGTTGATAGCGGCGCTGAGCTCCGGCCCGAGCTGGCCGTCGTCGAAGATGCGGTGGTGGACGGTCTGCTCGGGTGGCTCCAGCCGGCCCCACCCGTCGTTGCCGACCGAGATCCGGAAGGCGGCGCGCTCGGCCCGTCGGTCCCCGTCGCGGAGCTCGTCGATGCCGGAGATCACCGGTGGCCCCCGGAAGGGGAACACCGGCTGGGGCAGGATCGCGCCGCCGAAGCCCTGGGGGTGGTCCATGAGGTGGAGGCCGACGGGGCCCTGGCGGGCCAGGCCCGACGCCAGCAGCAAGAGCGGGGTCTCGATGGCGTGGGCCGCCAGGACCACGAGCTCGGGGGCCAGTTCGTGGGGGGTGCGCCGCTCGCCGTCCTCGGACCAACGGTCGTAGCGGATCCGGACGATCCGCCCCTCGCCGTCGGGCACCAGGCGGGTGACCACGCAACGGGTCCGGATCTCGGCCGGCATCGGCAGCCGCCGGGCCTGGTCGAGGTGGACGGTGGCGTCGTACTTGGCGCCGATGGGGCAGATCGGGACGCAGCTCGAGTTGCCGGCGCAGGGCGGACGACCTTGGTACGGCACGCTGTTGCGAGCTTGCGGCGAGCGCCGGACCCGGAGCCGCGCGCCGTCGGCCACGTGACCGTCGAGCGCCTCGGCCACCACCTTGTCGCCGACGCTGCGCCAGATCGGCGGCATCGGGAACGGGGCGGAGCGCCAGGCGCCGAGGACGCCGTCCCATTCGTCGGCGTCGCCGGCCACCCCCAGCTCGCGCTCGGCTTCGACGTACCAGGGCTCGAGGTCGTCGTAGGAGATGGGCCAGTCGACGCCGACGCCGTAGGTGGAGCGCAGCCGGAAGTCGTTGGGCACCAGGCGGGGGGCGTTGCCCAGCCAGTGCCAGGTGCTGCCGCCGGCGAGCCGCTCGTAGGTGCTCAGGAACGGGTCGGTGCCCGCTTGGTCGTAGTGGCCGCCGTCGCCGTCGGACTCGCTGGGGCTGGGAGCCTGGGTGTCGGCGGGTGTCCCCAGGTACGGCGCGCTCGACCCCTTGCCGATCGACCGGGCGAAGGCGCCGACGAGCTCGGAACGGTCGAGGCGCTCGGGGCCGGCCTCGAGGACCACGACCCGGCGGCCGGCTGCGGCCAGCTTCCAGGCCACGAGCGCCCCGGTCACCCCGGCGCCGATGACCACCACGTCGGCGGTCTCGGCGACGTCGACGGCGTCGCCTCCGGCCGCGGGGTCAGGCACCACGGCCGTCCGATCCGTCGCCCTCCTCGGGTGGGTAGTGCCAGTGCCCGAAGTAGCCGCCGCTCAGCGCCCGGGGGTGGGCCTGGACCACGGGCCACAGCACGGACTCGAAGTAGTCGGCCTCGTCGATCTCGGTCTGCCGGGGGTCGGGCTCGCCGGAGGCGGAGCGCAGCACGCCGGTGTAGAGGAAGTAGGTGAGCGCACGGGCGGCGCCCACGTCCGGATGCTGCTGCACCGCCTCCACCCCGCCCTGCTCGAACGTTTCCAGCAGCCCGTCGACCACGTCGTCGCCGAAGCGCTCCCGGGAGTGGAGCAGGGCGGCGAGGGCCAGGCGCTCCGACACCGCGTCGGTGCCGGCGAGGGCGCAGCAGAACCGCGAGGCGTCGGTGGGCTCGGGCACTGCGGGCAGCGTCATCGCAGGAGGTCGGCCTCGCTGAGGTGCAGCCCGGCGAGCGCGGCCTCGATCGAGGCGTAGTTCTCGTGGACGGTGGGGCTGAGGTCCTTGACCCACCCCCAGAACAGGTCCAGCGCCGCCTGCACCTCGGGCGTCTTCGCCACCTTGACGCACGCCTCCTGGATGCTCTCCAGCGTGACGGGCTCCGGGAGCACCCCGGTGTGCACCACCACCGGGTCGCTGTGGATGTTCTCCTTTCCCAGGCGGACCAACTGCTCGGTGGCGTCGGGCCGGGTCTGGGCCAGGATCGTGATCACGCCGTCGTGGCCGGCGCCGAGGTCGGCCCGGCCCTCGTAGACCGCCTCGGCGGCCAGGTCGTGGCCGCCGGTGAAGTCGACCCGCTTGAAGTAGACGAACGGGTTGATGCCGGCCTGCTGGCGCAGGACGTTGGCCGGGATGAGGAAGTTGGAGGTCGAGAACCGGTCGCCGTAGGCCATGGTGAGCTGCCCGGCTCGGCTCTCGTCGAGTTGATCGAGCGAGGTGATGCCGGTGTCGCGTCGCGTGTAGACCTGCCCGAAGTAGAACGTGCCGACCACGCCGTCGATGGGCCGGTTGGCGACGCAGGCGGGCACGATCCGCGGGTCGCGGCGGTGGGCGAAGACGTAGGCCACCGGCTTGAGCAGCCCCAGGGCCGAGCGCCCCGCGACGATGTCGTCGTACTGCTCGGGTACGTCCATCACGTCGGGCACCTCGATCGTCACCGATGTGCCGAGGTCGCTGCCGAGCTGCTCACCCAAGGCGGCCGCGAAGACCTCAACCTGCTCTCGCACCCGTTCCGCCGTCTGCCCTTGAGTGATGTCGGGGTAGTAGGTCAGTCGCATCGTGACCATTCGGTACGGCTCCCGACTCGTTCCACCCGGGCGAGTTGTCCGGGTAGCCGGGACCATACCCACGGATCGTGGAGGTAAGAACGCTCAACGTGGGCATAGGCTCAGAGCATCGCCTATGGAGCTCGTGCCCATCTGGTCGAGAGCCTCCCCCTCGGGCTCGACGACCCGGCGCTCGGAGCGACACCACGTGCCCCGATGGAGGCGACCGCCGACGCCCTCGTCCGCCTCGTCGACGCGTCCCGGGCCACGATCGACCTGACCGCCTTGTACTGGTCGCTGCGGCCGAGCGGCGACGAGGAGGACACCGCGGGCTGGACGGTGTCGGAGCTGATCGAGCTCTTCGGGGCCGGGCACGGCGCGGCACTGTTCGCCGCCCTCGACGCGGCCGCGGCCAGGGGCGTGCGGCTCCGGATCCTCCAGAGCCCCGGGTTCGGCCGCGAAGCCCCCGGCGACGACGGCCCGCCCTGCCCGACCGACTCGGCGGTGCTGCTGGCCGGCCACCCCGCTGCCGTCGAGGTCCGAACTGTCGACCTCGACGCCTGGTACGGCGGCGGCATCATGCACCAGAAGCTGTGGGTGTTCGACGGGAGATCGGTCTACCTGGGCTCCGCCAACGCTGACTGGCGGTCGCTGTCCCAGGTGAAGGAGCTGGGCCTGGTCGTCGAGGACTCGCCCGAGGTGGCAGCCGACGTCACGCGCTACTTCGAGGCCTGGTGGCGATTCGCGGCCGCCCCGCTCGAGACGACCGTCGTCTTCGATCCGGCGAGCCGCATCGAGCGCCGAGTGCCGGCCTGGTCACCGCTCGTCGGGACCGGCGCCCACCCGTCCGACCCCCTCGGCGGCGACGACCTCCACGCCCTGTCCCGCTGGGATGCCCCGCTGCGGGTGGCGCTGAACGACGAGCAGGGCGACCTCGTCCTGTCGGGCGCACCCCGCGAGCTCTGCCGGGGCGGCCGCACCTACGACGAGGAGCTCCTCGCCGCCACCATCCTCGACGCCGGCCACCAGGTGTGCGTGAGCGTCATGGACTTCGCGCCGATCAGCCTGCGCCGACCGCCTCGGGCCAGGCCCGCCGACCGGGACCGCGACGATGCCGAAGACGAAGGCACCGACGGTGACGACGGGCCCGGGCCCGTGTGGTGGCCGGTGCTGACCGACGCGCTGGTGCGCGCCGCCGTCACCAACCGGGCCCACGTGCGGCTCCTGGTGAGCGAGTGGGCCCACACCTCGCAGGTCGTCACCCCGCTCCTGGTCGCCCTCGAGACCACCGCAGTGGCTGCGCTCGGCCACCGCTTGGCCCACCGGTTCGAGATCCGGCGCTTCCGGGTGCCGGGCTGGCGAGAGACGCTGGAGCCCGCCGACGACGGTGCCGCCGACCCGACGCCCCGGGCCCGCCCCCGGTATCCGGGCCACACCCGGGTGAACCACGCCAAGTACGTCGTGACCGACCGCCGGATCAACGTCGGCACCTCCAACATGACCTGGGACTACTTCAACGGGACGGCCGGCAGCAGCCTCAACGCCACCCACCCGACCCTGGTCCGTCAGCTCCAGGCCCACTTCGATCGCGACTGGGCGTCGGACCACTCGCTCCCGCTTCGCCCCTAGACCGGAGGCACCCCATGGCCCAGATCGGCTACATCAGCAGCTTCCTCGAGGCAGAGGGGATCGGGTTCCTCCGCAGCGCCACGAGCCCCGAGGACCTGATCCTGTTCCGCCGGGACGCCGTCGCCGGCGAGCTTGCCGACCTCGTGTCGCGCATCGGCCTGGAGGTGGAGTACGAGGTGCCCGCCCCTGCCCGCCGGTCGGACGACGACGATGACGACGACGACCATCACCAGGTTGAGGCCACCAGCGTCCGGCCCCACCCCGTGCCGCCCGGCGACAAGGTCGAACCCCTCGACATAGAGGCCGGCTGACCTATCCGCGCAGGCTCTACGGCGGTGGGTCGCCGAGGTCCACCCGCAACGATGTCTGCGCCGTGGGGCGGATCACCACCTGATAGCGGCGGCCGGCGTTGGCGGCCTGGTCGGCGTCGAGCACCTCGCGATGGTGGGGGTAGGTGAGGTGGATCGTGTACGGGCGGTTGCCCTGCGTCGAGGTGATCCACTCCAGCGTCTGCGCCGAGGGGTTGTCGTCGTGGCCGTTGCCCGAGATGACGTAGTGGTCGGCCGTGATCCGCTCGAAGTACTCGCGGTCGACGTTGTGGTCGCTGCCGTGGTGGGGCACCTTGAGCACGTCGACGTGGCAGTTCCCGTTGGCGTCCAGCACGCCTGCCTCCTGCAGGCCGGCCAGCGTGTGGTCGCCCCGGCCGTCGCCCGTGAGCAGCATGGTGTGCCCGTCGAATCGCAGCAGCAGGACGATGCTCGACAGGTTGGGCACCGACGTGTCGGTGAACGAGGCGACCACCGCATCGCCGAGGTCGCCGGCTTCGACCCGGTCCCTGACGTCTTCTTCCCACTCCTCTTGCAGGTCTTCGAGGCGCTCGCTGTCCGGGCCCACGACGAGCGCCCCCAGACCGTGGCCGAGGTCGACCTCCTCGGGGCCGATGACCAGGCCGTCGAAGGGGTCGTTCCCGTCGAGCCCGAGCTTGTCGGCGATGTCGCGGAGCGCCCGGGCCTGAGGCACCGAGGCCGCAACCGCATCGGATTCCGCCGCCAGGTCGTCGGGTGCGACCGGGAGGCCCGTGGGGCCGGCGATGGCGTCCAGGGCGTCGGCGAACGAGTTGTGCCAGAGGTGCTCGACCTTGAACGGGAGCGCCAGCCCCTGGTCGTGGGCGTCCTCCAGCTCTTCGAACATCTTGAGGACGCCTGTGATGTGGTCGCCGTCGAGGTGGCTGACCACCACGTGGTCGATGGGCAGCGACTCGGGGTCGCCCGCGGCCCGCTTCAGCTCGGCGAGCCGCGGCTTCATCCGGTTGCGATAGGTGCCGCTGAAGCCGCCGTCGACGACCATCAGCTTCGGGTTGGCTGCCGTCCCGTAGTGCACGAGCAGGGCATCGCCCGAGTTGGCGTCCAAGGCTTCGAGGGTGAACACCGGCATGGGGCCGTCTCCTCGTCTGAGGTCATTGGGATTGGAGCGCCCGCAGGATGTCGACCAGCCCGCCGCCCTGGAAGTACGGCTCGCGCCCGAGGTCCGAGGCGGTGGCGGTGAGGATCTGCTTCACCCGCTGGGGGTCGCCCCGCAGTTCGGGGTAGCGGGCCAGCAGCAGGGCGGCCGCCCCGCTGACGTGCGGTGCGGCCTGGCTGGTGCCGTCGTAGGACTTCGAGTCGTTCAGCTCGCCCTGGACCAGCGGGATCGGGCCGGTGATCCCCTCTCCGGGGGCCAACAGGTCGGGCTTGCGGCGCCCGTCGGCCGTCGGGCCTCGAGCCGAGAAGTAGCTGGTGCCGTAGCGGTGGGGGAGTGACGCGTGGGTCGCCCCGACGGTGATGACGTGCTCGGCATTGCCCGGGTCGGTGATCGAGACCGAGTGGTAGCCGGTGCCGTCGGACCGGCGAGAGCCGTCGGGGTCGACGAAGCCGGTGTTGCCGGCCGCCGTCACCACGACCACGCCCGAGTCGACCAGGTCGTTGCAGGCGTTGCACACCGGTGTCCAGCCGCACGCGTAGTTGGCGACGTGGTGAGCGATCGAGATGCTCAGGTTGACCCCATGGATGATCCGCCGGCCGGCCCGTCGGTTGATCGCCTGCACCAGCCGCAGCCCGGCGACGACGCTGAACTCGTCCCCCCGACCGTGCCCGTCGAGGACTCTCAGGTCCCACAGCCGCAGGTCGGGGCAGATGCCCTGCATGCGCGTGACCAGCTCGCCCTCGTTGTTCCCGTCCTCGCTGACCTCCCGCCAGTCGGCGGCCAGGATCCCGGCCACGTGGGTGCCGTGGTCGTTCTCCGGAGGGACGTACGCCTTCGGGGGAAAGAGGTCGATCTTCTGCGCCAGCAGGCGCTCCTCCAGCCGCATCGACTCGAGGGCGGCGATGCTGGAGCCGGCGAACGTCTCCCGGGCCTTGGTGAGGTCGAAGGTGTTCTCGACGCGGGTGCGGTTGACGTAGCGCCGGTAGCCGGCCGCCATCGTCTCCAGCTCGACCACGTGGGCGAACGGTCGGCCGTGCTCGTCGAGCTCGCGGAACGCCCGATGGCGGGCGTCGATGCCGCTGTCGAGCACCGCCCAGCCGATCTCGGCGCAGGTGAGGTCGAACACCCGCGCCGCGGCATCGGCCTTCACCGTGTTGCGGGACACGTGCACGGCCCCCGTCGCCTCCCGGTTGCGGGAGACCGCCCGAACCTTGACGTCCCCCTGAGGCTCGTCGGCCTCCCCGAACCGCTCCGCCAGCCACGTGACCAGCTCCGGGTCGGGATCACCGACGAAGTCCTCGAGCGACCGGTCGTCCCCGTCGAGGTAGCCGATGCGCACGACCAGCAGGCAGAACCACCGGAACCGGTCGATGAAGTCTTGGCGGCTCCCCGCCAGCATCTGGTCCACCTCCGGGGGCAGGTCCATCTTCCGCTCGGTGGCGCTCGCTCCGGCCTTCTCGGCCTGGAGGGCCTGCACCAGCTCGGCCTGCAGCTCCTGCCTTCCCATGGTGCGGCCGACGAACACGATGTCCCGCCAGGGCGTCAACGAGACGACGATCTCGAGGAAGGCGTCGAAGGGCAGCTCGACGGCGATGAGGGTGCTGACCATCGCCGGCTGCGCGTCCTTGAGCCTGACGCCGTGCTGCACGCAGGCTCGACCCAGCGCCGTCAGCAGCGCCGGTCCAGCTTCGGCCGAGGGCTCGAGCAGTATGTCGACGGGGCCGCCGTCGCGCTCGGCGTAGGCCCGCCAGACCTCGTAGCGGATCGGCGAGTCGAGCGTGTGGGGGCCGGCCGAGCTGTGCTTCTGGCGGAAGATCGCCTCGAAGTCGTCGATCCGCATGCGCTACCTCGCTCGCGCTCAGAGTGACGTCGATACTACCTTTCGTGGTTCGCAGGAGCGGCCCGCCGACGAACTTGTCCCTGCGACTCGCGCGCCAGGCGCCGCGGCCGAGGTCGGCGTACCTCTGCGCGTTGCTGAGGCGATCACGCTGAGGGGTCCGCCGTGACCTGCCACCGACACAGACTGGAGATCGCGGGCCGTGCCCGCTGCCTTCCTCGCCGGAGGCTTCCCGCTCGCTCGGTCCGCGATCTCCAGGGCTGCAGTGTTCCGGATGCTCGCTCCCGGTCATCAACGACGCGGCCGGACCCCGCCGAGGGGGAGGGGGATCCCCCCGGCGGGGTCGTCATCCATGCGGCGGATCAGCTGGTGGCTTTGCGGGCCGCGAACGTCAGCCCGGCGCCCAGTGCGAGAAGGGCGATGCCGACGCCGATGTAGGCAGTGGTGTCAGTGCCGGTGCGAGCCAGGCCGCTGGGCACGGCGCGGGTGACGAACGGACCCGGGGCGGCGCTCGTGGGTGGTGGCGTCGTCGGCGGGCTGGTCGTCGGCGGCTTGGTGGTTGGCGGGGCCGTGGTCGACGTCGTCGTCGTGGACGGCTGAGTGGTCGATGTCGTCGACGTCGTGGTCGTGGTGGGCTTGGTGGTCGTAGTCGTCGGCTGGGTGGTCGTGGTCGTGGGTTGAGTCGTCGTCGTGGTCGTCGACGTCGTGGTGGTTGTCGGTTGGGTCGTCGTGGTGGTCGACGTCGAGGTTGTCGACGTGGTGGTCGATGTCGTTGTCGACGTGGTCGTCGATGTGGTTGTGGTGCCGCCGCCGGTGTCGTAGCAGAACGAGATGTGGCTCAGGCCGAAGTACTTGTCGTTCGCCGGGTTGAGCGGGGCGTGGAGGCCGGTGTCGCCGAGGCTCTCGGGGTTGTAGATGTAGACGTTGGAGTCATTGCCGCCCTTCACGATGACGGCATCGACGCCGATGTTCGAGGTCCAGCTGAACGTGGGGCCTTGGGCGGTGTCGAGCAGGACGAGTGTCACGGTCAGGGTGCCGTCGCTCTTGATGCCGCCGGTCACCGGTTCGACCTTGAACTCGGTCGTGCCTGGAGCGACCTGCGCGCAGGTCGCGTTGCCGGGGACCACTACCTGGCCTGCGGCCTGTGGCCCGATCGCCCGTTGCGCCAGCGCTCTGAGCGCTTGCCCGGACGGTGCAGAAGTCCCGGCGTAAGCCAGGGTGGGTGTCGCGACGGCTGCGAACGCCAGGCCGGCGACCGTCAGCATCCGAGCGAACCGATGGTGCAGGTGCATGGGTCATTCCCTCTCCGGTCCGCCGCGCCTTCCGAGGGTGCCGGCGACCGCCGGCGCACCAACCATTACCCCAACCGCCTGAAACGTCACGAGATGCCCCCGCCACGCCGACCCGCTGACCCACAAAGCCCAGCTGACCTGCCGCCCAAACGTGAGTGGGAGGTCGCGTCGGAGGACCGACCGACCCACTACGGACAAGAGAAATGACCAGGTCAGGTGTCTTTGCCGCGGCGCCGCTGTCCTAGCGGCTCGTGGCGGTGTCTGTCATCTGCGGGTCTCGGAGCGAACGCCCACCGCTTTCGCTGGGTCGTCGGTCGTGAGGCGGTCGGCGCCGCAGTCGATGGCCCGGCGGATCTCGTCGGCGGACTTGGCGTCGTTGGCGAGCACGAGGTGACCACGATCATGGAGCTCGCCCACGATCGACGCCGTGACATCGGCTGCGTGCACGTGGACGACTGCGGCGGGGACGTACTCGGCGAGGCCGAGGATTGTGCGTTCGAAGACCGAGTCGATCATCCAGGCACCGCGACGCGGCGAGAAGATGCCGATGCGTGCACCGGGGAAGTCCTGTCTGAGGGCCATCAACATGGGCGTGTTCCACGAGGTGAACTCGGTCCGGTCGAGGGCCGCGGCCTCCTCGACGGCTTTCACGGTGCGAGCCATGAAGTCTCGGCTGAAGGCCTTCAGCTCGACCTCGAGCTCGAGCGCGTCGAGCGCGAGGACCTCGGACAGCCGGGGCACCGGCTCGCCGGCGAACGAGTCGGAGAACCAGCCCCCGGCGTCGAGCTGCGCGACCGCCGCAGCGGTCAGGTCGACGACCTGGCCGGTGCCATCGGTGGTCCGGTCCACTGCGAAATCGTGGATGACCACCAGCTCACCGTCCACCGTCTCCTGGACGTCCAGCTCGATGCCGTCGGCGCCATGGTCCCGGGCGAGGCGGAACGCAGCCATCGTGTTCTCCGGAGCCACCCTCGATGCACCGCGATGGGCGACGATCTTCACCGAGCTACCTCCAGACGAGACCGATGTCAGGCTGCGGGACAGGGACCAGGGTCGTCATCATGGCTCTGGGGAGGGAGCTCCGCCGAAGGCTTCGGCGGCGGCGGCGACGATCTCGTCGTGGGGGACGTCGCGGAGGTGTTGTGCGACGCCCCAGCGGTGTCCGAAGGGGTCGATGAACTGGCCGAAGCGCTCGCCCCAGAAGGTGTCGCCGATCGGGTGGAACACCTCGGCGCCGGCCTCGATCGCTCGGTTCCAGATGGCGTCGGCGTCGTCGGTGGCGACGACCAGTGCGGCGTAGGTGCCGCCGAGGGTCAGCGGCGAGACGATGCCGGCGTCGGGGAACTCGTCGGCGACCATGACGGTCGACTCGCCGATCGCGACCTCGATGGTCATGACCCTGCCGGCGGGCAGCGGGATGCGGCTGCGCTCCTCGGCCCCGAAGACCTCCGCATACCAGCCGACGGCGCGTTCGGGATCGCGGACGACGATGTGCGCGCTGATCGTGGACGGCATCGTCTCTCCCTAGGCGTGATCGGCGGCCTGAGCGGTGCGGGCGGTGACGAGTTGGGGGAGGACCACGGACCGGAAGTGGTCCGCGGGGTCACCGTGCCCGATGTTGGCGTCGATGATCACGGCGCCGCGTGGGGCCGCGGCGGCGCGCAGCCGCTCGCGGGCCTCAGGCGACACCGACCCGCCGGCGACGACCGCCAGCAGACGCTCTTGATCAGCGATGGCACGCCGGGCCTCGCCGTCGCTGAAGACCCCGATCACCGTGAAGCCACTCGCCTCCAGGACAGCGGTGGCCTCTCGCATCTTCTCGGGGGACCGACCCACGACCACCACGGTCGCCGACGGCGGCGCGCGGTCAGGCGCGGGAGGTGCGTCCATGGCCTCTGGCGCTGTAGAGCACGAGGACGATCATGGTGCCGATGACGGCGCCGACGATGCCTGACGTCTGCAGCGCTCCGTCCTTGATGTCCTTGTCGAAGAGCACGTAGCCGAGGAAGCCGCCGACGAACGAGCCGACGATCCCGAACACGATGGTCTGGACCACGGACATGGGCTGCCGGCCGGGGACGAGCAGTCGCCCGAGGTACCCGGCGACGACACCGATGACCAACATGGCAATGATGAAACCGATCATTTCTGCCACCTCCAAGGTGGATGCCGTCGCGAGCGCATCGCTCACGGCGGAACACCAGCTGTCTCCCACCTGTCTCCGAGGAGCAGACGACCGCCCCACGATCGTCGTGCAACCTTCACGTGGCAGAACGCATCGCTCGAGGCGGTGTGCGGGCGGACGCGGGGGACCGCCGATAACGTGGCCCGATGGCGCAGCAGGACATGAGGTCGGTAAAGCCTGCGGGATTGCGCCCGGTTGAGCGGCGGGTCCTGCGGTGGGTCGAGACCGGGTTGGACGATGCCGAGATCGGTCGTCGTTTCGGGCGGGGCGAGGAGTGGGTCGCACAGGTCCGGCGTCTGACCGGCGTGCCCCGTAGCGGGCGCAGTGCGTCCGATGCCGGTGGGCTCCGACCGATAGAGCGGCGTGTGCTGCGCTGGCGGGAGCAGGGCTCCGATTACGCAGACCTGAGCGACAGGTTCCGTCGAAGCCCGGGTTTTCTCGAGCGGGTTGAGGTGTACGCCCGCTACAAGCTCGCGACCTGAGGGGCCGTCGGGCGCTGACTACGCACGCCCGCCCTGAACGCCTCGACGAGCCCCCGCCGTCGGCGAGGGCATTCGGGTCTAGAAGGTGATGGCGACGTTGCCGCCGACGGCGAGGACGGGCCAGAGGATGACGGCGAGGATGAAGGTGGCGATCTGCGAGCCGGTGTCGAGGCTCCGGCCGTAGTCGTTGGCGATGGCGACGACGACGCCGATGATGATCCAGGCCAGGACGACCCAGGAGATGCTGACGCGGGCTGTGGTGACGGCCATCGGGGTTCCCCTTGCTGTGTGTTCCCCGCCCGGGGTCTCGGTGGAGCGGGACGCTAGTGCGGTGAGAGCCGGTCCTAGGCCGCCTTCGATCTGCACGCCAGGGGCCTTCCCCGCCGGTCGACGCGGCAACCTCGACCGGCGGTCACCGCCCAGCAGTTGAGGGGTCGGGCGGATTGACCCGTCGGCTGCCCAGGGCCGCTGGTGTCGGACGTTGGAGGTCGCGCAGGATGCTCAGGGCGGCGAGGGCGTGGAGGACGGTGTAGGTGAGGTCGAGCTCCCACCAGGGCACGCCTTGTCGAGCCGAGCGGGGGTGATGGTGGTGGTTGTTGTGCCAGCCCTCGCCGAGGGTGAGGAGGGCGACGGCGGCGAGGTTGCGGCTGGTGTCGTCGGTTGCGTAGCGGCGTCTGCCGAACATGTGGGTGAAGGAGTTGACGGAGAACGTGGCGTGCCAGACGAGCACGGTGGAGCCGAAGAAGCCGATGACGAGGCCGCTCCAGCCGGCGATCAGGTAGCTGGTCGTGCCGAGGGCAGCGGGGCCGATCCAGTCGTGGCGGTCGAGGAAGCGCAGCTCCGGGTAGCGGGCGAGATCGCGGACGATGTCGAGGTCGGTGGTGCGGTAGCGGCCGGAGAGGATCCAGCCGATGTGGCTCCACCAGAAGCCGTGCTTGGGTGAGTGCGGGTCGCGGGTGGTGTCGGTGTAGCGGTGGTGTTGGCGGTGCCAGCTGGCCCACCAGAGGGGGCCCTTCTGCATGGCGGTGAGGCCGCCGAAGGCGAGGACGAACTGGGTGACGCGCCCGGTGCGGAAGGCGCGGTGGGAGAGGTAGCGGTGGTAGCCCGCGGTGATGAAGAACACTCGTGCCACATAGAGCACGCCGAGCAGGACGAGGTCCACTAGGTGCACGCCGGTGACGATCGCCAGCAGAGGGATCAGGTGGCAGAGGAGGAAGGGCGCGGAGGTCCGCCAGTTGACCGGGTGAGGTTTGGCGCTGGGAACGGCCCGGGGGACGGTGCCGGACAGGTGTCCTGTCAGCTGCTCAGTAGTTGCGTCGCTCATGGCGCTCACCGGCTCACCCCTTCGGGTGCGCTACCGGGGGCCGGAGCAACGCGAACGATTGGTCAAGTGAGGGTACCTCCGACCCGGACCGCTCTAGTCCCCTAGATTCCTCGGTTCCCGGCGAAGGTGGCGGATGTCAGCGAGGAGGCAGCATCGTTCGCAACTGGACCGAGTGGTCCGCACTTCGGCGGATCCGCCGGGCCCGCGCCGCGTTCGCCGCGGCACGGTCGGATGACCTGTTCCTCTACGCGGCGGCGCTCGCCTTCTACGGGCTCGTGTCGGTCGCCCCGTTGGTCGTGGTGGCTCTGTGGGTCACGAGCCTGGTGGTCGGTTCTGAGCAGATCCATGACGCGGCTGGCGAGTTGGCCCGGTTCAGCCCCGAGGCGCTCGGTGCCGACCGGGCGCTCGAACGGGTCGCGGACCTCGGGACCGGGCTTGGTCTGGTAGCGCTGCTCGCGGCCTTGTGGCCCGCGACCGCCTATGGGTCCGCGCTGGCACGGGTGCTCGATCGGGTCGCGGGCGCCCGCGACACCACCGGCCTCCGACGCCGAGGCGCGGCGCTGGCGCTGGTGGGCGTTGTGCCTGTCCTGGTCCTGGCCAGCCTCCTCGCGAGCTACGCCGGGGTCGCCGCGTTCGGGGACACACCTGTGGAACTGGTCGGCGGGTTCGGGGTTGGCCTCGTGTTCGGGTTGGGTGCGACGTTCCTGACCGTCACCTTCGTCTACAGGGTGTTCCCCAGTAGCCCGCTCGACTGGCGCTCGACGATCCACGGTGCGCTCCTCGCGGCAGGCGGCATCTCGGTGCTGTCGGTGGCCTATGTGGCGTACCTGCGGTTCGGAGCGAACTTCGAGCGCCGGTACGGGTCGGATGCGCTTGCTGCGGTGGTGCTGCTGGGCCTGTGGTTGTTCGCTGCGAACTCGGCGTTGCTGATCGGCTACCGGGTAGCCCACCGCCGATCACACGGTCGGCATCCCGACGTGTAGGGCCGGCGTCCTCGTCGGAGTCGCGTCCCGCGGCGCTACAGCTGCCGGGACGACCACAGGAGGGCGGCGAGGATCACCGAGGTGAGCCCGACGGTCAGTCCCACGATCCAGCCGGCGACGTCTTGGCTCACGAGCACGGCGCCCAGGATCGTGGCGAGGCCGATGATCCCGCCCGTGGCGAGCACTCGCATCGAGCCTCGTTCGAGCTTGGTGCGGCGCCGTGGCCGAGCGGGGATCATGTTCCGGGCCGGCTCGTCGGTGTCGGTGGTGGAGGTTGAGGGGTCGCTCCCGGCGCTCGACGCCTCAGGCTCCACTCCCTCACCTGCGCTCCCCGGCGGCGGGACGGAATCCTGGGTGTCCGGTTCCTCGGGTGTGACTGCCATCGCCGCATCCCCCTTCGTCTCGGTGAGACGCCACCAGGGTCTGGAGCGGCGGTCCGGTGGCCCACGATTCGAGCGACCGGACACTCGAAGCGTACCTGGCATCGTCGTGCCCGGTGGCGTGGACGTTGTCGGCTGCCTGGTCGATTGCACGCTTGTGCACGGGTGTACGGTGAGAGGTGACACGACAAGAGCCCAACGTGTCGGGCCGGCTCTGCCGGCTCGGGAGCGGTGCTCCGGACCCTGGTAGCGCGTCAGTCTCTACGACTGGAACCAGGAGAGTGCCATGGCTCCCATCGGATCCTTGTCCGTGACCGTCGCTCGTGACGGCGGGAGCGTTCCCGCCCACGACATCACCGGTGTCGTGGTCTGGCTGGGTGGCGAACACGACCTGTCAACGGTTGGGGAGCTGTCAGCAGCGCTCGCCCACGCGATCACGCTGGACGACGTCGACGTCGTGGTCGACTTGACCCAGGTGGAGTACATGGGGGCCGTGACCCTCGGCGTCCTCTGCCGGGCACGGGAACTGCTCCACGCGCGGGAGCGGTGTCTGGTGCTGCGATCCCCGCCACGCTGCGTCCGTCGGCTGCTCGAGCTGTGCGGCGATACCGACCTTCTCATCACCGCTGACGCCACCCCCTTCGCCGGGTCAGCCGATGCGCTGCGCACGTGGGTCCCGGTGCCTGCGCCGGTGTCGTCGGATGGTGACGACCGCCGGCCCGAGCACCTCGTGACAGCGGGTGTCGGTCCCGGAGCTCATTGAGTGGTGGCGGGGGAGCGGCGCCTGCGGATCTTGTCCCGACTCGTCGGAAGCACGGCTTCCGACCTGAGCACGAAACGCCTGTGCGAGGTCTCGGCCGAGGTCACCGGGATGAGCGGCGCGGGGATCATGCTCATGGCCGGCGACCTGCCCCGAGGCTCACTGTGCACCTCCAACGACATCAGCGCCCTGATCGAGGACCTGCAGTACGCACTGGGGGAGGGCCCGTGCGTCGACGCGTTCGCCCGGGATCGAGCGGTGCTCGAACCCGACCTGGCCGACCCCCGCACCCCCCGCTGGCTCGCCTTCGCCGGACCAGCCCTCGACGCCGGGGTGCGGGCCATCTTCGGGTTCCCTCTCCGGGTCGGTGCGGTTCGCCTCGGCGCCCTCAACCTCTACCGCGACCGGTCCGGCCCGCTCAGCGACGACGAGCACGCCGACGCCCTGGTGATGGCCGATGTCTCCGCCCAGGCCGTCCTCGTCCTCCAAGCGGACGCCCCGGCCGGAGCGCTCGCCGCCGCGCTCGTGGCGGGTGCCGAGCTCCACTACGTGGTCCACCAGGCCGCGGGCATGGTTGCCGCTCAGCTCGACACCAGCGTGACCGACGCGCTCATCCGGCTCCGAGCCCACGCCTTCGGCAACGACCTCCCGCTCACCGACGTGGCCAAGGCCGTCGTGGCCAGACGACTTCGCTTCAGCGACCTTCCCGACAACGAGGACCCCGGACCGTGACGCCTTTCCAGCCTGTCAACCCATGCCCCAGGTGGCATCTAACATGACACCGGAGCCACGTTCCTCGGCCGGCAACGGCGGAACCGTCGAGGTCGAGGTGACCGGAGGGCCGATGTCCAGAGAAGCCACTCTCGCCAAGACGCTCGTCGAGTTGGCCGACACGCTCGTGGCCGACTTCGACGTGGTCGACATCCTCACGGTGCTCACCGACGGCTGCATCGACGTGCTCGACGTCGGAGCCGCCGGGCTCATGCTCGCCGCACCCGAAGGCCACCTACGGGTCATGGCCTCATCCAGCGAGACCATGCGCATCCTCGAGCTGTTCGAGATCCAAGCCCAGGAAGGCCCCTGCCTGGACTGCTACCGCACCGGCCAGCCCGTCCTGAACCAGGACCTCGCCACCGCCAACGACCGATGGCCCCGCTTCGCGCCGGAAGCCCTCGCCGCCGGCTTCCGCACCGTCCACGCCCTACCCATGCGACTCCGTGGCACCGTGATCGGCGCGCTCAACCTGTTCCACGTCCACGCAGGCGACCTGCGCCAAGCCGACCTCCACGCTGCCCAGGCCATGGCCGACGTCGCCACCATCGCCATCTTGCAACACCGCGCCACCCACGAGGCTCAGCTGCTCAACGAGCAACTCGACCACGCCCTCAACAGCCGCATCGTCATCGAGCAAGCCAAAGGCATGCTCGCCGAACGCCTCGACATCGACGTCGAAACCGCCTTCGCCACCCTGCGGAACCACGCCCGCAACCACAACCTCCGCCTCGTCGATGTCGCCGACAACGTCATCGACGGCTCTCTCGCCGCCTCCACCCTCGACCCACCCCCGCCCACCACGCCGTAAGCACGAGCTCAGCGTCGAGCTTGGGCAGTGCTCGTCAGGTGGTGTCGCCGATGCGACGGCGGTGGGCGACGTCGTTGGACGCCGGTTGTCGACCGAGCGGAACACCCCGAACGCGCCGCCCCTGCCACCAGTCGGGTGGGGTTGCCGGACGGAGCGTGTGGTCACCCTCGAACATCAGCCGGTAGCGGTTGTCACGAGGGGCTGGGGCTTCAAAACGCATGACGCCTCCTCCGGTTCGAACTCGGAAGAGGCGTCGGGGTGTCGCTAGTGGTGGTGGTGGTGAGATCCACCCGCCCGAGGCGGCGACCCTCCCAAGTGCTGCGACGAGATGGCTGTGGATCAGTGGGCGGTCCGTGTCCGCGTCCAGCGGTACAGGAGGCCCAAGCCCAAGATGACGGCAAGCACCACGAGGAAGAACTCCATGATCACTCCTTTCTGCCGCTCGATGTGACCGCCTTGCGGCGGCCACATCGGACGTCTTCCAACAACATACACCTGAACTCAGAAACATGCAATAGATTTCATGAAATCGGGGGCAACTGTTGCATCGCGTCATCCAACCTGTGGTTGGCGGCGGTCCAGGGCGGCCATGAGGTCGGCGAGCGGGACGGTCGCGATGCCGATCGCCGTGTCGGCGATGCCGTAGGGGATGACGAGGGTGTCGGCGTGGACCAACCCGCCGCAGGAGTACACGACGTTGGGCACGTAGCCGGGCTGCTCGTCCGCGGTCGGGCTGAGGAGGGGTTCGGTGAGCCGGCCGATGAGCCGCGTGGGGTCGTCGAGGTCGAGCAGGACCGCCCCGATCCTGTACGTGCGCATCGGTCCGACCCCATGGGTGAGCACGAGCCAGCCTTCGCTCGTCTCGATCGGGGCACCGCAGTTGCCGAGCTGGATCGTCTCCCAGGGCTGCCGGGGGAACTGGAACGGCTCGGCATGGGTCCACCGGCACGGGTTGGCGGAGAAGGCGACGCTGTTGGTCTCGTGGTCGTGACGGGAGAGGGCCGCGAACCGTCCGCCGATCCTCCGGGGGAACAGGGCCAGGCCCTTGTTGGCGGCCGCGAGCCCGACCATCGGCGCCGCGGCGAACGTGAGGAAGTCGCTGGTCTGCAGCAATTGTTGCGCAATGGTTGTGCCGTCGAACGCGGTGTAAGTGGCGTGGTAGGCCACGGTGCCGTCGTCGTCGACGAACCGGACGAAGCGGGCGTCCTCCATGCCGTGGGACTCCGCTTGGGTCGCCGGCCAGAGCACCCGCTCCGAGACGGCGGTGTCCGCGGGAAACTGGGCGGTGTAGCTGCGTGCCGCTATCGCCCGGATCCGGCGGATGGTGTCCTCCGCGTTCTGGCGGGTGTCGTGCTGGCGGCGGAGCCGCAGCAGCCCTCGTTCGAGGTCCTCCTCGGCGAACCGCTCACCGAGGTCGTCGAGCACGTACGCCGCGCTCTCCCCGTCCTCGCCGAGCTGCGCCAGGGCGGCGTGGAACGCGTCGCGGTCGAACGATCCACTGGTGACGGTGCCCACCACCGGCCATGGGCCAGCAGGATCGACAGCCACGGCGCCGTCGGCGTGGACCGTGCCGGTGCGGAACCCGATGGATGATCGATGACCCTCGCCGATCCCGCGCACGCTCATGATGAACCGCAGCCCGCCCTCCGGGGCGGCGCTCTGGTCAGGGTCGGGCACCATGGACGGGTTGCAGAGCGCAGCTCCTTCGATGGCGTACTCGTGGGTGAACGTGGCGCCGAGGAGCAACCGCCGTGCGTCCGAGAGGTTGCCGTCGGCGAGACGGCCCGAGATCCGTTCGGCATGGTGCCGGAACGTGTCGGCGAGGTCGCGATGGCCGTCCTCGAAGCGCCGCATGACATCGGCCAGCGCGCGGTCGATGTCCGTCTCGTCCAGCGCGAGGACGCGCCGGACCACCGCCGAGGCCCGTGGCTCGCTGCCGCCGACCAGCTCCTGGCCCGGCACGAAGAGCCGGGCGATGACCCGGGAGGGATCGGGCAGGAGCCGGTTCCCGGAGCGGGTGGCGAGGTCCCGATCAGGCACCGACTGCCTCGGCTGTCACGAGCCGGCGCCCGTGCTGGAGCGTGGCGAGCAACGCCAGGGTCGACTCGGCGCCCTGGTTGAGGTTGGGGCCGTCGGCTTGCAGGCCGTCGTAGCCGCCGCCGGTGGCGGGGTCCCACATCGGCGTGCCGACGTCGTTGTCGCCGAGGAACCACGCGACTGCTGTGACGATGCCGGCCTCCCAACGCTCGTCCGCAGTGTGCTTCGCGGCCCGGGCGCAGGCGTCGGCGAGGGCGGCGACCTCGATGGGCTGTTGGTCGAAGGCGGGCCGAGTGCTGTCGGGCCCGCTCCCGCCGACCGGGGTGACCGAGAGATGGCCACCCGTCGTCTCGTGGTCGAGGAGCCACCCCAACAGGTGAAGGCCATCCTGTCTCAGGCGCGTGTCGTGCAGAGCAACGCCGGCCGCGATCATTGCCTCGGGCAACACTGCGTTGGCGTATGCGAGCCGCGGCTCTGGCCACGGCCAGGACGTGCTGGGCCCTGCACTGCCGAGGACGCGGACGGAATCAGTCAGGAGCGACAGGGCGTGGCGATGCCCGGGGCGGGCGGCCGCGACCTCAGCAGCGCCGAGCGCGGCGAAGGCCATGGCCCGCGGCCAGGGGGACCGCTGCTCGGTACCCCGCTCGAAGTGCGCGAGTGCGGCTCGGCGCACGGTGTGGTCCGAGCTGCGCGATGCCGCGGTGCCGAAGCCCCACAGACTGCGACCCCAGCAGTCGTCGACGCTGCGAACGTCCTGCCAGACCCCCTCCTGGTCCATCCGGTTGCGGCTGTCGCCCCGCTCGCCCTGGGCATCGACCAGGTAGCGCAACGCGGTCCGGGCGAGGCCGCTGACCGTCGGGTCGGGATCGGGCTGGCGGGTCGTCACGACCAGGAGGCGAGCCATGTCGTCGGTGCAGTAGCCATGCTCACGGCGCGGCGTGGCGTGGTCTGCATGCTCGAACAGGCCGCGATGGTCTGTCATGTGCGCCAGGTGCCGGAAGTCGGGAGGGGGTGCCACCAGACGGTCGGCGCTCATGCGAGCACCGAGTCCCGTCCGGCGAGGATGTGGTCGGCGACGTCCCTGTACTGCTCTGCCACCGCTGGCCAGCCGAGGGCGGGAGCAAGCCGCGCGGCTTCGGCTGTCATCGCCGCGGCCAGGTCCGGCTCGGTGAGGACGCGCCGTATCGCCACACCCAGCGCGGCCGGGTCTTCGTGGGGGACGACGAGCCCGGCACCGCTCGACAGCAGTTCGACTGCGTGCGGGAACGCGGTGGCCACGACCGGTCTGCCCGCAGCGACGGCATCGACGAGAACACCCGACGTGACCTGGTCGCGAGAGTCGTAGGGCAGCACCACGACGGCCGCGTCCTGGATGAGTTGCGTCAACGACCGCACGTCCCGATAGGCGGCGTCGAAGGTCACCGACGCCGCCACGCGGTTCGCCCAGGCGCGCTCGATCAGCATGTCGCGATAGGCCTCGCCTTCGAAGGCGACGACCTTGGGGTGCGTGCGGCCCGCCACGACGTAGCGGGGCCGGGGCTCGATGTCCGCCAGCTGAGCCATCGCGTCGATCGCCCACTCGATGCCCTTCCCGCGACCGAGCAGCCCCCAGCTGAGCAACAGCGGCCGGGCCGAGGGCGGGAACAGCGGGTGGCGAGGGGCGGGGACGGTGGCGCCGTGGGGGATCGTCGTCACCTTCGCCTCGTCGATGTCGAAGCCGCTGCACAGACGGTGCCGTGCCGCTTCGGTCATGACGACCAGGGCACCGGCCGCCTCGGCGACAGCTTCCAGCACCGCGCGCTGGTGGTCCGTCGGTTCGAGCAGGACGGTATGGGCGACGACGACGGAGGGGACGGTGAGATCCCGGAGGATGTCGACGACATCGTCGCCGTCCTGCCCACCGTAGAGGCCGTACTCGTGCTGCACGATGGCGACGTCGCAGCGACTCAACGCCTCGGTCGCCTGCTGGACCGAGGTCGGTGCGCCGTTGCGCAGCTCGCCGATGATCCTCGGGTCCGATGAGGGCGATCCGTCGGCCACCCGCACGATCCCCACAGCCGCGCCGGAGGCCAACAGCGCGTCGGTCAGCGCGGCGGTGAACGTCGCCAAGCCACAGGCGGTAGGGGGAAACGTGCTGAGCACCCCGTACGAACGACCGGCGCCCGGGCGCGGGGCAGACCGGAGGGGCAATGTGGTGACGCTCACGTACGAGCTCCTCGCTGTGGCTCGGTCGAGGCGTCGAACCTGCACGGGGCGACAGCGAGGGCCTGACGGCCGCACAGCCCAAGCGAGGCGACTCTTCCAAGAGTGTTGGGCCATGCTAGTGGGAGTGGATGCCGAGGCCGCCTGCGTGCGCATCGCGGTCCTGGCGCCGATCGCCTGGCGGGTGCCGCCGCGCCACTACGGCCCGTGGGAGCTCTTCGCGTCCCTGCTGACCGAAGGGCTGGTGGCCCGGGGCCACGACGTCACGCTGTTCGCGACCGGCGACTCCCGGACCGCAGCGAAGCTGTCGTCGGTCGTGCCGCGGGGTTGGTCCGAGGATCCGGGGATCGAGCCCAAGGTGGCCGAGTGCCTCCACATCGCCGAGGTGTTCGAGCGGGCGGCCGAGTTCGACATCATCCACAACGGCTTCGACTTCCTCCCGTTGGCTTCGAGCGGGCTCGTCGAGACGCCGGTCGTGACCACGATCCACGGCTTCTCGTCACCGCGGATCCTCCCGGTGTACGAGCGGTACAACGGCAGCACCACCTATGTCGCCATCAGTGACGCCGATCGGCATCCCCGCCTCGAGTACGCCGCGACCATCCATCACGGCATCGACACCGACGCCTTCGCGCTACACCCGTCCCCGGGCGGCTACCTGCTGTTCTTCGGGCGCATCCACCCGGACAAGGGCACAGCCACGGCCATCGACGTGGCTCGGCGCGTCGGGCTGCCACTCGTCATCGCCGGCATCATCCAGGACCAGGGGTACTTCGACCGGGCCGTAGCCCCCCACGTGGACGGCGACCGGGTCCGCTTCGTCGGGCCGATCGACGCGGCCCAGCGGAGCGAGGTCCTCGGCGGGGCGCACGCGCTCCTCCACCTGATCGACTTCGACGAGCCCTTCGGTTTCAGCGTGGCCGAGGCGATGGCGTCTGGGACGCCGGTCATCGCCTTCGACCGGGGCTCGATGCGGGAGCTCATCGAGCCGGGCATCGCCGGGTTCGTCGTCGATGACCTGGAGCAGGCAGTCGCCGCGGTCGGCCAGGTCCGTGCCCTCGATCGGCGGGTGATCCGCGAGCACGCCTGCCGGCGCTTCGGGCTGGGACGGATGGTCGACGCCTACCTCGCGGTCTACGAGCAAGTGCTCAGCCGGGGCTGAGCCGGCCCGTCAGGGCGGCAGCGGGGGCAGCGGGTCGAGGGACGCGGCGGGTAGGGCTCCGTCGATGAGGTCCTGGGCGACGTCGATGAGGCGACGGTTGCGGTTGCGGGCGTGGCTCCGCAGGCGCAGGAAGGCGTACTCGAGGTCGATGCCGGCGCGCTCCGCCAACATCCCCTTGGCCTGCTCGATGACCACCCGGTTGTTGAGCGCGTGGTTGAGCTGCTCGTTGATGACCTGGGCTTCGATGGTGGCGCGGTGCTGCAGGATGGCGATCGTGGCGACGTCGGCCATGGCCTGAGCGGCCGCGACGTCGGCTCTGCGCATCGTTCCCGGTTCGTTGTGGAACAGGTTGAGCGCACCGATGACGGTGCCGCGCAGGCGCATCGGCAAGGCATGCACCGTCCGGAAGCCGGCGGCGCGTGCTTCGGCCGCGAAGCGGGGCCAACGTAGGTCCGCCGTGGCGAGGTCCTGGTTGAGCACGGCGTCACCCGTCCGGTAGCTGTCGAGGCAGGGGCCCTCCTGGGACTGCAGCTCGAACAGCTCCAACACCCGCATCGCCTCGCTGGACGAGGCCATCACCCGAAGGTCACCTTGCGGTGCGACGAGCATGATCCCGGTGGCGGTGACGTCCAGGACGTCGACGCAACCGTCGGTGAGCACGGTCAACAGCTCGATCACGTCGAAGTCCGCCACGAGGGTGTCGGCGAGCTCCACGAGCGTCCTGGCGAGCAACGACTCTCTCGGCATCGCACCTCCGATCCATCTGGCCGCACGCCGGTTCTCCGCCCGCCGCACGGCCTCGCTGCCCAATGTAGGACTGAGATCACGATCGATCGGCCTCACCGTCCTCACCGCCCGCGCGGCGTCAGGGATGAGCCGACTCCACCCGCGACGACGGCGGGGGCTGCTTCGAGGAGCTCGGCGAGCCCGCACAAGTCGAGGATGCGCTGAGCGCTCCGCGACGGTGCCCGGAGCGTGAGGCGCCGGGACTGGACGCTGAGCAGCTTCTTGCAGGTCACGAGGACGGTCACGATCGATGCGTCCATGAATCGCACTGCGTTCAGGTCGACGACGACGTCCCCTTCGCCGATCGCGATGGCCGAGGCGAGGCTTCCGGTCAGACCGGCTGCGGTGCTCGCGTCCTGCTCGCCCTCCAGCCAGACGATGCTGTGCACGCCTGTGGGCAAGATCGTCCGGACAACTACTGGGTCAGTAGCCGGTGGGCTTGCTGAGGGAAGGTGGCCGATGGCCATGGTGCGTCCTCCTGGCATCGAGCGCCGATCACCGCGCTGCCAGGGGCAGGAGCACCGCAACGTGGACCGGCCGGGGCCGGTCCGACACGTCTCGGTTGGTCGTGTCGCGTGCACCGTACACCGGCATCGGGCGCCGAATCGGCGAGTGGTCGCATTCTTTCGATCAGGCGCGAGCGCACGGCAGCTGCGTCAGGGGCCCGTCGCCGGTCGTAGCCGTCGCACGAGAGGCAGGCGGATCGTCTTGCGGCGCCAGTAGGCATGGGCGTCGCAATAGAGGAGCTGGTCGCCGGTGCTCGAGCGCTCGCTGTGGGTCGGTGGGCCGTTGCACGCCGAGGGACACCAGCCGATGGTGGGCCGGTGCCCGGGCTTCAGGTACCAGCAGTCAGCCATGGTGGGGCGTCGCGATGTCGGGCTGGCGGCGGTCGGCGTTCACTCCGACGAGGAGGTCGAGGATCTCGCCGATGGTGCGTTCGGGGCTGATGGGGTCGCGCAGCGGCAGGTGCTCCTGGATGCGGTAGCGGTTGCGGCGGCCGTCCTTGTCCTTGACCACGTAGCCGGCGTCGACGAGATCGGTGACGATGTCGTGCGCGCTGCGCTCGGTGATGCCGACCAGGGCGGCGATGTCCCGCAGCCGCACGCCGGGGTCGTGCGCGATGCAGAGCAGGGCCCGGGCGTGGTTCGTGAGGAAGCTCCAACTCGCCATGCCTGACACCATACCACAAATTCATGAAACAAATTGCATGTGTCTACGTTCATGTGTATCGTGATTGCACAAGCACTGGGCCAAGAAAAGGAACGACCATGTTCGTCATCGTTGTGATCATCGCCATCGCAGGCGGGGGCCTCTACTGGTACAACCGGAATCGCACCGCCCGCTGATCACGTCGGTCGAAGGGCACCCATGCTCCCCTTCCATGACCTCGATGCCGGCGCAAGGTCGCCGGCCGACGAGGCACCCCCGCAACAACGATGCGGACGGTGTCGCCTCCTGTTCGAGGGCGACCCCACCTTGCACCGGCCCGCACAACCCGACTGGTGGCTGTGCCCCCCTTGCCGCGCCATCCTCCTCGGCCGCCATCCCCGCCCCGATGGCGTCGCCCCCGCGCCACGTAGGCGATAGAGCAGCCCCACATCGAGGCGCTCGTCGCAGACGTCCATGACACCTTCGGAGAAATGAGGACGGCGCTAGGAGCGGCCGAAGGAAGCGAGAAGGGGAGTTTCTGACCTCGCTGGCCTTGCGGTCAGCTTCGACTCGGTCGCGCCATGCTCGCCGGCGGAGGACAGGGCGACGACTGGACGGCCTTGCTCCGCCGGCTGGTGGAGCTGAACCCGTCGGCGCTGGTAGGCCTGCCCCGGGACTCAGGAACCTCAGGCGCTCGAACAGCGTCAGCCAGGCTCGCGACGAAGCCCGCACCGACCACCCAGCCCGGCCGCATCATCGACCTCTGACGCCGCGGCTGCTGGAATGAGGTTCGCCCAGGCCACGGGCGGGATCATTGCACGCCGGGCAGAGGGCGGTCGCTGCGACCTCTTGACCCCCAGGCGGTCCGGCTTGTCCGAAGTCGTCCGCCGGTCGCCAGCGGTGGCAGGTGGCAAGAGGTCAGTCGGTCGGCAAGGCTCGTCCAAGCGGGACGATCCTGGGCGTGGTTCAGTCCCGTCGGGCTTCGCGGCGTTCCTTGCGCCGCCGGTGACGGCGCAGCACGCCCAACCCGAGCCAGACGATGGCCCCGATCAGGGCGGCGACGAGGATGAGGAACCAGAGCGGCCAGGTGAAGTCCCAGAAGAGGAACTGGACCGTGACGTCCTCGGTGTTCTGGACCATGAAGATGCCCAGTGCTCCGAGGCCGCTGGCGGACGCGATCGCCCCACCGCTGAGTCGTAGCCCTCGCCGTTCGGCAGCTGCGCTTGTGACCTGGTCATCGTTCGGCTCGACCATGGGTACCTCTCATCTTCGTCGACGGTCAGCGGTTGCGGGAGAGAAGGGCGAGCAGCTTGAGGATCGAGATGTAGAGCCAGACGAGGGTGACCATCAGCCCGAAGGCGAGGTACCACTCCAGCTCCTTGGGCGCACCTGCTTGCACGCCGGTCTCGATGGTAGGGCCGAAGTAGGTCGCCGTCGTGGAGCGCGACGTTGCATAGCGTGGGGTGTCGTGAGGTACTTCGAGGAGGTCCATGAAGGAGACCGCGGACCACGACCCCGACAGGGCCCGACCACCGACCGGGGCGTCGGACGCCGCTGACTGCACAGCAACCGGGGCGGCTGGTGCGGCCCGCGACGAGCCGTTGGGTGAGCACGCCGCTGCGCTGCTGGCCGCCGAGCACTGGAGCCTGCTCTCGGCGCGATCGCTGATCTGGAACGAGGCCCAGAACCGCGCGACGGTCTTCCTGACCGTCCTGTCAGCCTCGACCATCGCGCTGGCGATGCTGGCTGACGCGACCGGCTTCGGCGCCGAGACCACCACGCTGGCTCTGGTATTGCTGCCGGTGGTGTTCCTGCTGGGCGTCGCAGCCTACGTCCGCCTAGTGCAGATCAACATCGAGGAGTTCCAGCTGGTGCTGGCCATGAACCGGCTCCGACGCGCCTATCTCACGCTAGAGCCGGGCCTGGAGCGCTACTTGACCACCAGCCCTCACGACGACGAGCGGGGTGTGTTCGCCACCTACATGGTGGATGGCCCCACCCGGAAGGCGGCCTGGATCCACTTCCTCGTCAACACCCCGACCATCGTCGCCACGGTCGATGCGGCGCTGGCCGCGGCCATAGCCGTGCTCGGACTGCAGGCCGCCGATGCGCCCCTGGCCGTGACGGTCGTCGCCGGCGTAGCTGCGTTCCTCCTGGTCTCAGTGACGCTGTACTGGCTACAGGCCCAGACCCTGCGCCCGTTCCGCCACGAGACACCCAGGTTCCCCACCCCACCGGACCAGCTCTGACCGCCACCCGGCCGCGCCCCGCGCCGGCAGGGCAAGGCCGTTCCTTTCGGAACCATGGCTCGCAGACATACCGAGGTGGGCTGGAGGCGGGTTGTGCCGGGAGGACGGCCAGAGTGCTACCCGCCACTGAGGCAGTCCCGGAGGAGATCGAGGTGGCCTGCGTGGCGAGCGGTCTCGTCGATCATGTGGATGAGGATCCACCGAAGATTGACCCGGCCGATCCCGAACGAGGGAACCGCTGCGACGTGGTCGAGTGAGTCACAGCGAGCGAGCGCTGAGCGGCTTCGGCTGCACGCCGACGAGTAGAGCTCAACGATGCCGGCGAGGGTGTCGTGCGAGGCCAGGCGCATCGCCTGATCGGGGTCGTCGGTGCCTGGGACATCCCATGGTGGCGGCATCTCCACGCCCAGCAGCCGGCCTTGGAACCAGCGATCCTCGGCCCATGCCAGATGCTTGACGATGCCGGCGATCGTCAGATCCGTCGCTGGCAGCAGGCGGGTCGAGGCCTCCCTCCACTCAAGGTCGACGAGCGCGGCCGCTGCGATCGCTCGGTACTGATCGAGGCGCTGGGCGAGCGCTGTGCGCTCGTCCCCGGGCTGGAGATCAGGATGCGGCACATCAACGCCGGCCACCAGCACATCCTGGCAGGCTGCCGGCCGCCACCGCCGGGCTCGGCGAAGAGCCTGCCCGACCGGCCGGCTGACTGCCGCAGGGGGCTGATCTTCCGAACACAAGAAGAAACACGCTCGCCGCGGTCATCCTCGAGCGGGCGGCGGAGGCAGAGGGGGCGGCGGCTCGGCGCGCCGGGACTGGACGACCCTCCCGACGCCGACGACGGCTGTGACGACAGACCCGGCAAGCATGACCTAGTTGCGGGAGATCAACGCTCCAACCAGCGCCACCGCTGCGCACGCCAGCACCACCCGCTGGCGTGCGTGCCTCAGCGGCGGGGGTGCTCATGCGGACGCCCGGTCGATCACAGGGCCAGGGCGCTGAACACGACGACGCTGGCCGCCCCTAACCATCACCGATCCCATCCGCACGAGACCACCCGCCGACGACACTTCCCGGACGTGGTTACCCGCGATGTCCGGAACGCATCCGACCACGCCACCGGCTCCCAGCTCGGCGAGATCGACGCTGGCGTCCGCGGAGGCCGCTGACATACGCGGGTGTCCCCAAACCCGGGACCGTGCTCTGGGCACTCGCCGGTCGGTTTCTGTTCGGCGTTGTCGATTCGGACTGGTCTTGCGCGTCATGGTGATGTCGGCGGTGGTCGCCGACCGCGAACTAGAGGAGTCGATCGTGAAGTACTTCGTGCGTTTGATGGCTCGGCCGACCTCGACGCCATCGCCGCCGAACTCAACGGACGCCCTCGACAAACCCTCGACCCGCTGAAACCATCCGAAGCACTCGACCAAGCGTTGCGATGATCCCCTGAGACCAAGGTCGTTCTGTGCGCGCCGACCGCCCCCTGGTGGGGGCGGTCGGCGCGGGGGTCGCTTGATGGTTCAGGGGCGGTGGATGGTGCGGGCGGTGCCGTCGCCACGTTCGACATCGACG
>Ga0075420_100000454_pt1 | contig 32461 bp, 35 predicted proteins | sample SoiMetdeltSBSDD4_FD_75296 | JGI IMG/M metagenome (GOLD analysis project Ga0075420, IMG submission 75296) | Bulk soil microbial communities from a Populus tree surrounding site in Tennessee, USA - Soil MetaG P. deltoides SBSDD4 | ecosystem: Environmental > Terrestrial > Soil > Tree plantation...
ACGCTGCCGGCCGAGCCGGCCAAGACCGCCCACTTCTGCTCGATGTGCGGGCCGAAGTTCTGCTCGATGGCCATCACCGAGAAGGTGCGGGAGTACGCCGAGCGGGGGATGAAGGAGAAGTCGGTCGAGTTCGTGGAGTCGGGGGGCGAGGTCTACCTGGCGACGCCATCGGTCGGTCGCCCCTCTGCATGAGCGCCGTCGTCGAGGTCCCCCGGCTGCACGTCCTGGTCGACTCGGTCTCACTCGCCGAGGCGGCGCTGGAAGGCGGCGCGCCCTGCCTGCAGGCCCGGGTGAAGATCGGGACCGACCGCGCCCGCTGCGCCGTGGTCACCGCCATCGTGGCCCGGTGCCGGGTGGCGGGGGCGACGTGCATCGTCGACGACCGGGCCGACTTCGCCGTCGCCGCGGGTGCCGACGGGGTGCACGTGGGGGCCGAGGACCTGCCGGTGGCCGCGGCCCGCTCGGTGGTGGGGCCGGGGCTGCTGGTGGGGGCGACGGTCCGGTCTGGTGCTGCGGCCGTCGAGGCCGTGGCCGCGGGGGCCGACTACCTGGGCGTCGGCCCGGTGTACGTGAGTGGCTCGAAGATGGGCCTCCCGACGCCGCTGGGCCTTGCCGGCCTGCGCTCGGTGGTGGCCGCGGTGTCGGTCCCGGTGATCGCGATCTCCGGGATCACCGCCGACCGCGTCCCCGAGGTCCTGGCCACCGGCGCCCACGGCGTCGCAGTGATCGGTGCCGTCTCCCAAGCTTCGGATCCCCGTGCCGCCACCCACACCCTCCTCACCACCCTGGCCGAGGCGGGGGAGGAGGTGGCGTCGTGAGCGATGTCGTCGTCATCGGGGGAGGCGCCATCGGGCTCTCCGTTGCCTGGAGGTTGAGGGAGCGGGGGGCCGAGGTCACCGTCGTCGATCCGGAGCCGGGAAGTGGGGCGTCGGTCGTGGCGGCGGGGATGTTGGCGCCCGTCACGGAGGCGAAGCCGGGGGAGGAGGCGCTGCTCGCCCTCGGGCTCGAGTCGCTGGAGCTCTGGGAGCCCTTCGCCGCCGACCTCGAAGCCGCCGCCTACCGGTCGATCGGCTTCCGCAGCGACGGCACCCTCGTCGTCGCCTACGACCACGACGACCGCCGGGCCCTGGCCGACATGGTCGACCGCCAGCGCTCGATGGGCCTCGAGGTCGGCGACCTGACCGCCGCCGACCTCCGCACCCTCGAACCGGCGCTCGCCCCGGCTGTCCGCCGCGGCGCCGACGCCCGCACCGAGCGGTCCGTCGACCCCCCGGCCCTGGTGGCCGCCCTCCTCGTCGCGGTCGAGACCACGGGGGTCACGATCGTCCGCCAGAAGGCGACCCGCCTGGCGCCCGGGGCCGTGACCCTCGCTGACGGCACCACCCTGACCGCCCCGACCGTCGTGCTGGCCGCGGGCGCCTGGTCGGCCGACATCGAGGGCCTGCCGCCGGACGCCCGCCCGGCCGTCCGCCCGGTCAAGGGCCAGATCGTCACCCTGCGGCCCCGACCCGGCGACGACCTGGTCAGCCACGTCGTCCGGGCGTTCGTCCGGGGCTCGATCGTCTACGTCGTGCCGCGGGACGACGGCCGGGTCGTCTGCGGCGCCACCGTCGAGGAGCGGGGCTGGGACTCCATCCCCACCGCCGGGGCGGTGTACGAGCTGCTGCGGGACGTCCTCCTGGTCATCCCCGGCCTCGACGACGCCGAGCTGCTCGGCGTCACCGTCGGCTTCCGCCCCGGCACCCCCGACGACCTGCCCATCATCGGCCCCAGCCCCCATGTCGACGGCCTGATCCTGGCCACCGGCCACTACCGCAACGGCATCCTGCTGACCCCGCTGACCGCCGAGCGCGTGGCCGCCGCGGTCCTGGAGGGCGTGAGGTGAAGGTTCTCGTGAACGGCGAGCACCGCGACGTCGCCGACCGGCTGTCGGTCGACGACCTGGTCACTGTGCTCGGTATCGAGCGCCGGGGCCTGGCCATCGCCGTCGGCGACGAGGTCGTTCCCCGCAGCACGTGGGCCGAGCGCCGGTTGGCGGACGGCGACCACGTCGAGATCCTGACGATCGCGCAGGGAGGTTGAGGCGATGACCGACACCACCGATCCCACCGATCCGCTCGTCATCGCCGGCGAGAAGTTCGAGTCCCGGCTCATCATGGGCACCGGCGGCGCCCCCAACCTGCACCAGCTGGAGGAGGCGCTGGTCGCCTCGGGCACCGAGCTGACGACGGTGGCGCTGCGCCGGGTCGACCCGGCGGCGCCCGGCTCGCTGTTCGAGCTCCTCGAGCGCACCGGCATCCGGCCGCTGCCCAACACCGCGGGCTGCTACACCGCCCGCGACGCCGTCCGCACCGCCCAGCTGGGCCGGGAGGCACTGGGCACCGACTGGGTGAAGCTGGAGGTCGTCGCCGACGAGCGGACGCTGCTGCCCGACCCCGTCGAGCTGCTCGACGCCGCCGACCAGCTGGTCGCCGCCGGCTTCGTGGTGCTCGCCTACAGCAACGACGATCCCGTCCTCGCCCGCCGCCTGGCCGATGCCGGCGTCGCCGCGGTCATGCCGCTCGGCGCCCCGATCGGCAGCGGCATGGGCATCCGCAACCCCTACAACCTGGCGATGATCCTGGAGGAGGCCACCGTCCCGGTGGTCCTTGACGCCGGCGTGGGGACGGCGTCGGACGCGGCGCTGGCGATGGAGCTGGGCTGCGACGCCGTGCTCCTGGCGTCGGCCGTGACCCGGGCCCGGGACCCGATCGCCATGGCCACCGCGATGCGCCACGCCGTCATCGCCGGCCGGCTGGCCCGGCGGGCCGGCCGCATCCCCCGTCGCCTCTACGCCGAGGCCTCCACCTCCAACGAAGGCCTCCCGGAGCTGTGATGGGGCTGCCCCGGCTCATCGTGGTGACCGACCGCGGGCAGGCCGGTGATCTCGTCGCGGTGGTCGGCGCCGCGGTCGAGGCCGGGGCGACGACCGTCCTGTTCCGGGAGAAGGACCTGCCGTGGGACTCGCGGCTGGCCTTGGGCCGGGAGCTGGTGGCGACCGGGGCTCAGCTGTTGCTGGCGACCGACGACCCCGCCACCGACGCCTCGCTGGCCTACGAGTTGGGCGCGGTCGGCCTCCACCTCTCCGCCAGGGCAGGATCCCGCCGGTTCGCCGGCGTCGTCGGGCGGTCGTGCCACTCCGTCGACGGCCTGCGCCGTGCCATGGAGGAGGGCGCCGGCTACGCGACCCTCTCGCCGATCTGGGTCACCGAGTCGAAGCCCGGCTACGGCCCGGCGCTGGGTCTCGAGGCTCTGGCCGCGACGCCGCTCCCCACCTACGCCCTCGGTGGCGTCACACCCGGCCGGGCAGGAGAAGCAGTCGACGCCGGCGCCGCCGGTGTCGCCGTCATGGGCGCGGTCATGACATCGCCGGATCCGGGCGGCGTCGTGCGCCTGCTTCGGGCCGAGCTCGGCGAGACTGTCGAAGCATGAGCACACCCCCGGTGGCGTTGACGATCGCGGGGTCCGACTCCGGTGGGGGTGCGGGCATCCAGGCCGACCTGGTGACGTTCGCGGCGCTCGGCGTCCACGGCACGAGCGTCGTGACCGCGCTGACCGCGCAGAACACGGTCGGCGTCGACGCCGTCCACGTCCCGCCGGTCGAGTTCCTCGACGCCCAGCTCGACGCCGTCCTCTCCGACCTCCGGGTCGCGGCGGTCAAGACCGGGATGCTCGCCAACGAGGACGTCATCCGCCGGGTGGCCGACGCTGCCGCCCGGGGGCGGCTGCCGAACCTGGTGGTCGATCCGGTGCTGGTGTCGTCGACCGGCGCCCGGCTGCTCGACCCCGGCGCGGAGCGGGCCTACCTCGACGCCCTGTTCCCTCACGCCCTGGTGGCGACGCCGAACACCCGGGAGGTCGAGACGCTGCTCGGCCGGCCGGTCCGCAGCATCGCCGATGCCACCCAGGCCGCCTTCGAGCTCGGTCGCCACGGGCCCTGGTGGGTGGTCGTGAAGGGGGGCCACCTCGACGACCTCGGCGAGGAGCCCGGCGACGCGGTCGATGTGGTGGTCGAGGTCATGACCGGCGAGGTCACCGAGCTGCGCATGCCCCGGGTCGCCACCACCAACGACCACGGCACCGGCTGCACGTTCGCCGCGGCGACCGCTGCGCTGCTGGCCCGTGGCGTCCCGGTCCTGGAGGCGCTCCGGACCGCCAAGCAGTTCGTCCACGACGGCCTGATGTCCTCCGCCGACTGGCGCCTCGGCGCCGGCCACGGCCCGGTGGGCAAGCTCGCCGCCTGGAAATCCTCGTAGTGGTGAAACGCTGAGGCCTGCTCGGCTCCCTTGAGAGCTGTGGGACACGGGCAGGACACGGCGACGCCGGCGAAGCACGTCGAGCGGGTGCACTTCGCGTACGAGGAGACCCACTCCCGGCTGTGGCGTGCGCTGCTGGCGTACAGCGGCTCCCGCGAGATCGCCGACGACGCCGCTGCGGAGGCGTTCGCCCAGGCACTCCGCCGGGGCGAGGTGATCACGGACGTCGCCGCCTGGGTGTGGCGGGCGGCGTTCAACCTGGCCCGCGGCGAGCTCGCCCGTGACCGTCACGAGCCGGTCGACCCGGCCGACGCGGTCGAGTCCCTGCCGGAGCCCGCGGTCGACCTCCTGCGCGAGCTGCAGCAGCTCGCTCCGGCCGACCGCGAGCTCCTGGTGCTCTGCCACGTCGGTGGCTGGACCCCCACCGAGCTCGCTCGCATCACCGGCGCCCCCGCGGCGACCGTCCGGGTCCGCCTCCATCGGGCCAATCGCAAGGCCCGCCACCTCCTCACCGAGGAGCAAGGCTCATGACCCGATTCGACGCTCTCGACCAGGTTCCAGCCCCCGACCAGTGGCAGGAGATCCTCGACCGCTCGGAGGCGGCGCTGCCCGGGCCGATCGCCCGCGCCGCTCGGGCGCGGGTCGCCTGGTGGCTGGCTGCCGCGGCGATCCTGGTGGTCGCGCTGATCGCCGCGACCGCCCTGGCACTCGGCGACCGGAAGGCCCCGGTGTCCGACGGGACCGACCGCAGCGTCGTGACGACCGAGGACGAGCCGCTTCTCACCTGCCCGGACGGCAGCCTGCTGGCTGGCACCGTCCCGCCCGATGCCGAGTCGAAGCCGTCGGCCTCCGGCGAGATCGCAACGGCTCGGAGCCTCGCCTTCAGCTGGTCACACGACGGGATGGGCGTCGAGCTGCTGGTGCCCGGTATCCCGTACATCGACTTCGTCGGCGAGCGGACCGAGGAGGTCGCCGAACCCCGGGGCCTCCTCTACTTCCCGCAGGGAAGCTCGGAGACCCGGTTCATCAGCTGGTCCGGGCTCGGGACACCGTGCGGGGGCTACGAGCTGACCGCGACCGGCCGTGACGAGGCGGCCCGCCGCCGGCTGGTGCTCGACCTGGCGGAGGGGATGCGGTGGGCTAGTGCGCACCCGGCCACCACGGACTGCGGGCCGATGGCTCGCGCCGTCGAGACCCGCACCGGCCGGTCGCTGGAAGAGGCGTTCGCCGCCGGCCCGGCGCCGTGGACCGTGCTCGGCGACCTCCGGCTGGAACCGAAGCTCGGGACGGTGCTGCGGTCGTCGGGTGGGCGCTGCTCCGTGCTTGTCACCACCACGGAGGGGTTGCCGCTGCGGCTCGAGGTGTCCGGCTCCGACGGGGAGTTCGGCATCGCGAGCGTCAGCAGCCTCTCGCAGCGGCCGGTCAGCTTGACGGTCCGACCGGAGGGGCGGCAGGTGGTCGTGCACCTCGACTACTGGTGCGGCGGGTGCACGCAGGCCACGGTGGCGGTCGACGTCCTCGGCCGGGAGCTGAGCGGCACGGTGACCGTCGGCGGCAACACCGAGGCCCGGGTCGACCTGCCCCAGGCGCCCGGTCAGGGGATGTTCGAGGTGGAGCTGCGCTACTACGCCGGCGCCGAGCTGCGGGACGTGGTGACCGCCGTGTACAAGTACACGTTGCCCAGTTAGCCGAGGCTGACGACCGGGAGGCCGTTGTGGCGGCGGGGGCGGGCGAGCCACTGCTGGCCCGGGCCGCAGTCGTCGGCGGTGGGGCAGTAGCGGCAGGCGGGACCGGGGGTCGCGTCGTCGAACTCGGTGGTGCCGGGGGCCAGGGGCCCGGCGGCGCGGAGGCGGTGACGGATGACCTCGACCACCTGGTCGGCGCCCCGGGTGAGCAAGGGGTCGTTGACGGGGAAGCGGAGCCGCTCGCCGGTGTCGGCCGCGCTGAGCACCACGTGGGCGGGAACGATGCCGATCGCGAGGGATGCCGCGGTGGCTTCGAACGCCGCCCGCTCGGCCAGCGCCAGGTCGTCGCGGCTGTTGGGGCGGTGGAACATGACGTCGAAGCGGCCGCTGGGGGCGACGGTTCCGGCGATGGCGTCGGGCTTCGAGGCGACCGACACCGGGACCCGGCGGGTCGACAGGCGGGGTCGCCACGGCGGCGGGCCCCGGCGGGCGGACGGGCTGTCGGGGTCGTCGACGACCAATGCCAGCTTCTCGGGGAACGGCCAGCCGACGACCCGCACGAAGCCGGCGATCCAGCGGGCCGCCAGCGCCGCGGTCGCGGCGAGGCCGATGCGGTCGCCGGTCTGGGAGAGGTGGGTGACCCACTCGGCGACGTAGGACGTCGGTGACGAGCGGACGTCCCGCATCCACGCCTTCACCGTGCCGAGCGGGTCGGGCAGCTCCGACGAGCGGTCGACGCAACGGGCCAGCGCCGACCGTCCGACGGACGCGGCCGCCGACTGCGGCGACCACCCCGGGAAGTCCCACCCGTCGACCCCACCCGCCCGAAACCGCGCCGGGCAACCCGCCACCTCCGCGGCCGCGAACCACCCGACGTAGACGGCCCCCGGATCGGCGTCGCTCGCCAAGCCCTCGACGAGCTCCTCGATCCGGCCGGCCACGTCGGTGCGCACGCCGTCGGCCCACCCGACGGCCTCGCCCCGCCGCGTCGCAGGTTCGGTGGGGGTGGGGGTCATGCGGCGGCCTGGGCTTCGGGGCAGGTGGGGCGGAGGGGGCAGTAGGGGCAGGTGGGGTTGGGGCGGGCGGGGGCCGGCTCGCCGGCGGCGAGCGGCGCCGCGACGGTGATCGCCTCGGCCACCCGTTCGGCGGCGTGGAGCAGCACCTCGGCCCGGATGGGCTCGAGCTGGGTGGCACCGTCGCCGGCGCACACCGACAGCACGGCCGCCGGCGCCACCCCGTCCCGCAGCCCGACCAGCAGGGCGTAGAGGTGGCCGTCGTAGCGGACGGCGTCGAACCACCGCCCGGCCTTCAGCTCGACCACCAGCCCCGGCAGCGGCGTCGGCGGCCCGCCCAGCAGGATGTCCAGCTTCCCGCTGACCACGATGGCGCCCCCCGCCAGCCGCAACCGGGCCGGCTCCTCGACCCGCGGCCACCACGCTCCCGGCACCGCGGGCCAGGACGCCACGAGCGGATCGAGCCGGGCGGCCGCCTCGGCCAGCAGCTCAGCGGCGGCCTCGGACGACAGCGACGCCAGGTGGTCCGACACGAAGGTCGACCCGCTCGCGGCCAGGAACCCCACGGCGTCGTCGACGGTCGGTGGCACCCGGGGTCCGAGGGTGGCCAGCTTGGCCCCGGCGTCGACGATGTCGCCCAGCACCAGGTTCGTCAGGTCGCCGCCGGCCGAGAGCGAGCTGTCGACCAGCGCCCGACGGGGGCACGTCAGCAGCTCCCGGACCGAACGCTTGGCCAGCCGCAGCGGCTCGTCCACGGTCCAGCCCCCGACGGCAACACCCGCCGCGGCAGCTGATTCCAACAGCGAACAGGCCTCGGCCAGGACCTCAGGACCGGCGCCGGGGCCGAGCCGGGCAGGAGAGGCGAGCAGCTCCGCCAGCACATCCCGATGCTAGGAACCGGGCACGACCCGGTCGCGGACCCTCAGCCCTTGTTCGCGAGCCAGATGGCTTCCTGCTTGCCGAGCTCGGTGGTGGGGCCGCGGTCGACCCAGGGCCACAGCTCCTCGGCGATGCGCCGGAAGTTGGCGGTCGCGTGCATGTCGCCGAGGATCGCCATCAGCCCGAGGTTGATCCGCTGGATGATCACGAACGCGGGCGGCAGGTTGGCCGACTTGGCGATCTCGCCGTAGGGCCCGTTCGGGTCGAAGAACCGGGACATCGTCTGGGACGACCACTCGGGCGTGATCGTCATCTCGGCGTCCTCGACGACGAACGAGTAGAAGTGCCCGAAGTACTCCTCGACCTCGGCGTCGCTGAACGCCAGCCCCGGCTTCAGCAGCCCGATGCGCTCGATGATCTTGCGGTACTCGCGCACGTCCTGGTCGAGGACGTAGGCGGTGATCATGTCCTCGAACAGGCGGACCTCGTCGGGCCGGTAGTACTTCACCATCCCGAAGTCGAGGAAGCTGACCTGCCCGCCCGGCCGGAACACGTAGTTGCCCGGGTGGGGGTCGCCGTTGAACGCCATCAGCCGGTAGAGGCTGCGGAACACGAACCGGTAGATGGTCTCGGCGGCTTGGTCCCGCTCCTCCTGGGTCCAGGTGAGCATCTCGTCGAACCGCACGCCCTCGGCCAGCTCGGTGGTGAGCACCCGCCCGGTCGAGAGGGCGGGCACCACGTCGGGCACGTGGATGGTGGGGTGACCGCGGTAGTAGTCGGCGAACGTCTGCTGGCTGCGGGCCTCGAGGGCGTAGTCGAGCTCCTCGGTGACCCGGGCCCGGATCTCCTCGACGAGCGGCCCGGGTTCGAGCCCCGGGAACATCACGCCCATGATCGTCCCGAGCAGCGCCGAGTTGGCGAGGTCCGAGCGGATGGCCTCGTCGACGCCCGGGTACTGGACCTTGACCGCGACGGCCTGACGGTCCTGGGTGATCGCCCTGTGCACCTGGCCGATCGACGCCGACGCCATCGGCACCGGGTCCCAGTCGAGGAACAGCTCCTCGGGCGGGGCGCCGAGCTCCCGCTCGACGACCGAGGCGGCCAGCTCGCTCGACATGGGCGGGGCGTCCTGTTGCAGCCCGGCGAGCGCTTGCCGCACGGGCTCGGCGATGCCGCTGTCGAGGTACGACGCCATCTGCCCGAGCTTCATGAGGGCGCCCTTCATGTGCCCGAGCGTCTCGGCGACCTGCTCGGCGGTCTGCAGCTCGAAGGCGGCGTCCAGCTCGGCCTGGCGCTCGGTGGAGGCGAACGCCCGCCGCGCCTTGTGCACCGCGAAGGTGGCGCCCGCCTTGCCGCCGGTCTGGGCGACCTTGCGGATGCGCTCGGTGCGCGACATCAGGGCGAGCGCCGGCGCGGGGTCGCCGGTCGACTCACCGGACGTGGTGCGGGCAGCGGCACGGCGGCGGGAGTAGACGATGCCAGCGGCAACGCCGAGACTTCCTGCCGCCAGGAGGGCGTGACGGAGGCGCACGGCCCGGAGCTTACTGGGAGTAACCACCGCCGCCCCAGGCGACCTACCAGCCGCGGTAGGTGGGGTCGCGACGCTCGACGAAGGCCTGCACGCCTTCGTTGGCGTCGTGGGTGGCCAGGTTCATCTCCTGGGCGACCGCCTCGTCGTGGAAGGCCGTGGCCCGATCGCTGTCGAGCGACCGGTTCAGCAGCCACTTCGTCAGCCCGATCGACCTGGTCGGGCCGGCAGCCAGGCGCTTGGCCCACTCGCTGACCGCGGCGTCGAGGGCGTCCGCCGGCACGACCCGGTTGACGAGGCCGAGGGCGAGCGCATCGGCGGCGGGGACGTCGTCGCCGAAGAACATCAGCTCCTTGGCCTTCTGCAGGCCGACGAGCCGGGGCAGCAGCCAGGCGCCGCCGCCGTCGGGCACGAGCCCCCGTCGGACGAAGACCTCGACGAACTTGGCGCTGTCCGCACAGATCACCAGGTCACAGGCTAAGGCCAGGTGGGCGCCGAGCCCCGCCGCAGTGCCGTTGACCGCAGCGAGAACCGGCTTCTCGCAGTCCAGGACGGCGCCGACCAACCGTTGCGCGCCCCGCTCCAGCATCCGGGCCACATCACCGACCACCCGGTCAGGGGCGTCGGCGGGTCGGGCCGGCCCCGGCCGGGCGACCCGCAGGTCGGCGCCGGTGCAGAAGTGCCGCCCGGTGGCGCCGAGCACCACGGCCCGCACCTCGACCTGCTCGGACGCGCCGGCCAGCAGGTCGATGATCCGGTCGCGCTGGTCGGGGGTCAGGGCGTTGGCGGCCTCGGGCCGGTTGAGCGTGATCGCCAGGACGCCGTCGTCGTCCTGCCGCACCAGCAGCGGTTCGTCGGCCATCACCCGACGGTACCGCAGCATCTGACATACCGTCAGATCTGGGCTGCGGAGTAGTGTCGTTCTCCATATGAAGAACCTGCCTACCGTTGACGAGCTCAACTGGGCGCTGCTGGGGCTGCGCGTTGTCGTCGGGCCGGTGTTCGCGTTCCACGGCTACGCCAAGATCTTCCGGGGCGGGCGACTGCAAGGGACCGCCAACTGGTTCAACTCCATGGGCATGCGGCCCGGCGAGCTGCACGCCCGCTTCGCCGCCGGTGGCGAGCTGGCCACCGGCCTCTGCATCGCCTTCGGGTTCCTCACCCCGCTGGGCGGGCTCGGCCTCGTCGGCCTCATGTCGGTCGCGTTCTGGACCGTCCACAAAGGCAACGGCCTGCTCGTGTTCCAGGACGGCTGGGAGTACAACCTCGTGCTCGCCACCATCGGGGTGTTCCTCGCCACCGTCGGCCCCGGCGAGTACAGCCTCGACCATGCCATCGGCTTCGATGTCAACGGCTGGGCCGGCTTCCTCATCGCCGTCGTCGGCGGCCTCGCGATGGCGACGGGCCTCCTGGCCACCTTCTACCGCCCCCCGGCTCCCGAGCCGACGGCCGAGGTCGAAGCCGAAGCCGAGACCGAGGGCTAGCCGCTACGCCACCACCTCGACGAGGCCGCCGTCCGGCGTGAACTCGACGTAGCCACCGCCGCCCCGCTCGGGGTGGGACACGTACACCCGGACGAGGACCCGGGTGTCGAACGGGAGGAAGCGGTCGATGATCACGTGGGTGATCTCCATGCCCTCCTCCGGGAACTGGGCGAGCCCCTGGGCGGTCATCGTCGGAAGCTTGGAGGCGTCCAGCTCCGACAGGTCGAACAGCTTGTCGGGCAGCTCGTCGACCTCCATCGACAGCAGGTCGACCGGCTCGGGGCCCGACACCCCGTCGCCGCCCCGCCACGTGTACTCGTCGACGTGCGTCGGCTCGCCGGGCACCTGTACCTGGATCTGCGCCCAGTCCTCGTACACGAGGATCTCGTTCACCTTCACCGGCTGCCCGCGGTGGATCTGGGCGAAGGACTCGAACGCCTGGCTGGCGTCGCCTCGGAGCAGGTCCCGCGCCGTCACCGGCGCCGTCGTCGGGGTCTCCTGAGCGGTCGTCGAGGACCCGTCCCCGACGTGCTCCGATCCCTCGTCCGATCCCTCGTCCGACCCGATGGCCGCGCCCACCTCGTCGGCCGCCACGTCGTCGTCGTCCGAACCGCCGGTCGCCCAGCCGTGGACCACGTAGGCGAACACCGCGACCGCCACGATCCCCACGACGACGAGCCCCAGCGCCATCCGCCGGCCCGACCGGTCCTCGCCGATCGGGTCCCCCACTGGATATGTCACGGGCGACAGCTTCGCACGACCTGATCAGGGCGCGAACAACTCGATCGGCGCGAGCGTTGTTACGGCGTGCGGGTTGACTTCACCTCCTTCTACGAGCGAGAGGCGCCGCGCCTGGTGCGCAGCGTCAGCCTCGCGGTCGGCAACCCGACCCTGGCCGAGGACGCGGTCGCCGAGGCGTTCGCCCGGGCCTGGGTGCGCTGGGGCGACCTGGGCAGCGGCGACCAGCAGCCGCGGGCCTGGATCATGCGGGTGGCGTTGAACCAGGCCCGGGACCGGTTCCGCCGCCACCGAGTCGAACGCCGCAAGGCCCGGGACGTCGCCCGTCCCGAGGCCACCTACGACCTCCCCGTCGACCATTGGCTCTGGGACACCGTCCGCTCCCTGCCCAAGGCCGAGTGCACGCTCATCGCGCTCCGCTACGTCGGCGACCTGTCGCAGGCCGAGATCGCCGACGTGCTCCGGGTCCCGCCCGGCACCGTCGCATCCGGCCTCAACCGCGCCCGGAACAAGCTCGGGGCCGCCCTCGGCCCCCGGTACCACGAGGAGATCTCATGATCGACGAAGCGTTCCTCTCGACGCTGGCCGACCCGGGCGCAGGGCCGGCGACGACGACGTGCCGCCCGGTGTCGGCCGTCCTGGCTCGGGCGCGCCAACTGCAACGGCGACGCCGGGCGGCGCGCTCCGCAGGCATCGCCACCATCGCCGTCGGGGTGCTGTGCACCGGGTTCGTGGTGGCGAACCGCCAGGGCACCGAACAGTCGGAACGGGTCAACAGCGCGTCGACGACCACCACCGACAAGCCGTCGGGCCCACCGCCGCCGTACGTGCCGTGCAGCTCGCTCGCGCAGGTCGTCGCGAACCCGCCTGACCGGCTGACGCCGGCGGATGTGCCCGACAACATGCGGCTGCTGCCCAGCTGGCTGCCCGACGGTGTGTCGCTGGAGGGGGTGTCCGGTAACCGCCAGAAGGCCACCTGTCCCGACACCGCTCGCTACCCGGTCGACGCCGCGCTGGCGCTGTCGGCCACGAACGCCGAAGGCGTCGTCGACCGCAGCATCCACCTGGAGGGACCGCTGCCGTTCTCCCAGGAGCAGGACATGGCGGACGGCCGCGGCACGTGGGGCTCGGGTGTGGAGCACGGTTCGACCCCGTTCAGGGGTGGCACCGCCACCTTCGTTCACGGCGGGGCGTACGACCCGAACCTGCGCTTCGACTGGACCGACGCCGACGGCTGGTCCTGGGAGCTGTGGGGCAGCAATGTCGACGAGGCGACGCTCCGCGCTGTCGGCGAGGCGTTGGTGCTGGACAGCTCGCCCGAAGGCGACGAGCCGGTCGCCAGCCTGCCCGCCGGGGCGGTGCCGGCCGGGCTGCGCGTGAACTGGCAGCAGCTGGGCACCCCGGCGGTCTACCCGTCGGGTGACTCCGTCACCTGGACGATCTCCGCCGGGCGGTCCGACCAGCCCTCGACGGGTGGGATCACCTGTATGGCTGAGGTCACGCGCCGGGTCGGTGAGATGCCACTAGCGAGCGCCGGCTACTACGGCAGCTCTCACGAGACCGTCAACGGTCACGACGCGGTCCGGTTCACCCCCATGGTCCAGGACCCGGTGGTGGGTGGAGGCAACACCCTGCGGTGGGAGATCTCGCCCGGGGTGCAAGTGCAGGCCGGCTGCGCCGACTTCTCCGGCTCCGGCTTCCGGCCGTTGCCGCTCGACCAGGTCAAGCGGTTCGCCGAGTCACTCGAGCCGGTGGCCGCCGACGACCCCCGGTTGCCCTAGTCGAGCACGTCCGCGGCGATGAGCTCCTCCAGGTAGCGGTCGTTCCAGAGGCCGACCTGGAGGGCCTTCGCCCGGCGGAAGTACAGCTGGATGTCGTACTCCAGCGTGAAGCCGACGCCACCGAAGATCTGCTGGGCGGTGGCCGTCAGGTCCCGGAACATCTGGCCGGCGAAGAGCTTGGCCATCGGGGCCAGACGGGCCACCGACCGGCCGGTCGAGCGGGCCCACGCCGCCTCGTGCACCAGTGTCCGGGCCCCGTCCAGCTCGGTCTGGCGGTCGGCCAGGTAGTGGGCGATCGCCTGGAAGGCGCCGAGCGGCTTGTCGAACTGCTCCCGGTCCTTGGCGTACTGGACGGTGATCTCCTGGGCGTAGGTGGCAGCGCCCTCGGCCCAGGCGGCCAGCAGGATCAGGGCGTCGTCCCGCACGGTCTCCCAGGCGGACCAGCCCTCGCCGAGCTTCTCGGCCCGGACCCCGGCCAGCTCCACCTTGTACTGGGTGTCGGAGGCGAGGGTGAGCTGCTGGGTCAGGGTGACGCCGTCGGCGTTGGGGTCGACGAGGTAGAAGCCGACCTCGCCGCCGGGTGCTGAGCGGGCGAACACCACCAGCCGGGTGGCGGCCGACGCGTACTGGACGTGGCGCTTGACGCCGTCGAGCACCCAGGATCCGCCGTCCTCGGTCGCCGTGGTCTGGACGCCCTCGGGGCCGAAGCCGTGGTCGGGCTCCAGCCAGGCCGGGGTGAAGATCGCCTCGCCGGTGGCGATGCGGGGCAGCCACTCGGTCGCCCCGAGCGCCGCGAGCAGCCCACCCGACAGCACGCTGCTGGCGAAGTGGGGGACCGGCGCCAGCGCCCGGCCCAGCTCCTCGTACAGCACGACGCCCTCGATCAGGCTCTGGCCCGAGCCCCCGTGCGCCTCGGGCAGCAGCAGCCCGACGAGGTCGAGGTCGGCCAGTTGCTTCCAGAGCTCCTGGGGGAAGCCGTAGGGGTCGTCCTCCATCTCACGGACGACCGTCAGCGGCGAGTGCTCGGCGCACAGCCCCCGCACGACCTCCCGCAGCATCTCCTGCTCTTGGCTGAACGTCAGATCAAGCACTGGTTGCTCCTAGGGCTGCCACTGGTCGCCGGCGCGGCGCCACGGGTTGTCGTCGGGTCCGGTGGGGAGGGCGATCCGCACTGTGGCGGTGGTGCAAAGTCGAGCGTCCGCGTCATCACCGGATTCGGTGGCCCAGACCCGGATGTCGACCGTCGCCCAGCGGCAGCCGACGTCGTCGGTGCTGTCGTCGGTCACCCGGCCGGTGATGATCATCAGGTCCTTGGGGTAGATCGAGTCGACCATCCGGAACCGCAGGCGGCCGAGCCGGCCCCGGGGCCCGCTCCAGTCGGTGACGAAGCGCTCGAACCAGGCCTGCTGGTTGGGGGTGTTGAGGAAGATGTCCTTGGTGCCGTTGCGGTTGACGGCGAAGTCGACGTCGTGGTGCATCGGCCGCCAGTCCCGGGTCGCCAGGGCCCCGAGCACCACGGTCGACGCGGTGACGGGGTAGCGGAGCGTCGGCAGCTCGCCGTCGACGATCTCGGGCGCCGGGGCTGCGCCGGGCTTCGAGACCGTGGGCGCCGGCGACTCGGCCCGGCGGTAGCCGAAGCCGGTGAAGATCTCGACGCCGACCTGGTCGCCGTCCTGGTTGCGGTAGTCGACGTCGATGACCCAGAAGCGGCCGGTGCCGAGCTTGGTGGTCTTCGGGTCGCTGATCGACCGCAGCACCTGCGACATCGAGATGACGTCGCCGGGCCGCACCGGGGTCCGGAACACGACCTCGTTGTCGGTCATGACGGCCTCGGGCAGGTCGAGGCGCTCCTTCAGGTCGAAGTGGACCTGCAGCGGCAGCCGGGGCTTGGTCTGACCGGGCTCCCAGCTGTGGGGCCGGAACCAGAGCGACAGCGTCGACGGCGGGGCGATCGGGCCGCCGGTCAGCTCGGCGGCGACATCGTCGTCCCAGAACAGCGGGTTGCCGTTCTCGACCGACGCCAGCGACGTCCACAGGTAGCCCCGCTCGACCGGGAAGTTGGCGGTCTCCGGGTAGCGCTCCTGGTCGATCCAGCCCTCGACCTCGGCCGGGATGTCGGTCATGCGATGGCCCCCTCGCTGCGCAGCTGTGCGATCTCGTCGGTGGTGAAGCCGGCCGCGGCGAGCACGGCGTCGGTGTCGGTGGCCGGCAGCTCGTAGACGGCCTGGCGGGGCGATCCGGCGAGCACCGGCCCCAGCTGCCGGAAGGTGCCGTGGCTCGGGTGCTTGGCCTCGACGACCAGGCTGCGGGCCGCGGCCTCCGCGATGTCGTTGACGGGCGCGACGCAGGTGTCGGCGTCGGCCAGCAGGGCGACCCACTCGTCGCGGTCCTTGGTGGCGAACGCCGCGGCCAGGTCGGCCCGGATGGCGTCCTGCTGCGCGTCGTCGTTCTGCTGCTCGATCCGGTGCTCGAGGCCCAGCGCCCGGCACAGGTTCGCCCAGAACTGCGGCTCGATCGCGCCGACCGCCAGCCAGCGGCCGTCCTTGGTGCCGTAGACGCCGTAGCAGGCGTACCGCCCCGTGAGGATGTTGTCCCCCGGCCCGGGGGCCTCGCCGGTGGCGAGGTACTCGTCGATGTAGAGCGACACCATCCAGGCGACTCCGTCCGTCACCGACACGTCGAGGTAGGCGCCCTTCCGCTCGACGAGGGCGGCAAGGATGGCGCAGGCCGCGTGCATCCCCCCGGCCGCGATGTCCGCGACCGTGGCTCCCGGCAGCGTCGGCCCGTTGGTGTGCATGAAGCCGCCGACGGCCAGGTAGTTGAGGTCGTGGCCCGCTCGCTGCGAGCCCTGGCCGTACCCGGACGTCGAGCAGTAGATGATCCCGGGGTTGACCGCCTTCACGGCCTCGTAGCCGACGCCCAGGCGGTCGACCACGCCGGGCCGGAAGCTCTCCAGCACCACGTCGGCGCCGGCCGCCAGGCGCAGGAACGCCGTCCGACCGGCGTCCGATCGCACGTCGAGCTTCGCCAGTTGCATGCCCCGGTGACCGCTGTAGGCGTGGTACGCCAGCTCGAACCGGGGCGACGCCAGCTTCACGACCCGCGCCCCGTAGTCCGCCAGGATGCGGGAGCAACGGGTCGCCGGCCCGACCGTCGAAAGGTCGAGCACGGTGACTCCGGCGAGAGGTCCAGCGGTCATGGCCTCAGAAGTTCTTCGGGAGGCCCAGCTTGCGGGTGTCGATGATGTTCTTCTGCACCTCCGAGGTGCCGCCGCCGATCGTGTCGATGACCGTGTAGCGGTAGGTCGACTCGGCCCGGCCGGCCATCGGGGCCTCCTCGGTCCTGACCCGCAGCTGCGCTCCCGGGCCGCCGATGTCCATCGAGACGTTGGCCACCCGCTTCGACAGCTCGGTGGCGAACAGCTTGTACTCCGACGCCTCCGTGCGGGGCGGGTCGCCCTCGCCCAGCGAGGCGTGCACGAACCGCAGCCCCAGCACCCGGGCCACCTCGCCCTCGGTGACGATGTGGGCGATCTGCTTGCGCACCACGGGGTCGTCCTTGAGCGGCTTGCCGTCCTGCTTGGCCGTGCGGACGTGGTCGAGCAGCACCTGGATGCGCTGGTCGATCTGCGAGTAGGTGAACATCGTGAAGCGCTCGAGGTCGAGCGCCTGGGCGATGTACTGGAAGCCCCGGTTGAGCTGGCCGACCACGAACTCGTCGGGGACGAACACGTCGTCGAGGAACACCTCGTTGGTGCGCTCGTCGCCCATGGTCCAGATCGGGACGACCGTGATGCCCGGGTGGTCCATCGGCACCAGGAACAGGGTGATGCCGTGGTGCTTGGCGGCGTCGGGGTCGGTGCGGGCGCCGACCCAGTACCAGTCGGCGAAGTGGGCCGACGTGGTCCAGGTCTTCTGGCCGTTGAGCACCCAGCCGCCGCGCTCGTCGTCGCGGGTGGCCTTGAGCTGCATCGACGCGGCGTCGGACCCGGCGTTGGGTTCGGAGTAGCCGACCGCGAACTCGACCTCGCCGCCGTTGAGGATCTTGGGGAGGAACTCCTCCTTCATGATCTCCGAACCGTGGCGGATGATCGTCTTGCCGACGATGCCGATGCCCTTGCCGATCTGCGGGGCGCCCCGGCGGGCGAGCGCCTCGTTGAGGAGGTACTCGTAGACGCCGTCGCCCTCCTGGCCGCCGTGCTCCTTGGGCCAGGTCATGCCCAGCCAACCCTTGGCGCCGAGCTGGGCCATGAACTCGCGACGTTCGGGCGTGTCGACGATCTGGGCCATGTTCTCCCGGGTGGGGTCCATGACGGCGATGTCCTCGTGCTCGTCGAGGAACTGCTCGACCTCGGCGAGGAACGCTCGTTGCTCCTCGGAGAACTCGAAGTCCATGTGGCCTCCACCCGGTGCCTGGCGTAATCTGACGGACCGTCAGATTATGACCGGAACGGATGGTGCGCCAATGACCTCGGGGATCCTCGCCTATGGCACGTACCTCCCGTACCGCCGCCTCGACCTGTCCGAGGTGGCCGCGGTGGCCGGTGGTGGCGGTGGCCGCGGCACCCGGACGGTGGCGTCCTACGACGAGGACACGACCACGCTGGCGGTGGAGGCGGCCCGCGGGCTGGGCCCGGCGTCATCCCTGTGGTTCTCGACCACGACCCCGGCCTACGCCGACAAGACCAACGCGACCGCTGTCCACGCAGCGTTGCGCCTCGACCCGACCGCTCCTGCCTTTGATGCCAATGGCTCGGTGAGATCGGCCGTCGGTGCCTTGCGGGCCGCCCTTGCTCACGCCGATCTCGGCGGTTCGCCGAGATCGTTGTGGGTCACGAGTGACGTGAGGGCCGGCAACCCCGGATCGCCGGACGAGGCCGCCGGGGGCGACGGCGCCGCGGCGTTCCTCGTCGGCGAGGGCGATGCGATGGCCGAGGTCGTCGGATGGGGGAGCGCCACCGCGGAGTTCCTCGACCGCTGGCGCACGCCCGGCGACGTGGCGTCCAAGGTGTGGGAGGAGCGGTTCGGCGAGGGCCAGTACCTCGCCGCCGGCAGGGCCGCCTGGGACGATGCCTTGAAGTCGACCGGCGTCGACACGATCGACCGGGTCGCGATCGTCGGCTCCTCGAGCCGGGCGGTCACCCAGCTGCAGAAGCAGCTCGGCGTCGAGGCGACCACCATCCCCGCCGGCATCGGCTTCGCGGGCGCCGCGGCGCCGGCCCTCGCCCTCGCCGCCCTGCTCGACGCGGCGTCGCCGGGCGAGACCGTCGCCCTCGTCGTCCTCGCCGACGGCGCCGATGTCCTCCTGCTCCGGACCACCGAGGCCCTGGAAGGCCGGCGCTCCGACCTCGCCGCCCAGGCCGCGGGCGGCGGGCCCATCGCCTACGGCACCTACCTCCGCTGGCGGAGCCTGCTGAAGGCCGAGCCGCCCCGCCGCCCGGAGCCCGCCCGGCCTTCGGCCAGTGCGGCGGGTCGGAGCGGCGACTGGAAGTTCGGCTTCGTCGGCTCGCAGGGCGACGACGGCACGATCCACCTGCCCCCGTCGCCACTGGACGGCACCGCCCGCCCCATGGCCGACGCCACCGGCACCATCGTGACGTTCACGATCGACCGCCTGGCCTACTCGCCGTCACCGCCGGTGGTGTTCGCGGTGGTCGACTTCGACGGCGGCGGCCGCCTGCCCGTCGAGCTCACCGACGTCGACCCCGCCGACGTGGCGGTCGGCGGCCGGGTGGAGCTGACGTTCCGCAAGCTGTTCACCGCCGACGGGATCCACAACTACTTCTGGAAGGCGAGGCCCGTTCGATGACATCGCATGGGATCAAGGACCGGGTCGCCATCATCTCGATGGGATGCACCCGCTTCGCCGAGCACTGGGACAAGGGCACCGACGACCTGCTGCTCGAGGCCACCACCGAGGCCTTCAAGGGCGCCGGCCTGACCGCCGACGAGGTCGACGCCTACTGGCTGGGCACCGCCCAGTCGGGCATGAGCGGCATGGTGCTGGCCAAGCCGCTCGGCCTGGAGGGCAAGCCGGTGACCCGGGTCGAGAACATGTGCGCCACCGGCTCCGAGGCGCTGCGCCAGGCCGCCTACGCCGTGGCCGCCGGGGCCTACGACGTGGCGATGGCGGTCGGCGTCGAGAAGGTGAAGGACTCGGGCTACCAGGGACTCAACGCCTTCCCGATCCCGACCGACGGCACCAACCGCACGTTGACTGCTGCCGCGATGTTCTCGATGGTGGCGCCCGCCTACGCCCAGCGCTACGGCGTCGACCCCGACGAGCTGCGCCGCGCGCTGGCCCGCATCGCCTCGAAGAACCACCACAACGGCGCCCGCAACCCGAAGGCCCAGTTCCGCCGCGAGATGTCCGTCGAGCAGATCTGCGGGATGCCCGCCGTGGCGGGTGGCCTGTCGGTGTTCGACTGCGCAGGCGTGGCCGACGGCGCGGCGGCCGCCATCGTGTGCCGGGCCGAGGACACCCACCGCTATGTCGAGGACCCGCTGCTGATCAAGGCGCTGTCGTTCGTGGCCGGCAACGGGTCGGGGCTCACCGATCCGTCCTACGACTACACCACGTTCCCGGAGATCGTCCGCTGCGCCGAGGACGCCTACGCCCAGGCCGGCATCACCGATCCCCGCAGCCAGCTGGCGATGGCCGAGGTGCACGACTGCTTCACGCCGACCGAGCTGGTCCTGATGGAGGACCTCGGGTTCTGCGAGCGGGGCACCGCCTGGCAGCAGGTGCTGGACGGTGCCTTCGACCTCGACGGCGACCTGCCGGTCAACCCCGACGGCGGGCTCAAGTCGTTCGGCCACCCGGTCGGCGCCAGCGGCCTGCGGATGCTGTACGAGGCGTGGTTGCAGCTGCGGGGCCACGCCCCGGACGAGCGCCGCATCGCCACCGTCGGCCCCGGCCGCACCATGGCGCTGACCCACAACCTCGGCGGCTACCCCGGCGAGATGGTGAGCTTCGTCGGCATCTTCGGGACGTGATGCTCTAACCTCCTGCGCAAACTGGGAACAACTTGGGGGGATCGATGGGGCGGACACTGCGTCTGCTCGCCGGCTGCGCGCTGGCGAGCGTGTCCTTGTCGGGGTGCTGGCTGCAGGTCGGGTACGACGCGGGCCACACGCGCAACAACGCGATCGAGACCGCGCTCGATGCCAGAGCCGCCGGTTCGCTGACCGAGGCGTGGTCGGCCGACCTCCTCGCCCGGGCCGGCGAGCCGCTGGTGAAGGGCAACCGGGTCTTCGTCGTGTCCGGTGGCACCGAGGGCTACTCGGTGGTGACCCAGGCCAAGGCCTTCGCCGCTGCGGACGGCGACGAGGCCTGGGAGCGCGAGTGGTACGGCGCCGGCTCGGCGCTCTTCTGGCAGCCCTCGTTCGTCGGCGACGAGCTGTGGACCGGCTACTTCATGATCGACTTCACCTACCGGCCGTACGGCAGCTTCGCCGGCCCGGTGCGGCTGAACCCTGCGGACGGCTCGGTGCTCGGATCGTCGCAGGAGGCCGCGGGCCTGAGCGCGCCGGTCGACACGGGCGACCTCGTCGTCCAGTCCCGGGTCTCCATATCGCCGCTCGCCCGTCAGCTCGCAGTGCGCGACAAGTCCGGTTCGGGAATCTCGTGGATCGGCACGCTCCCGGGCGACCTCAGCCTGCTGCCCGGCTCGCCGCCGGCGGTATCCGACGGTCGGATCTTCGTCGGTGACTCGCACTTCCTCACCGCCTTCCCGCTGGCCGGTTGCGGCGTGGCCACGTGCGACCCCCTCTGGACCCTCGACCTGGGCACCGGCGCGACGGCGACGGTCGCCCCGCCGGGCAGCCCGTCCGTCTTCGTGACCCGGGGCAACGACCTGCTCGCGGTCGACCGGGCCACCGGCACCATCAGCTGGACCGCGCCGCTGGGCGCCGCCGCGCCGGGGCTGGCCGTGGTCGGCGACGACGTGTTCGTCGGCGCCGGGACCACGTTCGCCAAGTACCCGCTCGGTGGCTGCGGCGCGGCGACCTGCCAGCCGACCGCCCGCGTCGACGTGCCCACCGCCGTCTCAGCCGCGCCGGTCGCCGCGGCCGGCGTGGTGTACGTGGGCAAGGCGGGGGCCGTGCAGGCCTTCGACACCGACCTCGAGCCCGTCGTCTCGCTGGAGGTCCCGGGCTCGCCGACCAGCCTCGCGGTCGCCGGCGGCCGGCTCTTCGTGATCACCGCCCAGGACGGCGGGCTGCCGGCCAAGCTGGTGGCCTTCGCGCCACGGGCGGACTAGCTCGGAACACAACATCTGGGGGAACCGATGAGGCGCACACTGCGGCTGCCCGCCGCCTTGGCACTGGCGAGCGTGTCGTTGTCGGGATGCTGGCTGCAGGTCGGCTACGACGCGGCCCACACCCGCCACAACACGCTGGAGTCGACGTTGAACGCGGCCGAGGCCGCCACGCTCCACCAGCGATGGTCGGTGGACCTGCTGGCACGGTCAGGTGAGCCGCTGGTTCGGGGCAACCGGGTCTTCGTCGCCGCAGCCGGCATCGACGCCTCGAGCTTCACTCGGACCGACGTCCAGGCCTACGGCGCGGCCGACGGGAGCCTCGTGTGGACCCGCAGCTTCTTCGGCGCAGGAAGCGACCCGATCGTCTGGCAACCGGCGCTCGCCGGCGACGACCTCTGGACCGGCTACTTCATGCTCAACACGTCGGGCCCGCGCCCCACCGGGTCGCTGGCTGCCCCGGTGCGGATCGACCCGGACGACGGAGCAACCGTCGACCCGGGAACCACCCGCGCCGGGGTGACGGCACCGGTCGAGGCCGGCGACCTCGTCGCCCAGGTCTGGATCAACGTCTCCTCCCCGGTCCGGCAGCTGGTCGTTCGGGACAAGGCGAGCCTGGCCACATCGTGGACCTCCACCCTGAACGGCGCCTACGAGTTCCTGCCCGGGCCGCCGCCCTCGATCTCGGACGGGCAGATCCTGGTGGGCGACACCACCTGGCTGTACTCGTTCCCGGCCGTCGGCTGCGGGGAGAGCACGTGCAGCCCGACGTGGTCAGTCGACCTCGGCGCCCAGGTGACCGCGGTCGTGGCACCCGATGGCAGCCCGACGGTCTTCGTCACCCGGGGCACCGACCTGCTGGCGGTCGACCGGGCGACCGGCGCGACCACCTGGACGGCGCCGCTGGATGTGGCGTCGGCGGGCATCGCAGTCGCCGGTGACTCGGTCTACGTGGCGGCGGGCGGCGTCCTGGCGGCCTACCCGGCCGCGGGCTGCGGTGCCGCGACCTGTCCGCCGACGGCCAGCGCGACCCTCGACGCCGCCGCAACGTCGGCACCGGTGGTGGCCGCCGGGGTCGTCTACGTCGGCATGGCCGGCGAGGTGCAGGCGTTCGACACCGCGCAGGGCCCGCTGGCGCCGGTGAGGACCTTGCCGTTGGCCAACGGGGCCACCGCCAAGAACCTCGCGGTCGCCAACGGCCAGCTGTACGCGACGACGTCGCTGCCCAGCCGGCTGGTGGCGTTCGCCCCCGAGCCCTAGGAGCCCAGCACCCGCCAGGAGGTGAGTCGCCGCGCGACCGCGTCGGCGAAGGCCTCCACCGCACCGCCCAGGCCGAGGAAGAGCGACGGCTCGGTGACCTCGACCTCGAGGACCACCGGCCCGCCGGGCCCGGGGAGCAGGTCGACGCGGGCGTAGAGCAGGGGCTCGTCGTCGGCGGGGACGACTGCCAGCGCCGCCGCGGCGACGGCGACCTCGGCGGCGCCGGCGGTGCGGGCCGACATCGACTCCTCGGCGTACAGGCCCTCGACGGGGCCGGCTCCCGCTCGGAGCAGCGGCCCCTTCCGGGCGGCGTGGGAGGCGCGGCCGCCCACGAACACCACCGCGGTCTCCCCGTCGGCGTCGACCGTGTCGAGGTAGGGCTGCACCATGGCCGTGCGGCCCGAGGCATGGATGCGGGCGACGAGGTCGGCGATCGCCGCGGGGTCGCGGAGGCGAGCCGTGTCCCGGGCGCCGGCCGACACGGCCGGCTTCACCACGACCTCGCCGTCGGTGCTCGGTGGCGCGTTGCCCGGCGGCACGAACGCAGTGGGCACGACCGGCACACCGGCGGCTCGCAGGTCCGCCAGGTACCGCTTGTCGACGTTCCACGCCACCACCGGCGCCGGGTTGGCGAGCCGCGGCACCGACGCAGCCCAGCGCAGGAACTCGCCGACCCGCGGCGGGTAGTCCCAGGTCGAGCGGAGGACGACGAGCGCGAACCGGTCCCAGTCGACGCCCGGGTCGTCCCACACCGCCGGCACGGCGACGATCCCGCGCTCCCGCAGCGCCGGCAGGAGCGGCCGGTCGTCCTCGTCGAGCTCGGCGACCTCCCGGCAGGTGGCCAGCGCGACGACCGGGGCGGTCACGGCACCACCACCCGGCCGACGATGGCGCGGACGCCGGCGGCGAAGCGCTCGACGTCCTCGGCGGTGGTGGCGAAGCTGGTCATCCAGCGGACCAGCGACACGGTGAGATCCCACTCCCAGAAGAACGACCAGCGCTGGAGCGGCTCGATGGCTGCCGCGGGGACCGAGGCGAACACGGAGTTGACGACCGGTGGGGCGGTGACCGTGACGCCGGGGACGTCGGCCACGGCTGCGGCGAGCTGCCCGGCCATGGCGTTGGCGTGGCGGGCGTGGTGCAGCCACTGGTCGCCGTCCAGCAGGGCCAGGATCTGGGCGGCGATGAACCGGCTCTTCGAGGCGAGCTGGCCCGCCTGCTTGCGGACGAACGCCGCCCGCCGGCCGAGGTCCGGACGCAGGAACACCACGGCCTCGCCGTACATGGCGCCGCCCTTGGTCAGACCGAACGTCATCACGTCGACGCCGGTGTCGCGGACCATCGTGGGCAGGTCGGCGCCGGTGGCGACCACGGCGTTGGCGATCCGGGCGCCGTCGAGGTGCACCAGCAGCCCGTGGGCGTGGGCCCGGTCGCACAGTGCGGCGATCTCGTCGGGCGTGTAGACGGTGCCCATCTCGGTGGCCTGGCTGATCGACACGACCGCCGGCTGCGGGTGGTGCTCGCTGCCCAGCCAGTGCAGGTAGGGCTCGAGGGCGTCGGGCTCGACCTTGCCGGCGGCGTGGGGGACGGTGAGCAGCGGCGAACCGGTGAAGCGCGTCGGCGCCCCGCACTCGTCGACCACCACGTGGGCGGTGTCGGCGCAGACCACGGCCTGCCACGGTTGGAGCACGGAGGCGAGCGCCACCACGTTGGCGCCGGTGCCGCCCCAGCACAGGAAGCTCTCGACCGGGGTCCCGAGCAGGTCGCGCAGTGCGGCCTCGGCGCGGCGGGTCCAGTCGTCGTCGCCGTAGGCCAGCGCGGGACCCTCGTTGGCGGCGACGAGCGCGTCGAGCACTTCGGGCGGCACGCCGGCCGAGTTGTCGCTGGCGAATGAGCCCCGCGGGGGCGGTGGCAGGTCGTCGAGGTCAGGCATCGAAGAGTCCAGTGGTGGTCCAGGTGCGCTCGAGGGCGGCGATCCGGCGGGCGGCGAGCGCGTTGACCATGACACAAACCGCTACGGCCATCGGTGCCGTACCGGGAGGCTCGCCGAGCGGTGCTCGCCGCCGGTGAGCCGTCAGCGGGTCTCGACGCGCACCGAGCTCTGCGACGCGAGGGTGTTGATCTCGTCGGACTCGCCGTCGGTGAGCAGCGCCCGCCCGCCGACCAGCTCCGACGTGGCCACCACCATCGCCTGCACTGTGGCGTTGGGGAGGTCGGCCCGGTCCTGCAGCACCGCTGCCCGCCGCGCGATGGGCTCGGTCGTGTCGACCACCTTGCAGCCGCGGATCGCCAGGTTGACCCGGGCGTCCCGGAGGGTCCTGCCCGTCATGCTCTGGGCGATGGCCGGCGCGGGGATGACGACCTCGACGTTGTGGCGGCGGAACACCTCGAAGTGCGCCCGGGCCATGGGGCACCCCTTCGCGACGGCGGTCAGGACCCCCGCGTCGACCGTCACTCGCCGAACCACTGGGCCTCGGCTTCCGTGACCAGGTTCTCGTCGACCGGGCCGAAGTCCTCGGCCAACTGGTCGAGCATGACCCCGAGCTTCTCGGCGGCGACGAGACGATGCAGCGCCTCGTTGACGACGTCCGACGCCGAGGCCGCCCACGGGAGCGCACGAGCCTGCTCCCAAATCTCTCGATCGACGGTGACGCTTATCTTCTCTTTCGCACCTCTGCCCGCCCCGCCGAACTTCTGTCGCACCATGTGGTTCGCTGATCTCCCGCGAGATGTCTGGACCCAATGACTGTGCGAAGCCGGCGACCTCACTCTCTGTCGCAGCTCAACATTTGGCATGTCTGCCCCAGACTTTTCACACCCTGTTCAACCCCAGCCGCGTACCGTCCCCAACTCCTCCCGTCCGATTGCCGGAGCCCGCGGCTTGACCCCGACCGAGCGCCCGCCTTGGCCGTGCGGCGCGTTCGTGCCGTTACGCAACGTACAACTCATCGTCGCATCGTGCCATTCGGAGGCGCAGAGTGTGAAAAGTGTCACACTGATGCGACCGGCCGTCATGCCCAAAGTCCGATCGTTGATTGAGCATATTTCGACCTTGGCAGGTGAACCGCATCGGACATCACGGAGCGTGGATCGGACCAATGATCCGACTTATCATATGACACACGATGGCGCCGCATCGCCCGAAATTGAGCAATTGACATTGACGGCATGCCGTGGGCAACCTCTGAGTCGTGGCCTGCAGGAAGCATTGGACACGGCCTCAGGCCACCGTGACGGCGACCATCTTCCCCACCCTCTGGTCGCCGGTCGCAGCAGCGGTCGCAGGAGCCTCGCCATCCCCCCGGCGAGGCTCCTGCCATCGCACGACGGCCCGCTCAGACGAGCCCGGTCTCGTTCGCCTGGACTGCCTCGAAGGCGGCGAGCGCCCGGCGGTCGACCTTGAGGCCGGAGGTGAGGGGCAGCTGCTCGACCACCCGGAGCCCCTCGGGCAGCTTGAACCGCGCGATCCGGGCCCCGAGGTGCCCGCGTAGGTCGTCGAGGCTCGGCGGCCGGGCCGGATCCCGGGCCACCACCACCGCCACACCGACCTCACCCATCACCGGGTCGGGTCGGGGCACCACCACGGCGTCGGCCACCAGCGGATGACCGACCAGCAGCGCCTCGATCTCCGCGGGGTGCACGTTGTAGCCGCCCCGGATGTACATGTCGGTGCTGCGGCCGCCGAGGACCACGTTGCCCCGGTCGTCGAGCTCCGCGAGATCGCCGGTCCGCAGCCAGCCGTCGACCAGCGTCGCCCGGGTGGCGGCGGGGTCACCCCAGTAGCCGGTCATCTGGGTGGGGGAGCGGAGCCAGAGCTCGCCGTCCCGGATGGCGACCTCGATGCCCGGCCGGGGCTTGCCGACCGTGTGCAGCGCCTCGTCGTCATCGGCGTCGAAGGCGGTCCCGGTGCCGCAGCCGCCGGACTCGGTCGACGAGTAGCGGATCGAGTAGGCGGCCCCGAACAGCTCCCGGGCCTGGGCCACCAGCGCCGGCGGCGATGCTGCGCCGCCCATGACGATGGTCTTCACGTGCGACCAGTCGTGTCGGGCCACCTCCGGCGACCGCACCATCAGCGCGACCTGGGGTGCCACCCCGCCGATCGAGGTGATGCGCTGCTCGGCGATGGTGCGCAGCGCGTCGTCGGCCCGCCAGCGGCCGAGGATGTGGGTCCTGCTCGCCAGCCGCAGGTACCACGGCAGCTTGGTCATGAACCCGACGTGGGCGAACTGCGTCGAGGCCAGCATCGCCGGGCCCGCCGTCGTGCCTGCCTCGGCCCAGGCGTCCCCGGTGTCGATCCGGGCGACGGCGGCCAGCTGCGCCTCGGTGAACACCGCGCCCTTGGGCACGCCGGTGGTGCCCGACGTGAAGACGATGGCGACCGGCCGCGTCGGGTCGGGTGGCAGCGGCGGCGGAACGTCGTCGCCGGTCGGCACCTCGGCAGGGTCCTGGACCACGAGCTCGGCGTCGGTCAGGTCGACGAGCGCCTGCTGCTCCGGTGCCGCCAGCTTCGGGTTGATGCCGGCGGTGACGGCCCCGACCTTCGCCGCCGCCACGTAGGTGAGGATGTAGGACGTGTCGGACGGCAGCTGCAGGACCACCCGGTCGCCCTCGGCGATGCCTTGCCGCACCAGCCCGGCCGCCACCGCATCCGACCGCCGGTCCAGCTCCCGGAACGACGTCGTCGCCCCATCCGGATCGACGAAGGCGATGGCCTCGCCGAACCGCTTCGCCGCCTCCCGGACCGTCTCGGCCAGCACCACTAGCGCACGCGGGGCTTGATGCGCTGACCGGAGCTGAACGTCTCCTGGCCTTCGGCCATGGCCTGCTGGGTCATGCCGAGGTTGAGGAGGGTGTTGCCGAGGTCGAGGGCCTGGCGGCGGGACAGCTCGCGGGCGGCCCAGATCGTCCGCACGGTCGTCTGCACCGCAGTCGGCGGAGCCGAGGCGATGGCGGCCGCGGCCCAGCGGGCGGCGTCCGGCAGTTCGGCGCCGGGCACGACCTCGGACACCATGCCGATCTCGTAGGCCCGCTGCGCCGACAGCCGCTCGTGGTTGCCGAGCAGCGACATCCGCATGATCTCGCCGAACGGCATGCGGTGAGACATGAGCGTCGGTTCGTAGACCGCGGGCATGGAGTAGGTGACGTGGGGGTCGAAGAACGTGGCGTGCTCCGCGGCGATGATGAACTCGACCTCTCCCAGGAGGTAGAAGGCGCCGCCGCAGGCGATGCCGTTGACCGCGGCGATGACGGGCTTCCACAGCTCGGCGGCCTTGGGGCCGATGCGCTGGCCGGGGTCCTCGTAGGTGAACGGGCTGAAGTCGTAGGTGGTGTCGTCGGTGGGGACGTCGTCGCGGTCGATGCCGGTGCAGAACGCCTTGTCGCCGGCGCCGGTGAGGATCACGCAGCGCACGGCGTCGTCCCGCTTGACCTCGCGCCACAGCGCGGCCAGCTCGTCGCACATCACCGAGTCGAAGGCGTTGTAGCGCTCGGGGCGGTTCAGGGTCACAACCGCGACCCCGTCGTCGCCCACCTCGTAGGTGATGGTCTCGTACGTCACGACCTGGATACTAGGCGGACCTGACACACCGTCAGATATTGTCGTCACGTGCCCGTGAACTTGGGGGACCTGGTCGACCCGGCCACGACGGCAGTCGTGACGTCGGAGGTGCAGAACGGGGTGGTGGGGTCTCAGAGCGCCCTGCCCGCCCTGGCCGACGCGGCCCGCGCCACCATGCTGCCGGCCCTCGGCCGCCTGGTGAGCGCGGCCCGCAAGGCCGGCGTCCAGGTCGTCCACGCCACCGCCTACCGCCGGGCCGACGGCAAGGGCGCCAACCGCAACGCCCGCCTCTTCGGGGCCGTGCAGCGGTCGCCGGTGCAGCTGCTGCCGGGCACGCCCGAGGTCGACGTGGTGCCCGAGGTGGGCGTCGAGCCCGAGGACCTGGTGCTCACCCGCACCCACGGCCTCAACCCGATGGCCGGCACCGATCTGGATGCCGTGCTCCGCAACCTGGGGATCCGCACGATCGTCGCCACCGGCGTCTCGGTGAACGTAGCGATCACCAACCTGATCATGGACGGCGTCAACCACGGCTACCAGATGGTGCTGCCCCGCGACGCGGTGTGCGGCATCCCGGCCGACTACGCAGACGCCGTCATCGACAACACGCTGGCGCTGCTGGCGACGGTGACCACCGTCGACGAGCTGACGGCGTGCTGGAGCTGAGGGGGAGACAGCCCATGCGTGGCGACCTGGAGTGGGGCACCATCCCGAACCTGGCGCGGTCGGCCGCCGAGCGGTTCGGCGAGGACGAGGCGATCGTCGACGGCGAGATCCGGCTGAGCTTCGTCGACCTCTGGATCGAGGCGCGGGCCGCGGCCAAGGCCTATGTCGCAGCCGGCATCGAACCCGGCGACCGGGTGGCGCTGTGGGCACCCAACATCTGGGAGTGGCCGGTCGCGCTGCTGGGTCTCCACGCCGTCGGCGCCGCCGTGGTCCCGCTGAACACCCGCTTCAAGGGCGGCGAGGCCGCCTACGTGCTGCGGCGCAGCCGGGCCAAGCTGCTGGTCACCATCGACGGCTTCCTCGGCAACGACTACGTCGCCATGCTCGAGGGCGAGGACCTGCCGGACCTCCGGGACACGGTGGTGCTGCGGCCCGAGGGGCGTGCGGGCACGTCGTGGATCGACTTCCTGCTGGGCGGCGCGTCGGTGGACGACTCGACCATCGACGAGCGGTTGGCTGCCGTCGGGCCCGATGACGTCAGCGACATCATGTTCACGTCCGGGACCACGGGTGCGCCCAAGGGCGTCGTCGCGCACCACGGCCCCACGGTGCGGGCGTTCACCGAGTGGGCCGAGCTGGTCGGGCTGCGCCGCGGCGACCGCTACCTGGTCATCAACCCGTTCTTCCACAGCTTCGGGTACCGGGCGGGCATCGTGTCGTCGCTGGTGGCAGGGGCCACGATGATCCCCCAGGCGGTGTTCGACGTGCCCGAGGCCATGCGCAACATCGCCGCCCACCGGATCACCATGCTCCCGGGCGCGCCGGCGATCTACCAGACCCTCCTCAACCACCCCGACCGGGCCGAGCACGACCTGTCGTCGCTGCGGCTGGCGGTGACCGGCGCGGCCGCCATCCCGGTGTCGCTGATCGAGCAGATGTGGTCGGACCTCGGCATCGAGACCGTGCTCACCGCCTACGGGCTGACCGAGGCCACCGGCTTCGTGACGTCGTGCCGGGCCGAGGACGATGCTCGCACCATCGCGGAGACGTCGGGGCGGGCCATCGACGGGGTCGAGGTCCGGATCGTCGACGACGACGGCGTCGAGCAGCAGCCCGGCGACCCCGGCGAGATCGTGGTCCGGGGCTACAACGTGATGGCCGGCTACTTCGAGGACCCGGAGCAGACCGCCGAGGCCATCGACGCCGACGGCTGGCTGCACACGGGCGACATCGGCTGGATGGACGAGCGGGGCTACATCCGCATCACCGACCGCAAGAAGGACATGTACATCGTCGGCGGGTTCAACGCCTACCCGGCGGAGATCGAGAACCTGCTGAGCCGGCACCCAGACATCGGCCAGGTCGCGGTCATCGGCGTGCCGGACCAGCGGCTCGGCGAGGTGGGCATGGCGTTCGTGGTGCCGGCGGCCGGCCACTCCCCGGATCCGGACGAGATCATCGCCTGGGCCCGGGAGCACATGGCGAACTACAAGGCGCCCACCTACGTGCGCATCGTCGACGCCCTGCCGCTCAACCCGGCCGGCAAGGTCCTGAAGTACCAGCTGCGTGAGGAGGCCCTCCGGGCATGAGGTTCTGCCAGTCGATGATGTACGCCGAACCCGACCAGTGGGTCGAGCTGGCCCGCCACGCCGAGGCGGTCGGGTTCGACCAGCTGGCGCTGTCGGACCACGTCTTCTACCCCGAGAACCTCGCTTCCGAGTATCCGTACACGCCGACGGGCAAGCCGGTGTTCAAGGCCGACGCGGCGTGGCCCGACGTGTGGGTCATGGTCGGGGCGATGGCGTCGGTGACGTCCCGCATCGAGTTCACGACCAACGTGTACGTGCTGCCGTTGCGCAACCCGTTCGTGGTGGCCAAGGCCGTCGGCACCGCAGCGTTCCTCACCGGCGACCGGGTGTCGTTGGGCATCGGCGCCGGCTGGATGCGGGAGGAGTTCGACTGCCTCGAGCAGCCCTTCGGCCGGCGGGGCGCCCGGATGGAGGAGCAGGTCGAGGTGCTGCGGGCGCTCTGGCAGGGCGGCCTGGTCGAGCACCACGGCGAGTTCTACGACTTCGACAAGCTGCAGATGGCGCCGGTTCCGTCCCGCCCGGTGCCGATCATCGTCGGCGGGCACAGCGACATCGCCCTGCGCCGGGCCGCCCGGCTGGGCGACGGGTGGATCGGCGTCCAGTACACCCGGGCCGAGCTGCGGACGTACCTGTCGCGGCTCAATGAGCTCCGGGCCGAGGCGGGGACGCTGGACCGGCCGTTCGAGGTGAACGCCGCCATCGTCGACGCCCTGCCGACGCCCGACGTGATCGACGAGCTGGAGGAGATGGGGGTCGACACGCTGATGACCTCGGCGTGGCTGATCGAGGGCAAGACCAACGCCTCGCTCGACGAGAACAAGCGGGCGCTCGAGTCGTTCGCCGAGACCTACATCGCTCCCCACCGGGACGCGTCGTGATCACTACTGCACGTAACCAGCTGCGTTCATCACCTGATGGACCGTCAGAACTGACTACGGTGGTCGTCGATGTCCGAGACGGTGCCGGTGGATCAGGAGGAGGACGTGCGGGCCTCCGACGGGCGTGTGCCCGGGCGGCGGGGACGCGCCACACGGCAGAAGCTCCTGGACACCACGGCCGACATGCTGCGGACGACGTCGTACCGCGACCTCAAGGTCATCGACATCGCCCGGGGCGCGGGGACGTCTCCGGCGACCTTCTACCAGTACTTCGGCGACGTCGAGGCGGCGATCCTGCTGCTGGGCGAGGAGATGGCCGTGGCCAGCGACTCGCTGGTGCGGATGATCCAGGAGGGCAGCTGGAAGGGGAAGGCCGGCTACGAGACCGCGCTGGCCTTCGCCGATGCGTTCATCGAGTTCTGGGACGAGCACCGGCCGGTGCTGCGGGTGGTCGACCTCAGCACCGACGAGGGCGACCGGCGCTTCCGCAACGTGCGGGTGCGGTGGCTCAACAACATGACCCGGGCCTTCGCCACGGTCACCGAGGAGTTCCAGGCCGACGGCAAGAACCAGGGCGTCGACGCCATGGCCAACGCCGGTGTGCTGGTCACGATGATCGCCAACGTGGCGGCGCACCACTACGGCTTCGAGTTCTGGGGCATCCGCACCGCCGACGTCCGGGTCGCGCTGGCACGCCACATCTACTGGGGCGTCACCGGCCAACGCCCCTGAGCCTGGCGGTGCCGCGATGAGCGGCATCGGGTTCGGGATCCAGCTCCCGATCCAGGCCCAGTCCCCGATCTTCGTCGAGGAGTGGGAAGCGTCGGCCGGCCCGGCGGAGCTGGTGCAGA
>Ga0075420_100000458_pt1 | contig 32418 bp, 20 predicted proteins | sample SoiMetdeltSBSDD4_FD_75296 | JGI IMG/M metagenome (GOLD analysis project Ga0075420, IMG submission 75296) | Bulk soil microbial communities from a Populus tree surrounding site in Tennessee, USA - Soil MetaG P. deltoides SBSDD4 | ecosystem: Environmental > Terrestrial > Soil > Tree plantation...
CCCGACGAGCTGTTCCTGGCTGCCGCCAGGACACTCGCGGACCTGGTGACGCGAGCCGACCTCGAAAGCGGGTCACTCTATCCGCCGCTCCGCGATATTCGCCGGATTTCGCTGGCTGTCGCCGTCAGTGTGGCTGAAGCCGCGTACGACCTGAAGCTCGCACGCGCGAGGCGGCCACGCAGCCTCGAGACGGCCATCGCCCGCGTCATGTACGAACCTTAGCAGGTTGCCGAAAAGCATCGGTGGCAAGGGAAAAGGCTGCCTTTTGCCTTATCCCTTCAGGATTCAGGACAGCCGGACGATGAGCTTTCCCTGGTTAGTGCCCTCGAACAGCATGTTCAGCGCAGCCGGTGCGTGCTCGAGCCCGTCGATGACGTGCACCCGGTATTTGAGCCGGCCTTCCTGATGCCATCGGGCCAGCGCCTCTATCGCCTCGGCCGCGCGACTCCAGTAATCGAGGACCAGGAAGCCCTCGATTCGGGCTCGCTTGATGATCACTTCGAAGAGGTTTCGGGGGCCGGGGGCCACGGCCTCGTTGTAGGTCGAAATCATCCCGCAGAGGGCGAGGCGGGCCCGCAGCTTGATCAAATGGAGCACCGCCTCGAGAGTGGTTCCCCCGACGTTATCGAAATACATGTCGATCCCATTCGGGCAATGTCGTTCGAGCGCGTCAACGAGTGAGGATTCCTCTCGATAGTTCACGGCCGCGTCGAAACCGAGCTCGTCGACGAGCCATCGGGCCTTGTCGGCCGTGCCGGTGATGCCTACCACGCGACAGCCCAGAATCTTCGCAATCTGCCCGGCGAGCGAGCCGACCGCACCGGCCGCGGCAGACACGACGAAGGTCTCCCCCTGCCTGGGCTTCGCAACGTCGATCACTCCGAAGTAGGCCGTCATTCCGATATGGCCGAACAAGCCCAGATGCATCGTCAAGGGAATGGCCGGATCGTCCGGCAGTGGCACGATGAGATCCTGTGACCCGACGACGGCAAAGTCCTGCCAGCCGAAGCTGCCGTAGACCGGCGTCCCGGTCGCCAACGTGGGAATGTTCGACTCGACAACCATCCCGACGCCGAGTCCACGCATCACGTCCCCGAGAGGCAGCGGAGGCATATAGGTCGCCCGCTCGGACATCCACGAGCGGTTGGTCGGATCCAGGGACAGCAGCCTGGTCTGCACCAGCGCGTGATTCGGTCCCGGGCGGGGAATGGCCGACTCGACCCACTCGAAGTCCGTTGGTTTGGCGAACCCCTCGGGTCTACGGGCGAGCCGCCATTGGCGGTTCCTGTCGCGGTTCATGACGATCTTTCTTTCTCTCCCGGCTGCAAAGGCCGGTCGCTCCCCTCAATTGAGGTCCATCAGACACGCGCGCGCGCGGCGCACGTCCACCGTTTCCTCGGCATCGCCAAGCGCCTCGAGCACCCCTTGTAGCGACGCCCGCGGGGCGGCGGCGTTTTCGCTAGAGGCGAACAGACGCGCGAACGCAGTTGCTGCCCGCAACTCGAACGTCAAGGCCCCCTGGGACCGTGCAGTCTCGATCGCCCGGCCGAGTGCGGTCTTCGCCGCCTCCGGTTCGTCGAGCGTAACGTGGCATTCGGCGGTCAAGCGATGGAGTTCGGCGTTGAAGTACAGGTCCCGCTTCGATTCGTTCAGCAGCAGAATGCGCTGGATTTCATCGAGCGCACGCGCGTGTTCGCCGCGGATCATGAGGACTTCGGCCAGCATCCCGACGAACTGCGGCATGGCCACGTGTCCCATGATGCGGAGCGAGTCTTCAATCCCGTTCTGCAGCTGCGCAAGACCATCCGCGGTTCTTCCCGTTCGTGCCAGCGCCCACCCATGAACACAGTGGTGCCAGGCCGACGTCTGCACGAGTCCGTGCGCACCACCGAAAGAGATGCCCTCCGAGGCCGAGCGGAGGCACGTCTCCCAGTCTTCCCGATAGCCGTGCATCCAGGCGTGAAAGACCAGTGCGAACGACAGCGAATCCGGGTGACGAATATCCCGGGCCAATGCCACGGCGCGTGCTGCGCGGTCGAGGCAGTCGCGCGTGTCTCCGAGGATCCACAGGTTACGGCTTGATTCGCTCAGCGTAGCCACAACCGGATCGAAGATCGTGGTCAACCGCGCCGACTGATTCGACCGCGTTCCCATCTGGATGCACGCATCCGCATGCTGCTGTGCAATGTGAAGGTCGCCATGATGATGCCTCGCAATCATCGCCCACATGAGTGCGTTCATGTGCTGCACTTCGCTGCCGGATTCGGCGGCGACCTCGATCATGCGGTCAGCGATGCGCGCCGCTTCCCGGCATTCTCCCCGGACCATGTGCACGATCACGCCGCCATCCAGCGCGGCGAACAGCGAGCCATGATCTTTGAGGCGCTCCGCGAGCTCGACGATGCGTCGAGACACTCGCTCTGTTGCGACGGTTCCAAAACCTTCGAGTGCCCCAACAGGGTGGAGCAGGGCTTTCTGAAGCGCCAGTTCACGTGCTTCCACATCGGGCCGCTCGCGAACCAGCGCGAGACAGGCCAGGCCTTTTTTCGCAAACGCCAGCGCTTCCCGTATTGCGAATCGACTGGACGCAACTTTCGCAGCGGCCTGGAAATGCTCGGACGCGCGCCAGGGATCCCTGGCCATTTCGTACAGCAGTGCAAGCTCGGCCGCGACCGCGGATTTCCGGTCGCCATGCCCGGCCTCCAACGCTTCCGCGACCTTGCCGCTCCACACGGACCTGCGCGTGGGCGAGATGGAGGCGTAGAGGGCGGTCTGATAGAGCGCGTGAACGAACTGATATCGGAGCGAAAAGAGACGGCTCGGGAGCTCCTGCTCGCGCAGCAACTGTACAAGCCCGTGGACCTGATCGAGCGACTGAAGGGAGTCCTCGACGTCGGCAGGATCCCTTCCCAGCACCTGCGCGACGATGGCCGAGTCGAACTGGACACCCTGGACTGCCGCGACCCGCAGCAGCTGACGCTCCTCGTCGTCGAGGCTTTCGAGCTTCCGCTCGATCATGCCGCGGAGCGACTCCGGGATGTTGCGCTCGATTTCAGCCGTCCAGCCATCCTGGATATCGCGCTCGTGCAGGTACCGGACGAGATCGACCATGAAGAGCGGGCTGCCTTCGGTCTTCCGGTAGATGAGCGCTGCGACCTCGCTCGGGGCCCCGTGCAGTTGGGACGAGACGTATTGCCCGACCTCTCGCTCGGTCAGAAACGCGACCGGAACTTCCCGCAGGATGCGATGGGCCCCCAGATCCGCCTTCAGCCGCTGGAACGGATGCCGGTTGATCGCAAGGTCAGCGGGCCGGTAGGTCACGACGATGAGCCCGCGCCAGTCGGCAACCTTGGGCGCAAGGAATCGAAGCATGTCGATGGTCGAGACATCCGCCCAATGGACGTCGTCCAGGAACAACACGAACGGCCGTGACGACGCCAGCTCCTGGAGGAGGGCCGCCATCTCCCGCATCAGCCGTTCGGCCGATCCGCTCCTGGTATCCGCGAGCAGCCTCGCGGCGGAGGATTCTTCCGGGGACATCGGTGCGATCTGCACGAACCATCCCGGCGCGACCTGTTTCATCACGGTCGCGAGAGTCGGATCGCGCTTGATCAGGCTGTCGAGCGCCTCGAGAAATGGCAGGTGTGCTTCAGCGCCGGCGAGGCGTTCCGAACACCGGCCACGGCCGATCCACACCGGGGTCGCGATCTCCGCCAGGAAGTCATCGACCAGCGTGCTTTTGCCGATGCCCGGTTCACCCGAGACGGCAACGAGCTGGCCGTTGCCCCTCTCAGCCGCGTCGAACGCTGCTCGCAGGTCGGAGCGTTCACGTTCCCGGCCGACGCTGCTGCGCCGCCGCGACACGAACTCCACCAGCGGGGCGCGGGTTGCGAAAGCCGCCAGCCGTGCGAGGACATCCGTGACTGGCGGGCGGCGCCGGGGATCCTTCTGCAGCATCTCGAACAGCAGCGCGTCCAGCTCGGGGCCACTGCCTGAGGGAACCGGCGCGGCAGACTGGATGCCATGCAGCACACCGATCGTGGAGTCGGCGTGAAAGGCGTGCCGGCCGCTGATCAGCTCGAAAAGCAGAAGGCCCAGCGAGAACACGTCGCTGCCCGACTGGGCGGGTTCACCGCGGCTCTGTTCCGGGGACATGTAGCGCAAAGTGCCAACGAGCGCGCCTGACTCCGTGCCGCTCAACGTGCCTTCGCTGGTGACGACCTGCCGCGCGAGCCCGAAGTCGAGCACCTTGACGTACCCGTCGGGCCGCAGCATGACGTTTTCCGGCTTGATGTCGCGATGCACGATCCCGCGCGCGTGCGAGGCGGCCAGCGCGCTCGCGATCTGGGTTGCGATCGCGATGGCTTCCTTCACCGGCACGGGCCCGTTGTCGATGCGCCCCCGGATCGTCTGTCCTTCGACGAACTCCATGACAATGAAGGGCCGACCGTTGAAGTCGCCGACGTCGTGGACCACCAGGATGTGCGGATGATTCAGCGACGAGGCCGCCTTCGCCTCGGCACGGAAGCGCCGCAGCCATTCCGGGTTCGCCGCGAATGGCAGCGGGAGCAGCTTGAGAGCGACAGGCCGGTCGAGTTTCGCGTCATAGGCCTTGTAAACCTCGCCCATGCCGCCGGCGCCGATGAGCGAAATCAGCTCGTAGCCGCCGATCGTTTGCCACTCCAGGACATCCCTGACCGGTCCATCGTCTGGAAGGACTACTGGTGTTTCCAGAAAACCGCTTGCGAGTTGATGAGCGGCCAGCAGCTTCTCCACGTGTTCCTGCACCGTCGGGTCGGTGGCGCACGCGGCGGCGACGAACGCCTTCCGCTCCGGAACCGGCAGAGGCCGGGCGCGATCGAAGACAGCCTTGACACGAGCCCATTCGTCGAATGTGAACGGCATCACCTGTGAGCCCTCGAGAGTGTGCGCTGATTCTACGTGGCGACGTGTGCCCGCGACCACGCTGGCGGGCCCGTCCTGATGGCTAATTGCGCAGGGCGTCGGGAATTTCCCTCAGCCACCCCCTTCTCCGGCATACTGTGGCGCCTCGAATGACCGGGACGGGACCTCCAGACGACGTGAGCGCCCTCTTGGCGGAATGGCGGGGGGGCGACCCTGTCGCGCTCGACCGCCTGCTGCCGTTGGTGTATGCCGATCTGCGGAGAGTGGCGCGTGCTCACCTGCGTCGCGAACAGGCCGGTCACTCGCTTCAGGCGACGGCCCTGGTCCACGAGACCTACCTGCGCCTCGTGAATGCCGGCCGCCTCCGCCTCGAGAATCGCGCGCATTTCCTTGCGATCGCGGCCCGGCTGATGCGTCAGGTGCTGGTGGACCACGCGCGCCGCCGGCACGCCCACAAGCGCGGTGCGGCGGCGACGATGGTCAGCCTGGAGTCCGCCGGGACCGCGCCGGAGGTTCAGCCGACGGACGTCGACGTCATCGCCCTGGACATCGCGCTCCACGAGCTGGCCAGCTTCGACCCGCAGCAATGCCGTGTGGTGGAATTGAAGTTCTTCGCAGGCTTGACGATCGACGAGATCGCCGACGCGCTCGAGATCTCGGCGGCGACCGTCGAGAGGGAATGGGTCATCGCGAAGGCGTGGCTGTATCACCGCCTTTCAGGCGCCTGATCTCGCACTTCCACTCCATCAGGGGAGCTTCACGCGCGCCAGGTAGATCGCGGTCTTGCCTTCGTGCGACGCGTAGTAGCTGACCCAGAGCAGACCCTCGTGCCACACCATCCCGGCGTAGCTGGTGTCGCCGCCGGAAGGCAGTGTCAGCGCAGGCTCGTAGCCGCCGTCGAGGCTCAGTCGTCCGACGACGGTTTTGGGCCCGCCGGGATAGCTGCGTCCGGTTGCCCACAGGGCGCCGTCAGGCAGGCGGATGAAATTCGGACCGCCGATCTGCTGCGGCGTCTCGCGCCAGGTCCAAGACGTGTACGGCGCCCGGCTGCGACCCAGCCACGCCTTGAGATCGCCGCCCTCCCGCCGCACCAGGGCCACCATCTCCCCGTCCGGCATGAACCGCACCGTCGTCTCGTTCGGCCGGCCGGGCACGGCAAAGGTGGTGATCCGATCGAACGTACGTCCGTCCGTGGACGAAACCAGCGTTGCCGTCCATTCGGTCGATGCGCCAGGCTCCGTTCTGTATGTGACCCCGTAAGCCCGGCCCTCTTGCCACGTGACCCGCCACAGCCAGTCGCCATCACCGAGGATGCGCTCCGGAGCACTCCAGGTGCTTCCGTCGGAGGAGAACATCACCCTCGGCTGCCGGCTCACAAAGCGCTTGCCCTCGTAGACCGAGCCGCCCGCAACGATCATCAAGCGGCCGTCCGGCGTGATGGAGAGTTTCGGATCGCGCAGGTCGATGCGGTCTTCGCCGATCAGCGCGGCGGACGTCCATGCCTCGCCGCCGGCCGAGACCAGCACACGGATGCGCCCGTCGCCGCCGACGTGGGCGTCTGCCTCCCGAAACGTGCAGTACCAGCGGTTGCGCCAGCGAATGAGGTCGGTGAAGGCATTGTGTGCGCCGGCGTCCCAGATGCGCGCCACGCGAACGAGCGCCGGGGCAGTCGCGGGCTGAGCGGAGCTCGTGAACGCGAGGAGCAGCAGAACCGCGTGTCGTTTCATCAATGGCTCTCAGCGTACTCGAACGGGCGCTGTCTGTTTTCGCCTGCCCAATCCGATCTCTCAGGCAGGAGGTTTACTGATCATGTCCCGTGCACGACACGCCGCCGCAGGATTGGCCGTATTGAGTACCTTGTGCTTCGCGTCCGTCGCGAACGCCCAGAGCAACACGCCCGAGATCTATTTCGTCCAGGACGCGGCGGCGCAGTTCAACCAGCTCGCCTTGCGCCCCGAACCGTTCGGCTTCAGGAGCCCGGACGACTTCTCGCCGACGCTGCTCGACTACCACTACCAGGGCGTGGTGCGGAAGAACGGTCCCGGGACGCCGTATCTGTTCGTCTCGCGGAATCGCGACGGAGCAGGCTACCTGCTGGTTGTCCGGATGGGCTCGCGCGACAGGACAGGTGAACGCCTTCGCTCGAACCGGCTGGTGCGCGATTCCCCGATCATCATCCCGCCGCCGTTCAAGTCGACGCTGCCGGATTCGCGCGACACGACCGTGACACTGATACGTTTCGATGGTACCAACGGCTGGCCGGCATACAAACATCCGGGCGGCATGCAGTTGGTCGGGGACATCCTCGCCGTTCCGCTCAGCCAGCCTCTCGACGGCGATCCGGAAAACCGCGTTGCGTTCATCAACGTGTCCAACCCGGAGGCGCCGTTCATCACCAGCGAGTTCGATCCCGACCCGCGTGGCAGCCAGGAGTTCGCGGTCGGGCAGGTCGCCCTGACGCCTGTCAGGAATCCGATTGGGCCGGGCGTCCGCTACATCATGCTGCTCGCCGGCAAGGACAACGAGAATGTCCGGCTGTATCGCTCACGGGCGACCAGGGAAGACGGCTCTACCGACCTGGCGTCGCCGGATATCGTCTGGGACGAAATCGGCCTCTGGAGCGGCGTCGAGCTCGACGATCCTGGCGCCGATACCTGGCCCTGCTGCGGATCGCAGAGTCATCAGATGTTCAGTTTCGTGCGGCAGCAGGATCTCGACGGTCCGCTGTTCCTGATCGGCGCGTTCAACGACGAGCCCGCGATCGAACCGGGAGGAGGCCACGATTTCCTCGATCTGTATCAAGTGCACGTCGATCGCTACGGCACACCCTCGGACCGTCTGTTGTCGCACGTCGAGCGCAAGCACGTCACCAGCAACTCGATTGCCGGCGACACGTCGCATTTCGCGGGCTCGACCGGGGTATACGTCAGTCCGTCGGGCGAGTTGATCGTGTACGCGACCGAGCACACCAACCAGGGACCGATCGACGAGCACGACCGCCACACGGTGAGGGGCGGTGAATGGCGGCACCGCGAAATGGTGCGCCCCGACAATCCCACGCTGAGACCCACCGTCGACGCGCCGGTGTTCACCGTGGACGAAGGTGGATCCCGCACGCTGGTCGGACGTGGGCGCCCGCCGCTGACACGCGCCTGGCTCCAGCTCTTTTACGACGACGGCCTTGGCCTCTCCGACAAGAACTTCAACGCCGAGCTCGTCATCGATTACGACGACCGCAACAAGGACGATTACGACGATTTCGTCAAGCTGCTGCCGGCTTTTAACGACGCGGCCAGTTCCTGGCGCTGGTTCGCGCCGCAGGACTGCTCGATGCAGGTGTCTCAACACACCATCCGGGACGACGACTTCCCTGGCCGGTACAAGACTCTCGTCGGGCAGGGAACCGTGGCGGCGGAGACCAATCTCGACAACGTGCAGAGCGACAACGCTCCGGGATCGATGAACGACATGATCTCTGCCGTGGGCTTCACGTGCGGCACCTACTACACGTCGCCGGTCACCGTCAGCTGGGATCTCGATCAGAACGACACCTACGAGACGATCGGCGAGACCGCGCCCGTCTCCGCAGCCGAGCTCGACGGACCGAGCACGGTGTTGATTCCGGTGCGGGCGCAGCATCTGACCGACACGACGGCGCTCGGGGTGAGCTCCCCGCGCAAGGTCGAACTGCGCGTGAACAACGTTGCCCCGACGATCCAGGAATTCGCGCTCGTGGATCCGCTGGGGACCGTGATGGGGGTCGGTGCGCCGTTCGGTGTCACCGGGGTCGAATACTCCGTCAAGGCGTCGTTCATCGATCCCGGAAAGCCCGACACCCAGACCGCAGCGATCGCGTGGGGCGACGGTGCGATCGATCAGAGTGCAAGCTTCCGGGCCTTCAATGATGCCTTCGGCGGGAGGATCGGCAACGTCGCCCAAGGCCACAAGTTCCAGGCGCCGGGCAGCTACACGATCGGTCTTACGGTGACCGACAAGGACAAGGATGCCGGAAAGGTCGAGATGAAGCTGGATGTGATTTCGCCAGCCGCAGCGATTGGCTACGTGATCTCTGAGATCGACGCGTTGCTCGGCGGCGCGACCACTCCCGGAGTCCGCCGTCACTTGACATTTGCGCGACGGCTGCTTGCGGGAAATGTTCAAGGCTCGTCGAACAACGGTGCACTCGACAAGCTCACCGGTGGCGAGATCGAGGCGGCGATCGCGCTGGTGCGCGAGTCGATCGAGGAGCTGCGGCGCGCTCAGGCGGACGGCGCCACCGTGTCCCCGCTGATCGCCTTGCTCGAGCAGATTGTGCTGGCACTCTCGGCGGCGTAACTGTAACCACCTTGGGCAGCTCTGGGCGAGTCTGAAAACCGGGCGGGTCCAAGGGCCCGCCCGACGGTCGTCACACGAGCGCGAGCGTGATTCTGATCGCAGCAAAGCTCGCCAGGTTATTGAGAACGATCGTGAGAAGGAGGAGGGCCACAGCTCTCAACACGGTGACGCCCGTCGATTCCGAGTAGACGCGTTTCAGCGCGAGGATCAGATATGGCGCGATCACCAAATATCCGGCGGCCGCGCGACCGCGTGGACCGCTGGTGCCAGCACCGTCTGAAGATCGCGACTTCAAGGGTTCCATCAGCACAGCTCGCGGTCGGTGACGATCGGGGAGAGCGCCCTCATGTGAGCCCACCGGGCCGCGCGCCCGCAGCCGTCAAGGGTGCGCGCTCAGTATCCGCCAAAGGTCAAGGGGTGCGGCGCAGCGACGGCGGTCCGCCGAAGCGCTCGCAAAACAAGCAAGCACCAACGACGCACGCGCACGACCGTTGAACTGGCCCTTGCGTTCGAACTGGTGAATATTCCGAGCTTTGACCGCGCGATCTCAGATCCCCAATCAGTTCGTTCTCAGCGCGTCGACTGGCGCCAGCCGCATGCTTCGGTGCGCGGGCACGCAGGAAGCGATGGTCGCGACGGTCAACAGCACCAGCGCGGTCACGGCGAACGTCCACGGATCGAGCGGCTCGATCTCGAACAACAAGCGCGCGAGCACGCGCGTGAGCGCGGCGGCAGCCGCCAGCCCGACGACGACGCCTGTGGCAACCAGGCGAAGCGCCTGACCAAGGATCAGACGAAACACATCCGGCGCGGTCGCGCCGAGTGCCATCCGGACCCCGATCTCCTGGGTCCGCTCCCGCACCGAGTAGGCCATCACGCCGTAAACGCCGATCGCAGCGAGGGCAAGCGCAAGCAGCGCGAAGGCGCCGAGCAGGATCGAAATGGCTCGCGGGCGGGCGATGGTGTTGCCAATGGCGGTTTCGAGCGTGCTCACGCGCACCGGCGCTTCCGGCTCCACCGCGCGAACGACACCGGTCACGCTGTTCCCGAGCAGGGTGGGCTCCTGCTGGCTTCGTACGAAGAGTGTGAGGTTTGCGCCAGGACGCTGCGTGCGCGGGATGAAGATGGTCTGCCGGACCGGACCGTCCAGCGACGACCTGATATTGCCGACCACCCCGACCACCGTCCATTCCATGTCCTCGCGGCCGTTGACGTGGTCGACGTTAATCCGAAGGCGACGGCCGAGCGGGCTGCCGTCCGGGAACTGCTGCCTGACGAGCTCCTCGCTGACGATGGCCACTGGCAGCGACTCGGACGTGTCGGAGTCTGAGAAGTCCCTCCCGGCTACCTGTGGGATACCCAGCGTCTTGAAGAACCCGGGTGTCACCGGCCGCACGTGGCTCGACGCCACCTGCCCCTCCGGCGGCTTCGGGAGATCGACGCGCCAGAAACTCGTCCCGATGCACGCGAAGGGGATCGGCAGACAGGATGCGCCGGCGGCGTATTGAACTCCGGGCAGGGCGCCAATACGAGAGAGCGCCTCGAGGAAGAACCTGTCGGATTGCGCGAAATCGTATCGCGTCGACGGCAGCTGCACGGCCGCGGTGAGCACGCCTTCGGCGCGGAAGCCGAGATCGGTGCCTTGGAGCTTGACGAGGCTGCGCATGAGGAGCCCGGCACCTGCAAGCAAGACGAGCGACAGCGCCACTTCGGCGACGACGAGCGTGCCGAGTACGCGGTGCAGCCGACGGCCGCCGCCGTGGCGTCCACCATCGCGGAGGGCCTCGTTGGCGTGACTCGTGGAAACGAACGCAGGTACGATGCCGAACGCAAGCCCGGTGGTCAGCGCGACCGCCATGGTGAACGCGACCACCGGCAGATCCAGCGTGACCTGGTCGAGCCGCGGGACCGGAATGCGATCGCCCACCAGGGCCAGCAGGCCGCGCTGGCAGAGCGCGGCGACTCCGAGGCCGGCGGCGCCGCCGGTGCTGGCAAGCAGCAGACTCTCGGCGAGCACCTGCCGCACCAGCCGTCCGCGCCGGGCGCCGAGCGCAGTGCGGACGCCGATCTCGCGCCCGCGGGCGGCGCTCCGCGCCAGGAGAAGGTTCGCCACGTTCACACACGCCACGAGCAGCACCATGAGGACGGCGCCGATGAGCGCGAACAACGCCGGACGGAGCTCTCCGACCAGTTGCTCCTGCAGGTGCAGGACGATCACCGTGCGACGCGCATTGCGCTCCGGCTCCTCCTTCTCGAGCCGGGAAAACACGCTTCGCATGTCGCTGTAGGCCTGCTCGAAGGTGACGCCGTCCCGGAGACGGGCGATCGCATACGAGCTGCCGCGGCCGCGCACCCCGCGCAGCTGCTCGAGCGTCGCGCCGTAAGGCGCCAGGAAGTCAGCTTTCTGGCCGACGATGGTGAAGCCTGGGGGCATGATGCCGACAATCGTCCGGGGGCCGCGATCGGTAGCCACGGCCATCCCGAGCACGTCGGTCCGCCCTGCCATCTGCCGTTGCCAGAACTCGTGGCTGAGCACGAGGACAGCACTGTTGCCGCCGAAATCTTCCTCGGGCGTATAGGCTCGGCCGAGGATGGGCTGCACCCCGAGCGCGCTGAAGACATCGGCCGATACTGTGAGCCCTGACGTCTCGAGCGGCTGACCGTTCACCATCATGGTGAGGCCCGTGGGTCCGACCATCCCCAGGTGCTCGAGGGTATTGTTGCGCTCGCGCCACGCGACGAAGTTCGCCGGGGCGATCACGTTGCGGCTGGTGGCGCCGCGATTGGTTTCCCACACCGTCACGATGCGATCGGGATCGCGATAGGGCAGGGGTTCCAGCATCACTGTGCGCACGACGCTGAAAATCGCCGCCGTCGCGCCGATCCCGAGCGCGAGGGTCACCAGGGACCCCGCGGTGAACCCGGGTGAGCGTCGCAGCACTCGAACGCCGTGACGGAGGTCTCGTGCCGCATCTTCAAGAAGTGTCTGTGTCTTCATGAGGCTTCCTGACGGTTGGGTCGTTCACCCGACGCCCGATCGCGAGTTGGATGGCCGGTTCGCCGAAAAGGTTGAATCCGGGAGATCGCGATTCCGGCCAGATCAACTATTCTTGCGCTTCCCGGAACCTGCCGGAGCACCGCCGGCCGCCTTGACAGTCTGCTTTCGCGGGACACACAGGAGCTGCCCATGACGCCAGACGATTTCTTCAAGCTCGCCAAGAAACACGAAGCCGAGATGCTCGACCTCAAGTTCGTCGACATGCTGGGAAGCTGGCAGCATTGCTCGTTTCCCATCGACACGCTCGACGAGGGCACCTTCCAGGAAGGGCTCGGTTTCGATGGATCGTCGATCCGGGGATGGATGGGGATTCATGAATCCGACATGATGGCGGTGCCCGACCCGGACACGGCGCGGCTCGATCCTTTCTTCAGCAGGCCCACCCTCAGCATCATCGCGAACGTCATCGACCCGTTGAGCCGGAAACCGTTCAGCCGCGACCCCCGCCATATCGCGCAAAAAGCCGAGGCCTACTTGAAGCAGACCGGCATTGCGGACACGTGTTACGTCGGGCCCGAGCCGGAGTTCTTCATCTTCGACGAGGTCCGCTACGAACAGAATCAGCACCGCGGGTACTACCAGATCGATTCGGTGGAGGGCGCGTGGAACACCGGCCGGCTCGAGGAGCCGAACCTGGGTTACAAGCCGAGCTTCAAGGGCGGGTACTTCCCGGTGAGCCCGACCGACACCTTCCACGATCTGCGCGGCGAGATGGTCTACGAGATGCGCAAGGTCGGGATCATCGTCGAGGCGCACCATCACGAAGTCGCGACGGCCGGCCAGAGCGAGATCGACATGAAGTTCCAGCCGCTCCTCAAGATGGCCGATCAGTTCATGTGGTACAAGTACATCTGCAAGAACGTCGCGAAGCGTCACGGCAAGACGGTGACCTTCATGCCGAAGCCGATCTTCGAGGACAACGGCAGCGGCATGCACACGCACGTCTCTCTCTGGAACGGCGGCACGCCGCTCTTCGCAGGTGAGGGTTACGCCGGTCTCAGTGAGCTCGGCCTGTTCGCCGCCGGCGGCCTCCTCAAACATGCGCCGGCAATCCTCGCGTTCGCCGCTCCCACCACCAATTCGTACCGGCGGCTGGTCCCCGGCTTCGAGGCGCCGGTCAACCTGGCCCTGTCCGCACGGAACCGCTCGGCGGCGATCCGGATCCCGATGTACTCGAAGAGCCCCAAGGCCAAGCGGCTGGAGTTCCGCTGCCCGGATCCGAGCTGCAACGGCTATCTCGCGTGGTCGGCGATGCTGATGGCGATCGTCGACGGGATCCAGAACAAGATCGACCCGGGTCAGCCGCTCGATCGCGACATCTACGAGATGACCCGCGACGAGATGAAGCACATGGGCATCCGGACGACGCCGGGATCGCTCGAGGAAGCTGTCAACGCGCTGGAGCAGGATCGCGAGTTCCTGACGCGCGGGGGCGTGTTCACCGACGACCTGATCGAGACGTGGGTCGGGTGGAAGCGGGACAAGGAGCTGGATCCGATCCGGCTGCGCCCGCATCCGCACGAGTTCTATCTGTACTACGACAACTAGAGGGGGTAATCCGGGGTCCGGGGGCCGGATCCCGGATCCCGCGATGACAAAAAATTCCAAGGAGTTCCGGCAGCCACAGCCTTCCGGCTAGAGCCGGAAGCCACACATTCAACGGGACAGACATTCAACGCGCGACGCGGGCGACAACGGCAGATGCGCGTTCCACCACTCGCGGGCGCGAGTGTCGGTCCAGGGGTGCTGGAGCGGGATCGCGTCGAGCCGCTGGAGGAGATCCCGCGCCGATCCCGGCCGGTGTTCGCGATTCTTGGCCAGGCAGGACAGCACGAGCGCGTCCAGGTCCGGGGGGACGGCGATCGCGGTTCTCGAGGACGGCGGCTCCGGCGGCGTGTGCGCGTGCGCCAGCAGCAGCTTCATCGGCGTTTCACCGGTAAACACGAGCTGACCGGTCAGCAGCCAATAGGCCACGCACCCAGTCGAGTAGATATCGGCGCGCGCGTCCACGTCTTCGCCCCCCAATGCCTGCTCCGGCGCGATGAACGCCGGCGTGCCTTGAATCAGGTTGGACACCGTGATGGCGGGTTGCGTATCAGACGATGGTTCGTGGACGGCCTTCGCGATCCCGAAGTCGAGTACCTTCACGAAGTCGTGGTCCTCGCCATACCGGCTCAGGAAGATGTTTGCAGGCTTGATGTCGCGATGCACGAGCCCGCGCGATTCGGCTTCGGACAGCGAATGGCACACCTGCCGAAGGACATGGACGACGCGTTCGGCTGGAATCGGGCCGAAGCGTTTGATCAGCGCGTGGGCGTCGATCCCTTCGAGCAGTTCCATCGCGTAATAGCATGATCCTTCCTCGGTCACACCGAAGTCGAACAATGTCACCGTATGCGGCGATCTGAGCTGAGCGATGACTTGTGCCTCCCGCTCGAATCGTCGGCGCATCTCGTCCGAGCTGCCGGCGTGTCCCGCCACGGACGATCGGATCAATTTGATCGCCGCCGGCCGTGCGAGCAGGCGGTGGCTCGCTTTCCACACCTCGCCCATGCCTCCTTCACCCAATCGAGACTCGAGACGGTAGCTGCCAAGCTCGCGAGCCCGCGTGACCTCGGTGCCGAGGTTATAGACGACTCGAGCCGCGACGTACGCCATGACCACGACGAGAATGTAGGGGAAGGCGAAGGCGAAAAAGATCATCACCGCGGTTGGCGGCGGCTCGAGCGGAAACATCCGGAGCGACAGCAGCACCATCGCCGGGACCGAGGTGACGGCGGCGAGCGCGGCCATGACCGCGTGGCGCGGCAGGGTCGGAACCATCACGTTGAAAAGCAACATCCACACCGCGACCCAGGACAGGCCTATCCATGACTGACCAGTACCTACGAGCTGGTGGAGGAACTCGGCAGCCGCGATGCCGTAGCTGCCGGCCACTTCGAACACCAATGCGAGAGCCATGACCGTCCCGGGCCGCGGCCGGGCCGCGCGGATGATCAGCGCCACCGATACCGCCACGACGATGGAGATGAATCCAGGCGCCCAGTTCACCGCCCGCTCGAGGAGGACCGCGCGCACAGGCGGAAAGAGGAGCGACGGGAAGAAGTCCGCCATGAAGAAGGTGAAGGCGTAGAGCCACGCCAGAATCTGCAGGCGATTGGCCGCGCGATTGAGCAGGTCCGGTGGCAGACCCGTGGTCGCGCGGTCGACGACGGAAGTAGCTCGAGGCTTGGGGACGAACAGGGTCTGCTGGTGACTCGCTGGGTCCATGGGACGTGCCGGACAAGAGTAGCAAGATCAACCGGCCAGATCATTTGACACGGCCGAACGTCAGGACTAGTGTGATTGCCTGCGTTGAACGGGCGCCCGCGGGTTCGCGCGAAGGGCTCAGCCCACCGTCATAACACTCCACCGAACGGCCACGCACCGCCGTGCTGCCTGTCTGCGAACCACAGGGCTGAAGCATGGAGGTCGTATGCCGTCACGCGAGCTGCCCGCCCGTCCGAATCTCGAACATCTGAAGAAGCAGGCCAAATCGCTGCTCGAGGCGGCGAAGGCGCGCGATCCGGAGGCGCTCCGGCGATTCACGGTGCTGCCCTCGCTTGCCGGCACGTCTCCCGACCGGATCGACGCCGCTGATCTCGCGCTGCACGATGCGCAGTCGGCGATCGCGCGCGAGCACGGATTTCCGTCCTGGAATGCGCTGCGCGAAGAGGTCGAGTCGCGGCTGCTGTCGTTCGACGCGGCCGTCGACGAATTCGTCCGCTGTGCCACCGGCGGCGCGACCGGTCGCGCCGAGCGCCTGCTCGCGCTCCATCCGCGACTGGCCTCGGCCACGCTGCACACCGGGCTGGTTCTCGGCGACGCTGCAGCCGTGGAAGAGCGCCTCCGGCGTCATCCTGAGCTCGCGCTCCAGCCGGGCGGACCGCAGGACTGGGAGCCGATCCTCTACGTGTGCCACACATCGATGCACGTGGGCTCTCCGGATCGCCTCGACGCCCTCGTCCGGATCGCGCGCCGACTGCTGGCGCTTGGCGCGAACCCTAACGCCGAGTATCGCTGGAACTGGCACCCCGAGCTCCCCCGAACCGCGCTGTGGGGATCGGTCTGCGCGGTCGGACACCTGCCGCTTGCTGAAGCGCTGCTCGACGCCGGCGCCAATCCGACCGACGGCGTCACCGCGCACATCGCCGGGGGTGGCGGCAATCTCCCGGCGCTCGAACTGCTGCATCGCTACGACCTCGATGTGAACGGCATTCCCGGTGGCGTGCCGCCCCTCGTCTACATGATGGGATGGAGCGACAATCCGGAGGGTCCGGCGTGGCTGCTCGATCACGGCGCCGACGCCAACCTCGGGTGGGGCGACCAAGGAGAAGCGCCACTGCACGTGGCCGCCCGGCGCTGGGACGTGCCGATGGTCGAGCGGCTGGTTGCGCACGGCGCAGACGTATCACGACGTCGCGCCGACGGCGCCACAGCGCACAAGGTCGCGGAGCTCCATGGCAACCGGGAGATCGCGGCCTGGCTGCTCGCTCACGGCGCGACCGACGAGCTGTCGGCGCTCGAGCGCTTCATCGCCGCATGCGCGCGTGCCGATCGCGGTGCGGCCGACGCGATCCTAGCAGCTCACCCCGGGCTTCGATCCGGGCTCGGCCCCGAGCACCATTTGATGCTGCACCGCCCGGCCGAGAGCGGGAACGCCGCCGTGCTCGAGACGATGCTCGGGTGCGGCTTCAACCCTGAGGCGAAGGACAAGGACAACGTGACCCCGTTGCACCGTGCAGCGATGGGTGGTCACGTCGAGGCAGTGCGGGTGCTGTTGACGTACGGCGCCGACGTGAACGCGCAGGATGGCATGTTCTCGGCTTCGCCCCTGGTGTGGGCCGTCGAAGGGCGCGGCAGCGCGAAGCGTCGCGGTGCCGACCACGTCGGTGTGGCACGCCTGCTGATCGCGTCAGGCTCGTCGCTCGACTGGACGCCGCCGCAGGGCGCGCCGGGACCCGAGCGCACGCTGGAAGGGTTGATCGAGCTGCGGCGGGATGCGGAGAACCATCGGATCGCCGCACCGATCGAACCGATGTAACGACGAGAGCAGGGTGTGCGCCATAAGCGCACACTCTTCACCTGCCTTCTGTGCCAGACGCGAAAATTGCGCGCGAAAGCCGTCCCGACCCATGTTTCTTACTTGACCCACCCGGCCGACCTGTGCAGGAATCACGGCTTCGCTGCGGGAAAGAGTAGGGCTCGGTGCGGATAGCCCTGGTGAACAGCGATAGGTTGCTCTGCGACGGCCTGTCCCGGATTCTCCGTGGGGATCCTTCGTTTCAGGTCTCCGTGTGCGGTGATCAGGCCGCCCGTGACACCGGCTTCGACGTCTGCCTGCTGGATGCTCGAACGGGTAGCGTACGTGCCGCGGAGCCGAATCGTGGCGACCGTCCCTATCTCATTGTCGTGAATGCTCCCGACGGCGACGAGTGGGCCGTCGATGCGCTCGGCAGGGGAGTGCGGGGCGTTCTCTCGCGCGATTCGAGTGCCGAGGACCTGTTAAAGGCCATCCACGTCGTGCACGACGGCGGCATCTGGGCGCGCCGGCGCTGGCTCGACGCCTGCGTTCACCGCGCAGTCGCCTCCCGCCAGCGGATCGCCATCAAGCCAGCTCCGCGTCTCGACGAGCGCCTGAGCAACCGCGAGCGGGAAGTGTTCCGGCACGCCGCCACCGGCGCCGGCAACAAGGAGCTGGCGACGCTGCTCTGCATCAGCGAGGCCACGGTCAAAGCGCATCTCACCCGCATTTTCCAGAAGCTCGGTGTGAACGGGCGCGCCGAACTGGCGGCGGCCTATCACGGGCTACGTCCCGTCCCGACGTTGCCGGTCGTACGACGATCGGCGTAAGTCCCGGTCCGCTTCCTCCACGAAAAATCAGCCGTTCCGCCAATTGATTGCACGCGTCGCGGCGCAGATCATTCGCGGGCTCACCTCGACAACTCCGTACGGACCGATGACTGGAGGCTGGTCATGATCGCGCGTACTTCTGCCCTGTCGGCCCATGAAACCGACACGGGGTTCGGCCGCACCAGGCGGCGCCTCGCCCTGGCCGCGGCGCTTGCCGGCACAGTCGCGGCACTCACCATCGCGCTTGCCGACCCGGGAAGCCCGATCACGATCAGCCACGTCGACAGCCCGGATCCGATCGCGTCGGGAGCGGAGCTCACCTACACCATCACCATCGTCAACGCTGGCGGCGCCAAGATCTCCAACGTCGTGCTGTCGGATCAGGTGAATGGCGTCGGTGGAATCGGCGTGCCGCCGAAGCTCGTACTCACGAGCACGCGTGGCTCGTGCCAGCAGACCGTGAACCTCGTGACCTGCAACGCAGGAACGATTCCGGGAAACGGTACATGGGTCGTGACGATCCGAGGCATCGTCACAGCCGCGAACGGCACGACGATCAACAACACCGTCTCGGTCTCGGGGACGAAATCCGCGCAGAACTTCACGAGTACCGCGACCGCGACGACGCTGGTCAACGGCGGCAGCGGCTCGCACCTGCCCGATCTCACGATTGCCAAGACCGGCCCGACCAGCGTCGTCAAGTCGTCGCTGCTGACCTACACGCTGACCGTCAACAACCTGGGCACCGCAAACGCTACCGGCATCAAGGTGTCGGATACGCTGCCGCCGGGCGTGTCAGCCGTGACGAATACCGGAACCAGCCTGTTCGTCTGCACGAACGACGAAGCGGCGCCGCCGTTCCCCGGCGCGCCGGTCACGGTGAGCTGTCAGGGCGGGGCGGTGAACCAGGGCGCGAACGCGTCCATCACGATCAACGCAACGTCGCCGGCCGTCGTCGGGACGATCACCAATACGGCAGCCGTCGATCCCGACAACACCATCGAGGAAGGCAATGAGCTGAACAACACCTCGGCGCTCGTGAATACTGCAGTCATCGACCCGGTGGGGGGCGGGTCGCTGTCGATCGACAAGACCGACACCGACGCCCCCGGAGCGGACTTCAGCGATGGCGCGGGGCCTGATCCGGTCACGCCGGGACAGCAGATCACCTACAGGATTCTCGTCACGAACACGTCCACGTTCCGTGCCGACGACGTGGTCGTGGTGGATGGGACGCAGGGCCTGGAAGCGGCGACGGTTCAGGCGAGCCAGATCGTAACGGGCGGAACGATCGGCACTTTTGGCGGTTGCACGGTCCAAGCGCCGCAGGCGCGTTGCACGATCCGCTCGCTCGATCCAGGCGGCACCCTGCTGATGACGGTCAGCGGTCAAATCGTTGCCTCCGCCGGTTCAACCATCATCAACACGGCCACTGTCACGGGTAACATCAGGAACACCGGCACGAGCAACACGGATACGGAGCTGACGACGGTGCGGCCGTCCGTAGACCTGACGGTCACCAAGGCCGATTCCCCGGATCCGGTGTGTGCGGCCTCCTGGCCGACGACGACCGCCAACGGCGGGTCGAAGCCTGCACCGGCCAACCCGCCGCTGCTCGCGCCGCCAGTTTGCCTGGGCGGGCTGGTCTACAGCTTCGTGCTGGGCAACAGCGGGATCAACCCGGCGAACAACGTTGTACTCCGCGATCCGCTGCCGGCCGGCGTGGTCTTCGACCACTACACCGATCCCGGCGGCGTATTCCCTGCGGGCGGCTGCGCCGCCGGCGCGGGCAACGTCGTCACCTGCTCTGGTGGCACGCTCCCGCCGGCCTCGACCAGGACGATCACGTTCGTGGTCGCTGCTCCGGGAGGTGTCGGACCCATTTCGAACACCGTCACGATCGATCCGGCCAACGCGATTTTCGAAGCGGACGAGACCAACAACACTGCGACGCAGGGAACCCAGGTGGCCACTGGTGTCGACCTGATGATCCTGAAACTCGACAACCAGAACCACCCCGTCACCAACGCGCCGCTGCCGGGATTCGATCCGATTGCAACCAGCGGCTCGCAGACCTACACCATTCTCATCGACAACGTCGGGCCGCAGGAGGTGTCGAACATCCACGTCCGCGACCTGCTGCCGGCCAACACCATTCTCAGGTCGGCGCAGGGAGACCGCGGGTTCACGTGTTCGCAGAACGGAAACGTGGTGGACTGCATGGGCGGCTCGCTGCCCGGCACCAACCGCGAGTTCTACTCGGCGCCCCCGGCCGGAGCTCAGCACGCGACGATCGTCATCAAGGTGTTCGCAACGCCGACCGTGGGCACGATGCACAACGAGGTCCGGGTCGATCCGCTCAACCAGATCCCGGAGATTAACGAGGACAACAACATCGCCTTCCAGGATACGGTCGTGGAGAATGGCGGCCCGGGGGCGTTCAACGATCTGACGATCGCGAAGACTCCAAAGGGGACGACGATCCGTCCGAACGACGTCATCACCTACTCCCTCAAGGTGACCAACCTCGGCACCAATCCAGCGGTCAACGTCACCGTTCGTGACGTGCTTCCGGCTGAAGGCACGTTCGTCTCGGCTGACGATGTAACGGCCGGACCCGCGTCGGCCGCGTTCACCTGCGCCGGCGCAGGTGGCGTCGTGAATTGCACCGGCGGCACGCTCGACGGCACCGACAACCTGCTCGACAACCCCGACGTGCCCGTGGAACGGACGATCGAGGTGAAGGTCAGGGCACCGAACAAGAACACTTCGCTGTTCAACCAGGCGTTTGTGGATCCGGAGAACACGATTCAGGAAGGCGACGAACTCAACAACAGCGACACCGCAACGACGACGGTGGCGTCGGTCGTCAACCTGAAGATCGAGAAGCACGGACCGACCCAGTCGAATCAGAGCCAGGTGTCGAAGTACGAGCTGAAAGTCACCAACGAGGAAGTGGGGGGCACCGGCCAGGATGCGTTCGGGGTGAAGGTCCTCGACAAGTTGCCGGTTGGCCTCATCCCGCTGGCGGCGACCGCCGAGCCGAACTTCGGCTGCACGATCTCCGAGAATCCAATCAATCTCGTCGAGTGCATCGGGGATCTCGGGAAGGGCAAGACCGTAGCCATCACGATCGACGTCTTCCAGACCGCCGAGGGCGGACGATCGCTCGACAACGAGGCGTGCGTCGATCCGGACGACACCATCGAGGAGTCGAACGAAACCGACAATTGTTCGACCGCCTCTACGTCGACAACGGGCGAGCAGCCGAAGCTGAAGCCGGATCTCGTCGTCATCAAGACCGTCTCGCCGTCGGGACCGGTCACGACCGGCACGTTGCTGGTCTACACGGTCACCGTTCTGAATTCAGGCACGGCGAACGCGAAAGGACCGCTGACCCTCACCGACACGCTGCCGCCGCATACGACGTTCCTGAACACGGACACGACCGATCTGTGGACGTGTACGCACGCCGCCGGTGTCATCACGTGCCACGAACCGCCGGCTCCGAACGGTGGGAACGGGCTGGCCGTCGGTGCATCGGCCACCATCACGATCAACGCGACCTACGACGGCGGCGCCACGGCGCCGCTCGTGAACACCGCGACGGTGGCGCCGGCACAGGTCGATCCCGGGCCGGACGACACGCACGAAAACGAGACCAATACCCAGAACAACACCGCCATCGCGACGAACTCCGTGGGCGGGAGCGGTATCGACCTCGTGCTCTCGACGATTGTCGACAACCCCGATCCGGTCCAGCACGGCCAGATGCTGACCTATACCGTGGTCGTGGTGAACGGTGGCAGCGAGGACACCGCGAACACCAACGAGCAGGTAGTTGTCAGGCTCGACGGACCGCAGACCGGCGCGGCCTTCCTGAGCGCGGCTGGATCGAACGGCTTCAACTGCGATCCGCAGAACGCCAATCACCAGATCATCTGCCGCGGCGATCTGCCCGCGGGCGGCGACACGACGATCACGGCCAAGTTCACGGTGACGGCCGGCGCGCCGTTCGATCTCAACATGACCGCAACGGTCGATCCGGACAACAAGATTCCGGAAACGATCGAGGTCGTCAACAACACGCAGAGCGAAGTGACGACGGTGTTCGGCGACGCTTGTCCGGGTCCGCCCTGCATCGACCTGGTGGCGGCGGAGCTCATTGGCACGCCGGATCCATACCCGAACAACGGCACGGTCACCATGAGTTTCACGCTCGTGAACATCGGTGACACCAGCACATCGCTCGATCCGAATCCGGCGAACGGCGAACTCCTCCTGACCTTCGATGTCTTTGGCGACCACACCAGCGCCACACGGACGGTCACGCCGACCGTGCCGGGGGCGGTCACGTGCCAGGACAAGACGAACAATGCCACTGCGCTGCAGTCGAATTGCTTCGGGAATCTCGGACCAGGTCAGGCCGTCACGGTGACCGTCGTCTTCCAGGGCGTGACGTCGCCCAACGTCGTTGCCGTCGGGATCGGCGATCCCGGCGGTCTGGTGACGGAGTTCCTCGACACAAACAACACGCTGGTGTTGCTCGTCAACAGGCAGCCCTAGTGGCACGTGACGGATGGCGGTGCCCGGCGCCGCCATCCGTCCTGGCCTGGGCGGGTCTGAAGACCCGCCCCTACATCCCGTACCCCTGTTCATGCAAGGCCGGGTCTTCAGATCCGTCCACAGTCGGAGGACTCAGATGAGATCGTCATTCGCGCGGCTGGCGGGAAGCCTCGTCGTAGCGGCCGGGCTCGGCATTGCGGGTACGAACTTCGATCCGCCGCCGGCGTGGACGCCCGCCGTGCTCGAGGCCCAGGACTGTGCTCGGCATTACGTCGCCGGCGGCGACCACTATCCGGCAGGACACGAGATCGAGGAGGCCGAACGCTATCCCAATCATCTCCTCGAAGATCACCTCAAGACCTGGGGACCGTGGTGTCTCTACAACCAGTCGAAGAACGAGACGACGTCGTCCACCTACATCACCGGCGGACAGCTGGCGCAGACCTGGAACCTGCGGCCGGATCTGATCACGCTGACTGTCGGCGAGGAGAACACCACGATCATCGATCTGGTGACGTCGTGCTTCGACAAGGTGAAGGATCACGACTTCAGCGGCGCGAGCTCCTGCGCCGCCGCGATCCTCGGCAACACCTCGCTCTTCAACAGTCTCAACCTGAACCTGACGACGATCTTTCAACAATACCGTGTGATCATGGCGGGCCGGCCGAAGCTCGTGGTCGCGGTGACCGGCTACTCGAATCCCTATCCCAAGTCGCTCGACGCGGGTCTCAAGGTCACCCTGCTTTGTACGCCGCTGATTGACACCATCCCGACCTGTGTCGCGCGCTGGGTGCAGCTGCCGCCTGCGCTCGAGCTGATCGATCAGGTGTTCAAGAAACTGAACACGACGATCGAAAACGCCGTCAAGCCGTTCGCGATCGGATCGAACGGCCGCTTCGTTTACGTCGACACCTACACCAAGATGCGCGACCACTGCATGAAGATGGAGGTGGAGATCAAGACCAAGGTGGAGCACCCGGAAGAGAACGGCGCCGTCCATGATCACAACTCACCGAAGGTGAACTTCGGCTGCTCCGAGGCGTGGTTCAAGGCCGGCGACGATGGGACTGCCATTCCGTTCTATCTTGATCCCGCCGCGATTGGTGTCCTCATCGATCGCAGCCAGACCACGTCAGGGATGGGCGTTCATCCAAATGACGATGGGAACACGTGCATCAGCGACCTGATCTGGGAAGCCGATACGCTGGAGCCCGGCGTGACGCCGCTCAAGTGGAAGCTCTCGATCCCGGAGGCGCCGAAGACCGATATCTGCCAGTAACCGGCCGCCTGAGACGGCGAGATAGCTTTGGTACCCCGCTTACAGGTCGCGCCGCTCGAACCGCCAGTAGCCGATGGCGGCGAGTGCTGCGGCCGATGAGAGCAGGACCCCGACGTTGCGCCAGGCGGGCGCATCGCCGGCGACGATTGCCAGGGCAGGATAGTACCGGAACGGCGAGATCCAGGAGATCGAGCGCATCACGGGCCACCCGATTGCGAGGAAGTCCACCAGATACAGGACGACCGTGGCAAGGGCGGCGGTGAAGAACGCGGTGCTCCATCGACGCGCGCCGGAGGCGATGGCGAGACCAAGCGCTCCGAAGAACGCCGCCACCGATGCGAGGTGGAGCAGGAGCAGCGCGATCACGCGCGGTGGCGGGGCATCGAACCACGGTTGCGCGAACACGCGGAGGCCGAGGGTGGTCCCGAGCGCCATCAGCAGCGCCGCCATGCACACGGCCCCAGCTGCGGCGACGAGCGATCGGGTGACGATCGTGTGCCGCGGCACCGATCGCGCGAGCTCGAGATCGACGAGGCCGGCCTCGACTTCGTGCGCGGGTTCCGTGGTGAAATAGATCGCCAGGACCGCGATGAGCACGACGACGACCGGGTGGAAATAACCGAAGGCCACCGTCCCCTTGAACGTCGCGAGGAGCATCGCCCGATTGCCGAGGCCGCGCTGGAGGAACGCCGGCACGAGCTCGGTGAGGCGGCTGAACGAGTTCTGTTCCTCGATTGCCGATGCCTGACCGACGATGACCAGCTGGAACACGAACAGGAGGCCGCAGCACCCGATCAGGACGTAGCGCGCCTGCACCAGGGTGCGACGAAGCAGGGGCAGGAGCGTCATTGCTGTTTCTGCCGAACCTCGACGCCGTACAGCCGCGCGATGTAGTCCTCGAGCCTGAACGGCTCGATCTGCAGATCGTGAACGGGCGAGGACGACAACGCCTGGATGAGGGGACCGAGCGCGCCCGAGATCTCGAGTACCCATCGGCGATCAGTGCGCTGCCGGACGACGATGCCGGCCATCGCCGGTGGCTCCCCAGTGGCGTCCACGAAATCGACGCTGACCGTGCGTGGCGCTTTCTGCTTCAGGCTCTCGATCGTCTCGGTCGCCACCATGCGTCCTGCGCGAACGAGCCCAATCCGTTCGCACGTGCTCTCGACCTCGCCGAGGACGTGCGACGACAGGAACACGGTCGTCGACCCCTCGCGCCGGAGATCCTCGAGCGTGTCGCGGAACGCCTGCACCATCAGCGGATCGAGGCCTGCCGTCGGTTCGTCGAGAATCAGGACCGGCGCGCGCGACATCAGCGCCTGAATGATGCCGATCTTCTGTTTCATGCCGTGCGACTGATCGCGCAGGCGCCGCCGGAGATCGATACCGCTGACGTCGAAGCGTGCGAGCAGCGCGTCGAGATACGTGCGGGGCACCGCCCGGCCGTCGAGCCGCGCGAGATAGTCGAGGTACGCCCCGGCGGTCAGATCGGGGTAGACCGGAAGCTCGCCGGGCAGGTACCCGATGAGCCGACGGGCGTCGAGGCTCCTTCGGTGGCAATCCACGCCCAGAATCGCGGCGATCCCCTTCGTCGGCCGCAGCAGATCGAGCAGCAGCCGCATGGTCGTCGTTTTTCCCGCGCCGTTGGCGCCGAGAAAGCCGTAGGTCTCGCCGCGTTCGACCCGGAACGACAGATCCTCGACGCCGATGACGGCGCCGAAGTACTTCGTCAGCCCGTCGACGTGGATCGCCGGTTCCGCCATTTACCGGGTCTGCTTCAGCCGGGCGAGTTCGCGCAGCGCGGCGACCATCGCGTCGCGAGCCGGCACCGCGGTCCCCTCGCCTTCGAAGAGGATTGCGGCCGGGACATCGGGCACCTCGAATTGCTCCGCCGGCACATCGGCCTGCGACATCACGCTGCGAGAGATCGCCCGGAAAAAGACGCTATACGGCTGCTTGAGGAGTGCGCCCTTCACGGACAGCTCGAGAACCCGATAGTCGTCGGCGTCGATCAACGCCCTGGCTTCGGTGAGATCCCAGACCGCCGTGGTCGTCGCGCCGCTGACTTTCGGTACCTCGATGCGATAGGCCTTTCCGTCGGGCGTCTCCACGATCTGCAGCTGTTGATTGCCGCTTGCCTGCATCATCCGCACCGACGCCTGCATGTGAAGGCGCTCGATCTCCGGGATTGACAGCGCGGCATTCGGCGGGAGGGTGAAATCGAACCGATACGGCTGCCCGTCGAACCGCAGGACGATCACGCGCCGGCCGATCCGCGGGTCCTGCGCGATCGACGAAATCAGCTGTCCGGACGGATCGTAGCTGGTGAAGCAGAACCGCCCGGCAGTGTCATGGTCGATCACCTGCTTCACCCGGTACGTCCCGTTGGCCTGATCGGGCATGAGCTCGCGCGGCATGCCGTCGAGGACGAGCTCGTACTCGAGGAGTTCCACGCCTCTCGTCGCCGCAGTGTCCAGGCGAGTGGCGGATTCAGCCAGGATCGCGGATGCTGACACCGTGCCGGGCTCCTTGATCAGCTGGCCGATGAACAGGAAGGCCAGCGCCGCCGCGGCGGCGGCGAGCGCGCCACTCCAGAATGCGCGGCGGCGCGGCCGACCGCGGTCCGTCGGCGATCGCAGTCGTGTCGCGCCGGACGAGGGCGCCGCCGCGAGCGCGGTCGCGATCCGCCGGCTGAGATCCTGCGGCATGCGGGCGTCGGTGTTCAGCGAGGTGATGAGTGAAGCCGTCGTGCGTTTGCGATCGCTGACGCGCTGCGCGCACCGCTCGCACGTTCCGACATGCGCGCGGAGATCGTCGGCAGCTTCGCCGTCGGCGACGGCCTGAATCTGAGTACTCGTCAAACAGGTCATAGGAGTCCGTGTCCTTCCGTGCGTGCGCTCAGGCGCGGCGCGCCCGATACCGTCCGCGTCCATCGGTCGAGGGCGCGGGCCAGCAGTCGTCCGACCGACGAGGGTCGGATTGCCGCGGCCGTTGCAATCTCCCGGTACGACAGCCCGTGTGCGCGGAGCGCCAGGAGCAATCGATCGCGCGGCGGCAGACGCTGCATCGCTTCGCGCGCGGCTTTCTGCCGCCCGTCCTCGTCGGGAAGCTCCGGCGGATCGATGGAGATTTCGTGCACGGGCGCCCAGCGGATCCACTTCGTGCGTCGGCGCTGCCGATCGCGCGCGGCGTGCGCCGCGACCGTGAACAGCCAGGCGCGCAGGTTGTCGGTGTTTCCGCCCCCCGTCAGGTGGTGCAGCAGTTTGAGAAACGTCTCCTGCACCACGTCTTCGGCATCCTGATGATTGCGGAGCAGGACGGCGGCGAAGCGATACACCGCCGCGCCGTGCTGGTGGAACAGGTCTGCCGCCGACTGCCGTGCGCCCTCTGGTGTGTCCATTGCTGGCCGTCATAGGTATAACGCGGGCCGCCCGCGTTTGTGACGGTCAGGATCTCGCTATCGCCCACGAGCGACCACGCGATGCGACGCTCCTGTTTCTGAAGAGGACCGGCTCGGACTACTGGACGGCGGCAATCGCCGGGCGTGTCTGAGGCTTGTGCCGGGGAATTGGCCGTCTACGCTGTGAGCTCGTCCATCAGCGGCAGCCCGTGCTGGCGGCGCGACTCGTTGCCGTCGAACGCCGCGGAGATCTTGTACAGCTCGAACCGGCCGTCGATAGCCTTCGGCAAGGTACGCCGCAACAACGCCTCCCGCTGACGGTCGCTCATCGGACGGAATCCCTGCGCGATCGCCAGGTTCTGCTTGAGGACGCGCATCGTGTCGATGCCGCTCACAAGCGTGGCGATCGGCAGGCTCAGCGCGTAGCGGATCGCTTCCTGCGCTGTCACGGCTTTCGCCTTGACGGGCCGGCCGTCACCGCCGAGGCTCTTCATCCCGATCGGCGCGATCCCGCGGCGGTTCAGCTCCGGCAGCACGCGCTGTTCGAAGCTGCGGAACGACGCATCGAAGCAGTTGAGCGGCAGCTGACACGCATCCCATTGGTAGTCGTGCGCCAGCATCTCGAGGTGCAGATCAGGATCCTTGTGCCCGGTGAATCCGACGAACCGGACCTTGCCCTGCTGGCGGGCGCGATCGAGCGCTTCGACGGCACCGCCCGGCGCGAAGTACTTCGCCGGCTCGTCGTCGAAGATCACTTCGTGGATCTGCCAGAGATCCAGGTAGTCGGTCTTCAGGCGCCGCAGTGAATCCTCGAGCTGTTTCATCGCCGTGCGGGCATCGCGGCCATGGACGCAGACCTTGGTCATCAAGAAGACCTTGTCGCGGCGCCCGACGAGCGCCTTGCCCATGCGCGTCTCGCTCACACCGTCGTTGTAGTCCCACGCGTTGTCCATGAACGTGATGCCGCCATCGATGGCGGCATGGACCAGCCGCGTCGCCTCGCGCTCCGTCTTCGGCAGGCCGATATGCCAGCCCCCCAGCGCGAGAATCGAAACCGGGATTCCCGTACGCCCGAACGGGCGTGTGGGCACTTCAACTGCCGTGGAGTGTGCCATTGGACCTCCGACTCATGTGCGGCGCGTGCGCGTCAGACGATCTTTCAATGACGACGCTGCCGCGTGCAAGAGCCCCGACGTCTATTGTCCGTTGAAGTCGTCACGCGTAATGGATAGGGTGTGCCGCATGTTCCTTCACGATCTTGCCTTCGCCGTTCGGACCCTGCGCCGGAGTCCCGTGTTCACGGTGGCGGCGGCGCTGACGATCGCCGTTGGCATCGGCGCCAGCACGGCAATCTTCAGCGTAACCCACGCGGTTCTTCTTCGGCCGCTGCCCTACGAAGATCCCGACCGGCTCGTCGTGTTGTACATGGACCTGCGCGCGAGGAGCAGTTTCGGGATGCCGTTCTCGAACGAGAACTTCGTCGACATTCGCGACGGCTCAGCTGGATCGATCGAGGACATGGCGGCGTTCCGAACGGCCCGGCAGGTGCTGCCGGCCGCCGACGGTACACCGGAACAGATCCGGGTCGCGATTATCACGGTCAACTTCTTCCGGCTGATGGGGGCTCGAATCGCGCTCGGCCGCGACTTCGAGGACGCTGACGGCCGGCCGCAGCCGTCCGCGGCGGTATCGCAGGGCGCTTCTCCGGCACCGCCGGGCCCTCCGCTCCCGACCGTCGCCATCATCAGCCACGACTACTGGCAGCGGCGCTATGGCGGAAATCCAGGAGTGGTCGGCACACGGTTGCCGACGGGGCCGCGTCCCGAGATCGTCGGGATTCTCTCGCCAGGGTTCGAGCTGCACCTGCCGCCCGGCACCAACGTCGAGCAGAAGCCCGACATCTGGATTGCGAATCGTCTCGGCTACGACAACGCGAACCGCAACACCTTCAGTCTGCGGCCAATCGGCCGGCTGAAGCCGGGTGCGACGCTCGAGCGGGCGCAGGAGGAAGTCGAGGCGGTGGCGGCAAGGATTCGCAACGACTTTGCGATCGCCAAGGGGGCCGGCTTCTATGCCCGGCTGGAGCCGATGCAGCAGACCCTCGTGGAACAGGTCCGTCCCGCGATCCTGGCGTTGATGGGCGCGGTGATTTTCCTGCTCCTCATCGCGTGTGCGAACGTGGCGAACCTGATCCTCGTTCGTGCGTCGCTCCGCGCACCGGAGCTCGCCATGCGCGCTGCGCTCGGTGCCGGGCGCTCCCGGATCGTCCGGCAGATGCTGGTCGAGGCGATCCTCCTGACCGGCATCGGTGCCGTGCTCGGCCTGACGTTGGCCTCGCTGGGGATCCGTGAGCTGCTGGCGATTGCTCCCTCCAACCTGCCGCGAGCGGAGACGATCCGGATCGATCCGATCGTCCTTGCGTTCACCGGGGCGATCACGCTTGGAGCCGCGTTCGTCTTCGGGATGGTGCCGGCTTGGAACGCGTTCCGCATGGATCTCCTCGCGGCGCTGAGCGGCGGGGGACGAACATGGGGGCTGGGCGGCGGCCGGAGGTTCCGCAACGCGGTCGTGGTAATCGAAGTCGCGTTGTGCTTCGTGCTGCTGGTTGGATCGGGACTGATGTTCCGAAGCTTCGTCGAGCTGCAGCGCGTCAACCCGGGCTTCGATCCCCGCGGGTTGCTGACGTTTCAGCTTCTCGGCGGTCGCGGCGGACCGCCCGCGCAGCGAGGGGCCACCACCCGACAGCTCGAAGATCGCCTGGGCGCGATTCCCGGCGTCGAGGGTGTCACGGTCGCGTTCCGGCTTCCTCTCGCCGGTGGCTTCAGTCCGCTCCGGTGGGGGCTCGAAGACGCGCTCGCCGATACCTCGAAGTTCCAGGCAGCCGACTGGCAGATGGTTCGCCCGGGTTATTTCGAATTGATGCGCGTGCCGCTGCTCGCTGGCCGGACCTTTACCGATGACGACAACCATCCCGAGCGCAACCTCGTGGTCGTGGACGAGGTGCTGGCGGCGAAGGCGTTCCCGAATCAGCCCGCGGTGGGAAAGCGCATCCTCGTTCGCGTTCGAACGGCGGAGCCCGAGTGGGTCGAAATCATCGGCGTCGTCGGACATCAGCGCGCGACGTCGCTCGCGGAACCGGGCCGTGAGCAGGTCTTCTTCGCCGATGGTTTCCTCGACTTCGGTGCACAGTATTGGGCGATGCGGACGCCCGGCAATCCGTCGGCGCTCACCGCCGCGGTGCGTGCGGCGGTCGCGGAGGTGGACTCGCAGTTCCTGATCGTCGACCTGCAGCCGATGGACACACTGGTGGCGCGCGCCCAGGCAGGGACGCGTTTCTCGCTCATGCTCATCGCCACTTTCGCGGTGATGGCAGCGCTGCTCGTCAGCGTGGGCCTCTACGGCGTTCTGTCCACCGTGGTTCGACAGCGAACGGCCGAAATCGGAGTGCGCATGGCGCTCGGCGCGTCGCCGAATCGCATCCTGCGACTGGTCGTCGGCGAAGGACTGCGGCTGAGTGCCGCCGGTATCGCCCTCGGTCTCGCTGCTGCCCTGGTTCTCACGCGAGGCATGACGACGATGCTGGTCGGCGTGAAGCCAGGCGATCCGGCAACGTTCGTCGCAATGGGAACGGTGTTCGTGATCATTGCCGGCGTCGCGTCGTGGCTGCCGGCCCGCAGGGCAGCAGGGCTGGCACCCACGACGGCGTTGCGCGGGTAAGGCGGAGCCGGAAGGATGCGCGCGGCGTTCGAAAAGCGACGCTGTCAGAACCGGAGAATGAGCCCGGCCGAAGTCCTCGTGAAGTCCAGGTTCCGCGGCCGGTCGACCACGTCGATGAAATCGAATCCCAGATCGCTGAACGTCCGGAAGTACCGCACGTCCAGTCGCAGTCCCGCGTGAGTCCCGAAAAAGAACATCGCGCCACCGCCGAAGTCCCAGGCGAGGCTGTTCTCATCGCGACTCAGGGTCTCTCCGAACGCGTCGACCTTGGACCGGATCACGCCGAGACCCGCAAGGACGTATGGACGCAATCCGACGCCCTGCTGGCCGCCGATGGGTATGCCGAACACGAGATTCCCGGTCGCGGTCAGCACGCTGCTGCCGCCGAGGTCGGTCTTGCCGAAGAAATCCGGACTGTTCGCGATGTCCGCCTCGAGCCCGAGCACGCCGCCTCCCATATAGGCGAGGCTCATACCCCAATCGAGGCGCTCGGCATCGATCGCCGCCGACAGCGCCCTGCCGGAATTGCCACCGAAGTTCACGCCGATGAACGGGACGAACAGGCCGTCGGCCCGCGCCGCCGCGGGGGCCGTCAGCCCCAGCAGGAGGCTCAGCGCCAGGGTTCGTGTGAATGACATGCCGGCTCCTTTCCTCGAGCCCATCAGCAGGCGGGGATCGTCTTCCTTAGTTTTAGACCGATTCTGGCTGGAACTAGCTGATCAGGAGAACAGCCCGGCCTGCAGCCACGGCCACCGCGCACGTTCAATGTAGGCCGGTTCTTACACCGGGGCCCCATCGATCTCATCGTGCTCGATCAGCCATCGAACAGTCGCGATGAAATCCGCGTCGTGGATCCACGACATGAATTGCCGCCCGTCTCCGGCCCGGCCACCCAGACCACGGCGTGCGAGGCCGAGGAGCGTGTCGAACACGCCGCCGGTATCGGGGCTCAACGTCATCGCCGATCTGAGCGCCACCTTACGCGTGCCGGGGCAGATCGCTTCATCGAAGGTGCGTTCCCAGGCACTCGCCACATCGATGCTGAATCGCCACGTGTCTGGAGCACCCGGTTCGTGCCCGCCAAGAATGCCCGACCGTTCGTCGTTCGGCGCGTCGTACCGGTGCGCGTAGATCGTGGCCGTGCTCGCCTGGAGCCACACCCGCGGCGGACTCGCGGCGCCGGCGATCGCCTGCCCGACGACCCGCGTGGACAGCACCCGGGAGTCCAGGATCTCCTGCCTGTGACGCGGGGTGTACCGGCAGTTG
>Ga0075420_100000460_pt1 | contig 32377 bp, 21 predicted proteins | sample SoiMetdeltSBSDD4_FD_75296 | JGI IMG/M metagenome (GOLD analysis project Ga0075420, IMG submission 75296) | Bulk soil microbial communities from a Populus tree surrounding site in Tennessee, USA - Soil MetaG P. deltoides SBSDD4 | ecosystem: Environmental > Terrestrial > Soil > Tree plantation...
TGCACCAGGTGTTCAGCTTCAACTCGCCGGTCTGGTTCAACGTCGGCACGTCCTCACCCCAGCAGGTCAGCGCGTGCCTGACCTACGACTCGCTGGTGAGCACCCCGGCCGGGCTCATCCCGATCGGCAAGCTCGTTGACGACAACGCCATTGGGACGAAGGTCTACGACGCGCACGGTCTGACCAAGATCGTGGCGGTCAAGGCGAACGGCACGAGGGACGTCATCCGTCTGCACACCAAGGCCGGCTACACGCTCGATGTCACTCCCGACCACCTTGTCTGGCGGTGCAGCGGCGAAGGCACTGGGCGTTTCGTCGAGGCCGGCACGCTACGCGTGGGTGACAAGCTGCAGTGGCACCGCAGGGAGGCGCACGGCGAGGACGAGATCAACCTGCACGAGATCGCTGAGGCGGCGCTCGCCGGCTGGCTACAGTCGGACGGCTTTGTGGGCCAGTACGCGGATGGCACAAACCGGTCGCTCACCATTGAGGCGATGACCGTCAACGACCATGAGCTGGGGTGGGTGCGGAACGCGCTCGACGAGGTGCTCCCCGGTGTCCACCGGCACGAGCGCCGGGTCGCCACTGCGGATGATCAGCTTGACTGCCGGCGGACCAGGCTCTACGGGGAGCGGTTGCGCCCGTTCGTCGAAGAGTGGGGGTTGCTGGCGCGCGGGGTGGACATGCGCGTGCCGGCCCGGCTGTTCACGGCGCCGCTGCCGGTCGTCACCGCGTACCTCCGAAGCCTCTTCCAAGCGGAGGGGTACGTCTCGACGCGCGACCGGTCGACCCTTGTCGCCCTCGACATGGTCTCCGAAGAGCTCGTCCGGGGCGTGCAGAGCTTGCTGCTGCGGTACGGCATCTTCGCCCGCGTGTCGTTCAAGGCGGATGCTCGGCCCGACCGGCTCGGGTGCTGGTCACTGCACATCCAGAACGATGGCGACCGCACGATCTTCGCTGACGAGATCGGCTTCCTGGACCTGACGAAGGCGGGAAAGCTCGACGCGAGCTTCGCCAAGCCCGGTCGACCGGCTAGGCCCACCAAGCGGCTGGAGATCGTGCGCATCGAGCCGATCGGCGCGATGGAGGTCTACGACATCCAGACCGAGTCGGGCGAGTTCCTGGCGAGCAACCTACGCGTGCACAACTGCTTCATCCTGGCCGTCGACGACTCGATGGACTCGATCCTGGAGTGGTACAAGGAAGAGGGTCTGATCTTCAAGGGCGGCTCGGGCTCCGGGGTCAACCTGTCCCGCATCCGCTCGTCGCGGGAGCTGCTCTCCAGCGGCGGCACCGCCTCCGGCCCGGTGAGCTTCATGCGGGGCGCGGACGCGTCGGCCGGCACCATCAAGTCCGGCGGCGCCACCCGGCGCGCGGCCAAGATGGTGATCCTCGACGTGGACCACCCGGACATCGAGGAGTTCATCAAGACCAAGGCGCGCGAGGAGGACAAGATCCGCGCGCTGCGCGACGCCGGGTTCGACATGGACCTGGGCGGTCGCGACATCGTCTCCGTCCAGTACCAGAACGCCAACAACTCAGTGCGCGTCTCCGACGAGTTCATGCAGGCGGTCGAGCAGGGAGAGCGGTTCGAGCTGCACGGCCGGCTCGATGGCGAGGTCCTGCACACTGTGGACGCCCCCGCGCTGTTCCGCGCGATGGCGCAGGCGGCGTGGGAGTGCGCCGACCCCGGCATCCAGTACGACGACACCATCAACGACTGGCACACCAACCCAGAGACCGGCCGCATCACCGCGAGCAACCCGTGCAGCGAGTACATGTCGCTGGACAACTCCTCCTGCAACCTCGCCTCGCTCAACCTCATGAGGTTCCTGCGTGAGGACGGCTCGTTCGAGGTCGAGCGGTTCGCCCGCTCGGTCGAGCTGGTCATCACGGCGATGGACATCTCCATCTGCTTCGCCGACTTCCCCACCCAGAAGATCGCCGAGACCACGCGCGCCTACCGGCAGCTGGGCATCGGGTACGCCAACCTCGGCGCGCTGCTGATGGCCTCCGGCCTGCCGTACGACTCACCGGCCGGCCGGTCCGTGGCGGCGGCGGTCACCAGCCTGATGACCGCGACGGCGTACCGCCGCTCGGCCGAGCTGGCCGGCGTCGTCGGCCCGTACGACGGCTACGCCCGCAACGCAGAGGCCCACCAGCGGGTCATGCGCAAGCACGCCACGGCGAACGACGACGTCAGGCCGCAGGGCGCGATGGCGCAGGCGGTCCACCGCGAGGCGACCGCCCAGTGGCGGCGCGGCAACGAGGCCGGCGCCCGCAACGGGTGGCGCAACGCTCAGGCCAGCCTGCTCGCCCCGACCGGGACCATCGGCCTGATGATGGACTGCGACACCACCGGCATCGAGCCCGACCTGGCGCTGGTGAAGTTCAAGAAGCTGGTCGGCGGCGGATCGATGCAGATTGTCAACCGCACCGTGCCGCGGGCCCTGCGTACGCTCGGCTACCCGCAGGAGCAGGTCGAGGCGGTGGTGGAGCACATCTCCCAGCACGGCCACGTGGTGGACGCGCCCGGCCTCAAGCCCGAGCACTACGCGGTCTTCGACTGCGCCATGGGCGAGCGGTCGATCTCGGCCATGGGCCACGTGCGGATGATGGCCGCGACACAGCCGTTCCTGTCCGGCGCCATCTCCAAGACCGTGAACATGCCCGAGGACGCCACCGTCGAGGACGTCGAGAAGATCTACTTCGAAGGCTGGAAGCTCGGCCTGAAGGCGCTCGCCATCTACCGGGACAACTGCAAGGTCGGCCAGCCGCTGACCAACGCCAAGGCGGCCAAGAAGGATGCCGTCGCGCGTGAGCCCGAGCGGGTCGTGGAGTACCGGCCGGTGCGCAAGCGCCTGCCGAAGAAGCGTCCGTCGGAGACCGTGTCGTTCTCGGTCGGCGGGGCCGAGGGCTACCTGACCGCCTCGTCGTACCCGGACGACGGTCTCGGCGAGGTCTTCCTCAAGATGTCCAAGCAGGGCTCCACGCTCGCCGGGGTGATGGACGCGTTCTCGATCGCCATCTCGATCGGCATGCAGTACGGCGTGCCGCTGGAGACCTACGTCTCGAAGTTCGTGAACATGCGATTCGAGCCCGCCGGCATGACCGACGACCCGGACGTGCGGATGGCCTCCTCGGTGATGGACTACATCTTCCGCCGGCTGGCCCTGGACTTCCTGCCGTACGAGCGCCGCGCCGAGCTCGGCGTGTTCACCGCCGCGGAGCGGGCGGCCCAGGCGCGCGCCGAGTCCGAGGAGGAGGCGGGCGTGGACCTGGCCGCGATGGCGGCCTCCGCGCCGATCGAGGCGCCTGCGGTCGAGGCGCCGACGCCGAAGCGGCAGGCGGAGGACCCACCGTCCACTGTGCCCGCCCGGGCCGGCTCGTCCACCGAGCTGCTGGAGCTGGTGCAGGGCAAGGCGGCGGACGCCCCGCTCTGCTTCACCTGCGGCACCAAGATGCGCCCGGCCGGCAGCTGCTACGTCTGCGAGGGCTGCGGCTCCACCAGCGGCTGCAGCTGAAGGTCGGGCCGTGCAATCAATCGATGGGGGCTCGCCGGGAGAGAGTCCGGCGTGAGAGCCCTTTAGCCGCGGGGAGTCGGGCATTGTCCGGCTCCCCGCACGATGCTGGCCGAGGCGAGCATTCGCGGGCCGATGCGCTGTGGTGCGCCGTGTCCGGCAGGGTGACCTCGCTTCTAAGCCGAAGGAGATCCGCCCGTAAGCCGAAGGAGATCCGCCCGCGGGCTGCGAGTAGCGCTCGGATCACGACGAACGGGGGCCAGACTGCCAGTCGGGTCGAGCTTGTGGCGTGTCAGTGTCCTGCTCACGTCGGTCGCCGCCTCGGGCGGGTTCTTGGGCACCGGTGGATTGACCGCAGCCCGGCCCAGCTCCGTCCCCGGCTTCTTCTACGGTTCCGGGCGCCTGGCCAGTCCTCCCCGGGGCGGCTGGAGGCGGTACGTGTTCGAAGCAGTCCCAGGTGGTTGAGTGTGCGATTATCGCAACATGACGGAAGACCCTGGGTGGACAGAGGTCGGCGAGCAACTTCGCCAGGCACGACTAGCTATCGGGATGTCCCAGGCCGACCTGGCCAGTCGAGTCGGCCTCGATCGGACTATGATCGCCAAGATTGAGGCCGGTAACCGCAGGGTCGACGCCCTTGAGCTCGCTCGCCTCTCGTTGGTGCTGCAGGTGCCGATGGACTACCTCCTACAACCGCAGCCGCGGATCCTCTCGCGTCGGACTCAGGTGATGACTGAGGACAGCGACACCGAGATGGCCCGCGAGTCGCACCGACTTGAGGTGGCACTCGTCATATGGTTGCGAGAGCTGCAGCAGCTCATAGAGCTTGGCCTTTTGCGGTCACAGCCCTTGCTGATCTATCCGGCATCGGTGGAGTCCCCGGCCGCCGCTCGAGACGCCGCCTTGTGGGCGCGGGAACAGCTCGGCTTTGACGACGGGCCTATCGACGCTCTGATGGAGTTCTGCGAACGGGCCGGGCAGTATGTACTGGTTACCGAGCTGCCCGGTGATGGCGCCTCGATCGTCGATGGCGATCTGGCAGCCGCCGTGGTAAGCCTTCGGGGCGACCCGGGGCGTCGGCGTGCGACTGTTGCCCACGAACTGGGGCACCTGATGCTAGGGGATGAGTACTCCAGCGACCTTGGAGTTCACGCGTCGCGAGCCGAGCGGGAGGCTGCGGTTGACGTGTTCGCGGCCGAGCTGCTGCTTCCCACGCGAGTGGTTGCCGCCGAGAGCCGAGGTGGCGCCATTTCCCGAGAAGGACTCATACGGCTCGCCGCACGTCACCGGACCTCCTGGTCTCTGGCGCTTCGCCAGGCGGTGCACGCAGGCGTCCTGGAGGCACACGATCGTCGAAGGTGGAGCCAGTCCAGCCCGACCCGTGCTGAGTTCCTCGATGCTGTCGGGTGGGTGCCGCAACCCGACCTGGAATCGGTACGAGTGCCGCCGGGTTACGCGCACGCCGTTATCACCGCGTGGCGGAACTGTCTTGTCACCAGCGCTAGGGCAGTTGAACTTATGCATGGACAGATCAGTGCATCCGACCTGCCTTCCCGCGACGAAATGGATCTCGAGCCGTGACCGGAGCCAGCGGTTCTGGCGGCAGCAGCTTGGTATTCGACACCATGTGCCTCGGTCACTTTGCGCGAGCAGAGCGGCTGGACGTCCTGCGCGATCTCGTAATTGACTCCGCATGTTGGACAACTCGTGTCGTGGTGGAGGAACTGCGTCAGGGCGCGACCAGACACCCCGCGCTGGACGAGACCCTCGTGCTCGACTGGGTCCAGGTTGCACAACTGGACACCCTTGGCGAGATCCGATGCTTCGTAAAGTGGACGAAGCGGGTGGGTCCGGGCGACCGCGATCTTGGTGAGGCCAGCGTGCTTGCCGCCGCTGAGCTCCGTGGCGGAGTGGCAGTCACTGACGACCGAGAGGCGGTGCGTGTCGGCCGAGCATACGGCGCGCGGGTTCACGGCACCGTCTGGTTGCTCGCCGGAGCCTGTCGCGACGGCAAGCTGACGCAGGGAGCGACGGAGAACTTGGTCGAGGCTCTGCGATCAACGGGCTTAAGACTGCCGTGCACCGGTCCCGAGTTTCCGCAGTACGCGCGACGGCATGGATTGCTTTAGATCCCCAGACGGGCGTTTGTCTCGCAGTTTTGGGGGGTGGTGGGTCGCAGAGAAGGCTGCTGTGGTGATGAGGACCGATCGGGACTGACCTGGCCGTGGTGCGGCGGGTTGACCGCGGCCCTGCATATGAGCCTAGCCTTGACCCATGCACATCGCGATTGCGGCGGACTCGCGCGACGGCATCGCTCCGATCCTCGCGGCCGAGCTGGCCCGCCGGGGCCACGACGTGGTCCCGCATGGGGCGCTCGCCGACGGCGACCGGGCGGACTGGGCCTGGTGCGCCGAGGCGGCCGCCCGTGACGTCGCCGAGGGCCGGGCCGAGCAGGCCGTCGTGTGCTGCTGGACGGGCACTGGTGCGGCGATCGCGGCCAACAAGGTCCAAGGGGTACGGGCGGCGCTGTGCGCGGACGCGTACACCGCCGACGGTGCTCGCAAATGGAACGATGCCAACGTGCTCGCGCTCAGCCTGCGCGTGGTCTCCGAGCCGCTGCTCGGCGAGATCCTCGATGCGTGGTTCGCGGGAGCAGCGAGCACCGACGACACCGACCGCGCCAACATCGCCCACGTCGACGAGATGGCGGTCACCCGCAGCGGGCCTCATGGCTGACCTTGTCGATGACGAGTCTCTTACCGCGGCTCTCGTACTGCTCGGTCAGCTCGTCCACGATCTGCCTGAGATCCTGGAGTAATGAGACACCGCCCGCACCGTCTCAGGAGAGTAGCCGAGGTCGTCCCGTAAGGCTGCGTTGCCATGCCACGAACACTGCGGACGGTCTCCTCGCCGAGGCGGTGGAGGCCCGGGCGGCGACTGCTGTGGATGGCTCTGCCGCTGGACCGGATGGTGCAACGCCCCGAGTTCCGTCTACCGCTCGGCCTGTGACCTGTGGCGCCTGGTGGGACGGGATGATGGAATCATGAATGTAGCGACGTGGGTCTCTTTGCCGTTCGCCGGTGAGCGGCTTGAGTCGGTCGTTCACTTTGGCAACGGAAAGGATGCGGAGCTCCGGCTCACGTTTGCCGGCGGACGTCGAGTGACCCTGGATATCAGTGCGAGTGTGGTGCGCGTGAAGGCCGACCGGGGTGTTGTTGTCGAAGTATCCAGCTGGGACGATGTGTCGCTGGTCATCAAGTATCTCGGCCCTGACCTCCACCTCCATAGTGGACGTTTCGGCTTCCCTGGCGGTGGCGATGAATGGGTTGCCGAGTTCCTTGCGCAGGCCCGATCGTGGCTCGCTGCGGGCTGCGAGGAGAAGCTGTTGTGGGGGGTCGAGGTCGAGTTGTGCCTTGTATCGGGGCTGCCGGACCCATCCGACGCCGGGTAGTGTGTTCCTGCGGCGACTGAGGTCAGACCCGCAGCATCCCGTTGACGAGAACCACCACGCTCGACGGACACGTTTCCGGCGCCATCGGTGTACCGCAGCAGGTGGCTACCTTGGGCGAGCTCGCGCGTAAGCGCCTGTTCGATGACGTCGGCGTCGCGGTCCAGCGGCGGCGCGGCCAGCCGTCGGGCCGCGTCCTCGCTTACCCGTAGCTGCAGATGGCGGACGTACGTCGAGAACCGTCGCTGCCGGAGGGACTGGATTTCCCGAAGCCGGCTGCGCAGCACAACCGCGTTCTGCGGCCGGGCTAGCGGGTTGTGGCTGGTGCACTGGGTGAGCAGCTCATGCGCCTTCGGCGGCACATCGATGTCAGCCAAAGCTGCCGGGATGTCGGGGTAGTCGTCGAACGGGCCGCTGGTCAGGCAGCGCAACGCGGTCGCGGCGAAGCCCCAAACGTCCCGGCTCGCGCTGGCCATGCCCTGCCGGTCCGGCGGCGCGTACGGACGCGAGTGCTCGACGAGCGTCAGCTCCGTGACCATCTGGCTGCGGATCTTGCTGATGCCGAAGTCGGCCAGCTTGGGGGTGCCGTCCTCTGCGATCAGGATGTTCGCGGGTTTGACATCGCGGTGGACGACGTCGCGCTGATGCGCATGGGCCAGCGCCTCGACCAGCGGAAGTCCCCACTGCTCGGCGAAGTCGTCCCAGCCCAGATCACCGTTCGCCGGCAGTACCTCGGGCAGGTTCTTGTCGAACCAGGGCATCACGGGATAGAACGCGTCCTCGTGTTGGTCCTGGCAGCAGGCGTTGGCCATCTTCGACGACCTCGATCACCCCGACGCCGCCCAGGCCTGCGCCAAGCTCGCCGGTCTTGGTCCGCCCACTGACCAGGCAGCACTGTGACCACCAACCATCGGGGTGACGCCGACAGGCCGTCACGACTCGCCATGTAACTGCGAAGCTCGCCCTCAGCGCCGTCCACAGACAGACGCCCGCGTCTCCTCGCCGCGCAGCTCGTCTGGCGAGCGCGACCCCTGCCGCCGTTACTCCTGAGCTGGTCGAGCAGCGCGCAGCGCCGCGGCGAACCGGGACCCGGGCACCAGGCGAGCGACCGCGTACGCGTCCTCGATCGTGTCCACGTCACGCAGCACCGGCAGCTCACACGTGCGCAGGCCGTACTGGTCCAGCCGGGCGCGCTGCCGGGCGCCGGTCACCGGGGTGCTCATCGGCACGCCGAGAAACAGCGCCGGATCGGGCGTACGCAGCCCGATGGCCCACCAGCCGCCGTCCTCGGCGAGCCCGAGCACCGCATCCACCCCTGGCCCCAGGAGCAGCGCGACGGCCGACTCCAGCAGGGCCGGGGTGACCTGCGGCGTGTCCATCCCTATGAGCAGACCGGGCCCACCCACCTCGTCGAACGCGGCGGCCAGCCGCTCGTCCAGGCCGCCGCCGGCCTGAGGCACCAGGTCGACTCCGGGTGGCACGATGCCGGCCGGGTCACCGTCGAGCACCAGCACCCGGCGGCGTACCGGCACCCGGCAGACCGCGCACAGCGTGTCGGCGAGGGACGCCCGGGCCACATCGGCGGCCTCCGCCGGGGTCAGCGGCGGGCACAGCCGGGTCTTGCTCCGGCCGGCCCCCGGCGCCTTCGCGATCACCAGTATGGACGCGGCCAGGCACCTCATGGGCCGGCTAGACCGCGACGATGTCATGGTCGGTGCGGTCGAACCCCAGGCCGTACGGGGCGTGGCGCCGCTCCGGCGGGATCCGGTGGTCAAAGTCGGCATTGTCAAAGGGGTGCCGGTACGCCTCCTGCCGGGCCAGGCCGCCCCACTTGCGCTGGTAGTAGTCGAGGTTGCGCCCGTGCGTGAGCCGGTTCTGGGTGCCCAGCTCGGGAAACGTCCGGATGGCCGCGCTGCCGAAGTGATGGACCATTGTGGACGGGCAGTTCTCCTCGGTCAGCCCGGCGAGCTTGGCGCGGTAGGCGTAGTCCTCATCCTCGCAGTAGATCGGGAACAGGTTCTGGTCGAAGCAGCCCAGCGTGTCGAAGGCGGTCCGGTTCATGGCGAAGCATGCGTAGCCCAGGCTGGGCACCCGCTCCTGCCGGACGAGGTCGACGCCGGCACAGGTGACGATGTAGTGCTCGGGCCGGGCGGCTGCCCGCGCCACGAGGCGGTCAAGGTCGCCGTCCGAGAAGTAGACGTCGTCGTTGGCGAACACCACCACGTCGCAGTCCGCGAAGGCGGTCACCATGGCCTCGTTCCAGCTCTTGGCGACGCCCCGGTTCGTCCCGTACGGGTAGTAGGTGACCTCTGGCCAGCTGGCGACCTGCTCGCAGTCCCGGACCACGTTCGGCCTGCCGGAGTGGCGGAACAGGTGGATGCGTAGATCCTGGCGGCAGCTACGGGAGGTTTCGAACAGCCGGGTGGAGTACGGCAGGCCGTACGCCACCACGACAAGCGCAGTCTTCATAGCCCGACGTATACCAGGGACCTCCGGATGCAAGGGTCAGTCGAAGTGGATCGGGGTCTCGGCGGGATGGGGGACGGGGAGGCCGGCCATCACGGCGGCCGGCGGCGGCACCTGGCGCAGCACGACACGCACCGGCCTGCCAGCCACCTCGGCGGCACCCGCCTTGCTGACCTCGGCAGCGCCTGCCTCGTCGGCCTTGGTGGTGCCCGCCCCACCGGTCGGGCTCGTCACCAGCGCCGACAACACCGCCGCGTCGGGCGGACCAACCGGGGCGAAGCGCAGGTCCAGGCTGACATCGACGGCGATCTCGGCGATCTGGTAGAACGACGGCAGTACGCCGGCCGCCCAGGTGGAGGACTCGTTCCTGGGCTCCTCAGCGGCCGCGGCGACTGCCTTTGCCGCGGCGACGTCTGCGGCGAGCTGGGCGTCGGCGACGCTGCGCACCAACGCACCGAGCACCTGGGCGAGCGGGACGGCACTCCCGGACGGGGCGTGCGGCCAGGGCTGGGTGGGCAGTGGCTGCAGGCCACGGATGACCGCCTCGAACTCGCTGGTGGTGGTCTGGTCGGGAGGCGCGTCGACCGGCGCTGGGGCGCCGTCACCGCTGTCGGGGTGGGACATTTCTGGCTCCGTTCTTGTCAAAGGACTGCGGTCAATGGGCTTCTGTTGTCAGATCTGGACCTGCCGGGTGATCGCGGAACGCGGCAAACGGGCGCCAGAGCGGCGGCTCGACGACCTCCATACATGTCCGTTCGGCCCGTGCGGTCACGGCATCCAGGAAGGACGCGTTGGTGAGCAGCGCACGCCCTCGATCCACAGGGTCCACCGGCGAGGCGAGCGACAGGTCTGGCCAGAGTGTGGCCTGTAGGACCGAGTCCCGCGTGCCCAGGCAGGGCACGCCCAGCACCGCGGCGGCGATGAGCACATTGTCCGGCAGCCCGGCACCCAGGTTCATCAGCATGATCGACTCGGCCAGGGACAGCTGCCACGGACGTCCGCCGCAGGAGCCCATCACAGCTGGGGAAGACAGCGCGGCGGTGGACAGGGCCGCGGTGGACGGCGCAGTCGCGGACCACGAGGCCGAGGACCACGCCTGGAGGATCGGGAAGATCTCCTGTAGCGCGCGGAACACCGGCAGGTCCGGGGTCGGCACACCGACCAGCCCCGGCCTTCGTGGGCGCGGTTCGCCGCCCACCCGTCCTGGCCGCGGGCTGGCCGGCAGGCGTACCTCATGGCCAGCCGCCGCATCGGCCGCCAGCTTGGCCTCGACGTGGTCGAATGCCCTCAGCGTCGCCGTGACCGATGCTCCACCCGGGCCCGGCGTGGCCACGGTGACCGTGGCCTGGATCCGATGCCCGAGCCGCCGTGGGTGCCTGGGCTGGTCCGGCAGCGACCGGAGCAGCGCATCCCAGGCCTCGACCACCCCGTTCCAGCCGTACGAGAGCGCGAACGCCCGCGACCGCTGCGCGTCCTGGCGCAGCCGGTCCGCGTCGTCGTAGTAACCGGCCAGCCGCTTGGCTGCGTCCTCGACATCCACCAGAGCGCGCCGGATGCCGAACTCGTCCTCGACCCAGTCCGCGACCGTGATCGCCTGTCCATGCCCCTCGACGAGCTCTTGGCAGGCACTGTGCGCACCCGCCAGCGGAACCGCTCCGGCGGCCGCCGCCTGCACGTTAGGCAGGCCGAAGCCCTCTCCCGTGGAGGCGAGCAGGTGCACGTCTGCCGCCTGGTAGAGAGCGGCGAGCTGGGATAGTGGCAGGCCGCGCCCACGGCGCATCTGGAAACCCCCGGTCAGCCGCACCTGTCCGGACAGCCCACGATGCCGCAGGTCGGCGCGCAGGTCGTACGAGTAGCTGTTGGTGTGCCGGGCGTCGTCCGGGTCGGTGTGCAGGTGCAGCAGGGCCTGCGGATGCCCGGCTACGAACAGGGCAAAGATGTCCAGCAGGCGGGGCAGCATCTTGCGGGGCTGGTTGCGGCTGTCGGACAGGACCACGAACCGGTCCGCGACACCCGTACCCCGTTTTGTCTCGGCTCGGTCCGGTGGCGGTCGGAAGAGGTTCACGTCCACGCCGTGGGGGATGTACCGCGTCGGGATGCCGCAGCTGCTGGCGACCGCCTGCCCGTACCGGCTCATCGCCACCGCCACGTCCGCGTGCGAGAGCAGCTCGACCCAGCTCGGCGGCAGCAGGCCGTCGGCCCGGACGCCGTCGACCGGGAAGTGCAGCACCAGCGGCGTACCGGTCATGGCGAGGTGCCGTCGTACCCAGGGCGGCGTGACCGACGGCAGCCACCAGATGTCGCCCAGCACCACCACCGCGTCCGGTCGACGCTCGAGCAGGTACGAGTAGAGCGCGTCGCTGCCGAAGCGGAACCGGCGCATGGGGTGGACGGCGCAGCCGTCGTGCCGGCTCGCCTCGGTGGACTGCCAGCCGAGGATGCTCACCGTGTGACCGCGCCTGGCAAGCCCGGCGCATACGAACCGGGTCACGTTGCCGAACCCGGACGGCGTGTCAGGGCTGTCCGAAACCCACAGCAGGTGCATTACCCACCGACCCATGGTGCGGGACTGGCTGGGAGCCGCTCGTGTGCTCAACGTAGCAGGCATTGGGCGGATGTCACGGCTGCCGCATACCCATCAGGCCGCGATGGACGTAGGACCCGGTGCGAATGACCGCTGCGCGAGCTGTCACGGCAGGCCGTACACCGCCTTGATGGCCGCGACGATCTCGCTCACCAGCTCACCCCGGTCTCCGTTGACCAGAACCGCGTAGCCCATGCCCCGCTGCGGGTAGCCGCCGAACTCGCTCTTGAAGCCGAAGTTGGAGCCGCTGTGGCCGTACCAGTGGTTGAACGTGCCCTGGTTGGCCAGGAAGAACCCGCGGCCCATGTCCGGGGTGGGGCCGGTGTTGAGCATCGTGCGGACCGAGTCGCGGCTGAGCGGGCCCGGGATGTCGCCCGGCGCCATCCACGCCTGGTTGAGGTAGGCCACCAGCTGGCAGAGGTCGCGCACGGTGGTGTAGAGCCCGGCCGCCGCCGACTCCGGGTACCGGTAGCGCCGGCCCGGGATGACCGCGCCGGCCGCGGTATGCCCTGACGCCAGCTCGAAGAGCGGGTCCAGCTCGTACGAGCTGGTGGCCATGCCCAGCGGGCCGAAGATCTCGTTCTGCATGTACTGGGCCAGGGTCAGCCCGGTGCGCTCCTCGACCATGCGCTGCAGCAGGACGAACCCACCGCCGGAGTAGTGGAACTCGGCGCCCGGGTTGGTGGTCAGCTCGACCCGTGGCGAGTTGCCCTGCCCGTTCATCACCTGCAGCAGGGTCGGCACCGGGTCGAGGGGCCCGTAGCCGCTGAACCCGCCGCCGCCTGGGTCGAACCCGGCGCACACATTGGCCGGAGTGGTCGAGCCCCGGCCGATCACGCCGCCGCGGTGGGCCAGCACCTGGTCGATCGTTGGCACCGCCGCGGGCGCTACGCACCACCGGGCGCCCAGCGGCCAGTTCAGCGTGGGGCGGATGTCGGCGTCCAGCGGCAGCGCCTGCGTCTGGAGCAGCCGCATCACCCCGACCGAGGCGACCGCCTTGCTGACCGAGGCGGCCTGGAAGGCGCTCTCCGGGTGCGCCGCGTGCGGCTGCCCGGCCTCCAGCCAGCCGTACCCGGTGGACCACGCCACCTGGTTGCCCTGCACCACCGCGACCGCCGCGCCGGGAGTGCCCCACCAGGCCATCCGCTGCCAGATGCCCATGCCGCCGACCATGGCCTCGACCCGGCGGGCCGGGTCGGGCGGCATCGGCGCGACCAGCCCGCGCGAGCTCAGCGACCAGCCGTTGTTCATCGGGGAGAAGACCACGTTGTGCAGCTCCCACCCCCCGCTGGCGAAGCTCTGCATCATCTGGAAGCACTCGGGGTCGATGTTGCGGGCGAAGAACTCGTCCTGGGCGACGACCGTCCAGCCGCCGGTGTAGGGGAACGCCACCCGGGTCACCCGCCGGCCGCCGCCCTGGGTCAGGTTGCGCATCATCTGGAAGCACTCGTCGTCGATGTTGCGGGCAAAGAAACCGGCGCTGCCGACGACCACCCACCGGTTCCCGCCCGCCGGCGGGAACGCCACGTGTACGACCTGCTGGCCGGTGGCGTAGAGCTCAAGGATCTTCTCGTAGCACTCCTGGGGGATGTTGCGCGCGAACAGGCCGGTGTCGCCGGTGATCACCCACGAGTTGCCGCCAGCCGGTGGGAAGGCGATGCAGTGGATCCGGATCCCGGCGGCCACCATCTCGCCCAGCTTGGCGAAGCACTCCTCTGGGATGTTGCGGGCAAAGTAGTTGCCCATCTGGGTGACCATGACCCAGCCATTGGCCGGGGTGAACGAGAACGAGGTGATTCCCTGCGGCGCCAGCTGCGCCATCACCTGGTGCGCCTCGTCCGGGATGCGCCGGTTGAAGTAGGGGAACCACATGGCCGCCGCAGGCGTCGCTCCGGTGGCGGCGACGAGGCCGACGCCGAGGCCGGCGCCGCCGGTCAGGGTAAGGAAACGTCGCCGGTCCATGGCCAGCCCCTCTCAAATATATTGACATCTATCATGGTACGGCCATTTCGGCGAGATCCTGGCCGGCAGTCAGCGTCCGGAGGGGACGGTCCAGGCGGGATCGAGGTCGACCAGGTCACCGGCGATGCGGTCAAGGTCGTCCGCTGCCCTGGCCCGCTCTCGAAGATCCGGCAGGCGCTCGGCCGCGTACCGCTCGTGGTCGGCCGGTTCGGCCCACAGCGACAGGACCAGGAGCTCGGCCTCGCCGCGCCGGGCGAGGAGGCCGCCACGCATGCCGGGGGGTACGCGCCATCCCCGGGTTCCAGACACCGGCCTGCGCCTGGAGAAAGTGCGCCACGCGGTCCGCCCGCACCTGGCAGTGCCCGAGGCGCAGCACAGTGGCTTCGGCGAAGCCGTCGGGGAGGTGTCCGCCAATGTCGGTGAGCCGGTCGAAGAGGTGGACGCTGATCCTGTGGTAGGTGCCCACCTGCGCGGCGGCGAGCCGGTCGTGGGCCTGCGCCAGGAACGACTGGTAGCTGTGGCGGTCGGCCCAGCCACGGTATGAGATGCGTCTCCGACCGCAGATAAGTGATTGACGCTGATGCAAGTCGGTTCCACCGTCGTGGTATGTACCTAGACCTCAGCACGCTGGAAGCCGGGCTCGACGAGATCCGCGGAGCGCCACCGGACGAAGGAAAGGTCGAGCTCATCGTCCGGCGGCCAGCCGAGAACGAGCGCGAGACGGTCACCGAGGCCCATCTCGACGTCGTCGCCGGCCTGGTCGGCGACGTCTGGCTGAGCGCGGACGGCGACACCATGCACCAGGTCACGGTGATGAACGTGCGGGCCATCGCGCTGCTGGCCGGCTCCCGTGAGCGGTGGCCACTCGCCGGTGACCAGCTCTACGTGGACCTGGACCTCAGCCGCCAGAACCTGCCACCCGGCACCCGGATCGAGGTCGGCTCGGCGGTGCTCGAGGTCACCACCGAGCCGCACCGCGGCTGCAAGAAGTTCGGCGCCAGGTTCGGGCTCGACGCCGTCAGGTTCGTCAACTCCGCGGTGGGCGCCGCGCTGAACCTCCGCGGCGTCAACACCCGGGTCGTCCGCTCCGGCGTGGTGCGCCCCGGCGACCCCGTCCGAAAGCTGCCGGCGCCGGCCACCTGACGGCGAACGCTACTCGGGCCAGCTGAAGAGCTCACCGTTGGCGAGCAGGCAGTGCACCCGGTCGGGCACCGCGCCGTCGCGCTTGCCGGCCTCCTCCAGCCCGGCCCGGGCCGCCTCCACCGTCAGGCCGCTCTCCCGCCCGTCCAGCATGACCTGGCCGTGCTCGAACGAGCTGACCCGGCTGGCCGCGATGTCCAACGCGTCGGCGACTGCGGTCTCCGAGGTGGCGTCGAGCGGGACGAAGGCGGTTGGCGTACCGGTGGAGTTGGGCGACTCCCGCACGATCGCCACCCCGTCGGCGTTGTCCACGCCCACGCGATCGGGGTTCATCACATTGACCATCGCGCCGTCTTTGGCGAGCCGCTCGGCCGCCTCCAGCTGGGTGGGGGTCAGCATGTGCTCCGGGTCGTGCACGCCGGGCTTGAACCGCTCCCCGGCCACGCCGAGGTGGTCGCCCCACCGCGGGTCCTCCGCGGCCGGCAGGTTCCCGTCCCGGTGCTCGCCCCGGGACAGGTACGGCAGCTCGGTCTCACCGGCGCCGTTGGCGCCGGACCGGCCGGACAGGTCGAGCAGGGTGTCGGTCTCGTGGATCCGCTCCATGGTGCTTTCTCCAATGGGGACGCAGGGGGATGCAGGGGATGCGGCTAGGGGGGATGCGGGGGCTGCAACGGTGGCTGGGCCAGGTAGCGCTGCGCCCACGCCACGTCCTCCAGCTGGCCGAGCGCCTCGCTGAGCCGGTCCGGCCAGTCCTCGGCGGTCACCGGCGCACCGACCGCGCGCTCCAGTGTGGACGGACGGTCCGCACCGAAGAGCACCTCGTACCGGGCGGGGTGGTCCCGCTGCCGGGCCGAGTGCCAGCGCTGCACGGCCGCCAGCTGGTCGGCCGCGTCCAGGCCCGGGATCGCCCGCCCGTGCTGGGACTCCCACTCGGCGCTGCGCGGATGCCGTGGCGCCGTCGGGCGGTCACGCACCAGGCGCATGAGCTCGTCCCAGACCAGGGCCCAGCGGTACGCGTGGGCCAGCCACTGCGGCTCCTCCCCGGGGCAGGAGCCGTACCCGGCCAGCCGGTGCCGCATCGCGTCGGCGACGTGCGCCGCGAGCCGGGCGGGTGCGGCGGTGCGCACGATGACCGCGGAGCGGGCGGCGACCGCTGCGTCGGCCGCGTGCCCGATGGCGCAGTCGCGCAGCCGCGGCGCCAGGTCGTTCAGCTCCGCCGCCAGGTGGGCAGCCGGGTGGGGGATCGCCCAGCCGGTCAGGTGCGCCACCACGCAGATCTCCGCCCACAGCGCGAGCCACCGGCTGTCCGGGCGGCGCAGCAGGTGCCGCGCGGTCTCGATGTCGGTGAGCGTGCAGGGCCGCCCGCGGCAGTCGGCCCCGCAGGTGCCGCTGCGCCGGCCGACGAGCCCCGCCGCGGAGGCCGTCGCGGCCGGGGCCGCCTCCCGTTCCGTGCCGTCGGGCATCGCCACCAGCACCGGGTAGTCCATCCCGTCGGCGAAGGCCGCCGCCGTGCCCGGCGGCAGGGTCACCAGGTACGCGGACTGGGCGGCGGTCAGGTTGACCGTGGCGCCCACCACGTCCCGGTCGTCCTGGGCCGGCAGCCGGTGCAGCACCTTGACGGCCGTGTTCTTGATCACGTCGGGCACCAGCTTGCTCGGGATCTGGTCGGCGACCACGATGCCCTCGCCGTACGCCCGGATCTCGGCGAGCAGCGCGGCGAACAGCTCGATGGCGTGCGAGGCCGGACCCCGCTCCTCCGGCCGGCGTAGCAGCCGGTGCGCCTCCTCGAAGACCGCGAGGTGGCGCAGCGGGACCGGACCGGCCGGCCGGGCCGCGGTGCGCGCGTCGACGCGCAGCTGCTCGGCGAGGCGGACCAGCACGGTGCCCATGAGGAACGCCTTGTCCCGGTCGTCGCCGACGTCCTCGATCTCGAAGACGACCCGCTGGCGCAGCAGCTCGGCCACGTCGATCGGGTGCCCGCCCTCGAAGAACCGCCCGGTCGTGCCCAGGCGCAGGCTGCCGATGCGCACCCGGATGAAGCCCCGGACGTTGTCGGTGACCTCCCGCCCGTACCCGATCTCGCCGACCACGGCCTCGGCGCAGCGGGCCAGGTCGGCCAGGGTGGGGTAGCGCGGGCGGTGCGCGTCCGGCTGCGGGCGGCCCAGCGCCAGGTGCCAGCCCTGCTCCTCGTAGCAGCGGGTCAGCGCGGCGCTGAGCACCTGCGGGAACGGCTCGTCCGCCTCGAACGCCGCGATGAACAGCGCCCGGACCAGGTCCACATGGGTCTGTAGCGGGAAGCCGGGCGCCGGCTCCAGCGGGTTGAGCCCGGCAGGCACGGCCGCGACGTCGCCCGGGCGTACGGTGACCACCCGCGCCTGCGGCAGCCGGGCCGCCATCGCCCGGTACTCGGCCTTGGACGGCTCCACCACCAGCCACGGCAGGTCGAGCCGGCTCGCCTCCTCCAGCAGCGCGCGTACCGTCTGCGACTTGCCCGCCCCGGTCGCGCCGCACACGAACACGTGGCGGACCAGGCTCTCCACCGGCACGGCGAACGGCCCCACCGGCATCGCGTTCGCGTCCAGCACCGCGCCGAGCCGTAACGCCGCAGGGGCAGCGGACTCCGCCAGGGCGGGGGTGCCGCCAACCGGCAGGGCGGCACCCCCCTCCGGAGTGACGTCGAACTCCGGCCGCAGCCGCAGCCGTACCCCCGGCACCTCGGTGCGCGGCACCGGCATCAGCGCGGCGAGCAGCGGCGAGCCGGCGAGGAACGGCGCGTGCGCGCTGCCGCGGTGCCAGGGCTGTCCATAGAGGACGTCGTCGAGCGGCGCGGCCAGGCCCGAGGGGACCAGCGTGTACGGCTGCCCGGCGAGGTCCACGCCGGCGGCGAGCAGGCCGGCCACCCGGCGGGCGGACGGCGCGTCCAGCCCGCCGGCGAGCAGGTGCACCCGCCACAGCCCGGTGGACTCGGCCCGGCGCAGCTCCCGGTGCTGGTGCTCGAGGCGGGCGGTGCGCAGCGCGTACTCCGGCGAGCCGGTGGCCCGGGCGCCGGCCTCGCGGGCCCGCGCGCCCGCCTCGGCCGCGAGCCGGTCCACCTCCTCGACGGGTACGGCGAACGCCACCACCAGCCAGGCGAACGCGTCCCACCAGGTGCCCAGCAGCGCCTCGGCGAGCCCGCAGGCCGGGGCGGGCAGCGGTGGCTGCGGCGCGCCGGGCTCGGTGAGCAGCGCGTCGGCGACCGCGCCGACCGGGGTCCAGACCGGCACCGGCTTGAGCGCGTCGGCGAGCCCGCCGGGCGGCAGCGGGCGGGCCCGGGCACCGGCCGGCAGCCCCAGCACCACGTCGCCGCCGGGCGCCGTGCCGCCGGCGACCGCGCCGCCGGCCAGGATCTCCACCGGCCCGCCGGCCACGGGCCGGCACCAGGCCGCGGCCACCACACCGCGGCCGGCATCCCCGTGGTACGCGGCGGTGAGAGCGGCAACCCGCTGGCGCCGGCCCGGGTCCGGGTCGGCTACCCCGGTGGGCGCGTCGGCCGGCGGCGCGGCCGGCCGCGGCAGCTCGGTCAGGTGGAACGCGTCCAGCCCGGCGAGCCAGCGGGCGGTGGCGGTCATGCCGCCAGGGGGGCCGTCATGCAGCAGAGAGTAATGGCGATGGAACTTTCCGCGATACCCCTACGGGGGGTCGAGATGCCACAATCAGCTCATTCGACCGCGACGCCACCCTGGGGGTACGCCTCGATGACGCCGCAGCCGCCCGGACATCCATTAGGCCGGGCCCGACTCTTCGCCCGAGGTGAACGCGTGGGTTGGGTGTTCCGGGACCGGCGCAGGTTCCTGCGCGGCTTCCCGGAGCCCCCGCCGCCCCGCCCCGAGCTCGACACCAAGCTGGTGCGCCGTTGGCAGCACGCGGAGAACACGCTCCGCGACCGGGTGACGCTCGCGATCGCCTGGGGGTTCGGCGGCTCGCTGCTGGTCGCCGTCGCCGGCGGGGTGCCGATCGTGCTGCTGCGCGGCGAGTGGCCGGCGGCCGTGGCGGTGAGCGTGGCGCCGCTGCTGCTCGGCCTCGCCGCCACCTGGTTCCTGGTGGCCAGCTGCCGGCGGGTTCGGCAGGCGGTCAACCGGCAGCGGGCCGCGGTCGTGGCGACGTACGTCGACGCCCGGGACGCGTGGCTACAGCGGCGGGACGCGTTCGACGCGGTCGAGCAGGCCGAGGTGGACCGGCTCGACGAGTGGGGCGCGGCCTCGGTGCCGCGCGGCACCCGGCGGTTCGACGTGTTCGGCGGGACGCTGTGGGGCTGGGAGGGCCTGCTCACCGTCTTCGGCGCGTCGATGCTGGTCGAGCGGCGTCCGGTCACCGTGCTCGACCTCTCCCGCGAGCTGGTCTCCGCCGAGCTGGCCGGCCTGTCCGAGCAGTCCGGCGCCACCGTACGGGCCCACCGGCTGCCCACCGAGCTGGCGCACAGCGACCTGCTCGCCGGCGTGGGGCCGGCGGAGCTGGTGGACCTGCTGGTCGAGTCGATGCACTTCGGCACGACCGCGGACCGCGCCGAGCGCAGCACCGACCACCGGCTGCTGCGCGCGGTCTGCGCGGCGCTGGGCGAGGACGTGTCGGTGCGGCGGCTGGTCGCCGCGATCCGGGTGCTGATGCGCGAGCCCAGCGAGCCCAGCGAGCCCGGTGAGCCCGGCGGGGCAGAGGTGCTCCGGCCGCACGAGCGCGAGCACATCGCCGACGAGCTGTTCAGCGACGAGTACCGCCGGGACGCCCTGCCGCACCTCCGCCGCATCGAGTCGTACCTCTATCCGCTGCGCAACCTCGGCGCCGCGTGGGTTCCGAGCGACCCGGCCGACCTGACCTGCGTCGCGGTGGAGCCGGGCACCCGTACGGCAGGCAGCGAGCTGCTCACCGACCTGCTGGTGCACTGGCTGGTGAACCGGGTGACCGCCGGGGCGCACCCGCCGGGCAGCGTGGTCTTCGTGGTCGGGGCGGACGAGCTGCCAGCGGTCCACCTGGACCGGCTGGCTGATGCCTGCGCCCGGCGCGGGGTGCGCCTGGTCAACATCTTCCGCCGGCTGCGGGAGGAGGCGTTGCGGGCGATCGGCGGCGGGGCCGTGGGCTTCATGCGCCTGGGCAACCCGGAGGAGGCGGCGGTGGCCGCCGACTTCGTCGGTCGCGAGCACCGGTTCGTGGTCAGCCAGCTCACCCGGGGGGTCTCCGGGGGCGACTCGCGCAGCGAGGGTGACAGCTACTCGCGCGACTGGACGCGTACCGTCCAGGTGGCGCAGCAGATCGGCTGGAACGAGGCCGAGTCCAGCCAGCGGGTGTACGAGTACACAGTGGAGCCCACGACGTTCCAGGGGCTGCCGGACCACGCCCTGCTGCTCGTAGAGCACACCGCGCGCGGGCCGGCGGTGAAGGCGGTCGAGTGCAACCCGGGCCTGGTGCTGCTACCCGGGGTCAGCACCGAGCCGCTGCCGCCGCAGCCACGCGAGACCTTGGTCGTGCCGACCCAGCGGGCAGCTCCGGGCCGGCGTGATGCCCCGGCGCTGCGAGGCGACGAGCGCCAGCGGGACGGCCAGGACGAGGAGCGGCTCCAGCTGGAGGCGCTGCGCGCCCCGCTGGGTGCGGAGGGTGCTCCGCTGCGTGCGGAGGGCGCCCCGCGGCGCGCGGAAGGCGCCCCGCCGCGTGCCGAGGGTGTCCCGCGGCGTACCCGGGGCGCCCCGCCGCGCGCCGAGGCGCCCCGGGAGGAGGGGGTGGGCCGGGCCTTCGTCCGGTGAGGGCCGGCCTTTCGCCGCCCACCGTGAGGCCGTACGGTGTGGCGCGTGCGTGCCCTACCCGCCGGAGCCCGAGTGCTCGCGCTCGCCGGGACTCGAGTGCTCGTGCTCGCCGGAGCTGCCGTGCTCGCGCTCGCCGGAGGGTGCGGCTCAGGGGACGACGGCCCGCGGATGCGGGCGGTGCCGCCCCGGCCACCGGCCGCGGCGGCTGGCGGTGCGTGCGAGCTGCTGGACTATGCAGTGGTCGAGCAGGTGCTGGGGACCCGCTTCGAGGTCTCCGCCGCCGGCCGGCAGAACGCCACCTACACCTGCGTGCTCCAGCCCAGTAAGGCCTCGCTGCCGGACCTGACCCTGGCGGTCACGCCCACCGCGGCCGATGCGGCCATCTTCCGCAGCACCGTGACGCCCCGTGGCGGGACCGCCGTGACCGGCCTGGGCAAGGCCGCCTACCGGCTCCCGGTGGCCGCCGCGGCCAAGCGTGGACCCGGGGTGGAGATCGGCTGGCTGTCCAGCAACAACCGCCTCATGATGGTCACCTACACGACCCCGGCCGGCACGGCGCCCGCAGCCGCGGCAGAGGCAGGAGCGAAGCTGCTTCAGCTGGCCCAGAAGATCGACAAAGCAAGCGTCTGACCACCAGCCGGGAGCGCGGCCCAGGCAGCCCTTGACCGGCGCAGCGCAACATCGCGGGACCGTGCCTAGCGGCGCCAACGGAGATCCGTTCCAGCTGTAGGCTGCGCTGGTGTCGGGCTTGCCAGATCTCCGCGACTTTGTCCGGGGCGAGCCGCTCCCGCGCGAGGCGACGATCCTCGTGAGTGGTGGGCCGGACACGGTGGCGAAGCTGACGGCTCATGCCGAGCGGGTTCGCCGTGCGTTCGTCCTCGACGGTGCCCCGGTGCTGGGTATCTCTGTACTCGCCGCGCTGGACGACATCGGGCCGGCGTCCCTGGACGGGATCTTGTCGGGCAAGCTGCCACCTACCGCGTCGTCTATCTCGTCACGGCCGGCCAGCTCACCGATGCCGGGTTCGATCTGCTACCGACGTTCAGCCGACCACATATGACGCTGCTGTTGAACGGTACTGGGCAGGTCGATTCGCTGCTGCAGCTGCTCGGGCCAGGTAGGACCAATCCCCGGTATGGTGAGATGGTGCGTCGCAGGAGGGGGTGACCGTCATAGTCGCCGTGGACATCCGGGCCGATCTCAACGCCGAGGACCATACCGGCTACGTGTGGACTTCCTTGATGAGGCGCGGGACCAGTCGGTGATCGTGCCCGGGATGCTGGTCGTGGCTGGCGACGAGGACGCACCTGCAGTCGCGGTCGTTGTAGACCTTGTCGAGCATCCCAACGGTACGATCGTGCATCTCGATGTGCTGCCCGGTGCCGTGGACAGCTACCTGGCGTTGGCGCGGCGGGTGCAGACTGCCGCATAGCCAAGCGAAAAGGCTGGAGCTCGCCGGGCGGCCGGATGCGGAGGTGCTGCTCGCGCGTGTTCGGGATCGCAAGCAACGCCTCGGTAGCCAGCTATTGGTCGAGTCGATCCTCGGCCACCGCGACGCCGACCGTCGAGATCTCGACCAGCCTGATGCCCTACCGGGCGGCGACGAAGACGCGCGAGGCCACCTCACGGGGCAGGCGGATCTTCTCGCCGGAGCGGTCGATGGTGACCCCGTCGCGCTCCTGGGCGACGGTGACCGTGGCGCCCGGGTCGATCCCGGCCGAGTGCAGCTGGCGTAGCACGGCCGGGTCGGTCTGCACGCTCTCGCAGATCCGCCGCACCACGACCGCTCCGGACAGCCCAGGGAAGGCCAGGTTGCGCTCACCGTCGCCGCTGTCGGCAGTGCCGTTCGCGGCGGCGGACGCCGGCGCCTCGGCGTCCAGCTCGTCCAGGCCCGGGATGGGGTTCCCGTACGGCGACCGGGTCGGCCGGCCGAGCATCTGGTAGACCCGCCGCTCGACCGCGTCGCTCATCACGTGCTCCCAGCGGCACGCTTCCTCATGCACGTCCTCGTACGGCATGCCGATCACGTTGACGAGCAGCAGCTCGGCGATGCGGTGCTTGCGCATGACCGCGACCGCCCGCTGCCGGCCCAGGTCGGTGAGCTGCAGGTGCCGGTCGCCCTGCACGGTGAGCAGGCCGTCGCGCTCCATCCGGCCGACGGTCTGGCTGACTGTCGGACCGCTCTGGCGCAGCCGCTCGGCGATGCGCGCACGCAGCGGTGCCACCCGCTCCTCCTCAAGCTCGAGGATCGTGCGCAGGTACATCTCGGTGGTGTCGACCAGGTCGTTCACGACATGCCTCCCCAAAGGGCGATGCTACCCGGCCACCTGGTGTTTCCCGCGGCGAGCAGCGGCCATGGTGTTGACTGGGCGGGTGAGCCACACCCCACTCGTCGACCCCGCCACCCTGGCCACCTCCCTCACCGGCGACGCCGCACCGACCGTGCTGGATGTCCGCTGGCGCCTGACCGGGCCGCCTGGCCGCCAGGACTACGACGCCGGACACCTGCCTGGGGCGGTCTTCCTCGACCTGGACCGGCAGCTGTCCGGCCCACCCGGGCCGGGCGGGCGGCACCCGCTTCCGGATCCGGCCGAGCTACAGCAGGCGCTGCGGGCGGCCGGCGTACGCACCGGCCGTCCGGTGGTGGCCTACGACGGAGGTGACGGCGTGGCCGCGGCCCGGGCCTGGTGGACCCTGCGCTGGGCCGGCCACGACGAGGTCGCGGTGCTCGATGGCGGTTACCCGGCCTGGGCGGCTGGGGGGTACCCGGTCACCACCGAGGTGCCGCAGCCGGCACCGGGCGACGTGACGGTACGCCCGGGCGGCCTGCCGGTGCTGGACGCCGCCGGGGCCGCCAAGGTGGCGGCCGAGGGCGTCCTGCTCGACGTGCGGGTCCCGGCCCGCTACCGGGGCGAGGTCGAGCCGGTCGACCCGGTGGCCGGGCACATCCCGGGCGCGGTCAACCTGCCGGCCACCGAGCACGCCGGCCCGGACGGCCGGTTGCGCTCCGCCGAGGAGCTGCGGGAGCGGTTCGCCGCGGCCGGCGTCACCGAGCGGGTACGCGTCGGCGCGTACTGCGGCTCCGGGGTGACCGCGGCACACACGGTGCTCGCGCTGCACCTCGCCGGGCAGCCGGACGCGGAGCTCTACGTCGGCTCCTGGAGCCACTGGCTGACCGACCCGCAGCGCCCGGTGGCAGTGGGGGAGCGGCCATGACCATCGTTATGTGGGACGAGGCACTGCTCTCCTACAACCTCGGCGACCACCCGCTGGACCCGGTGCGGCTGGAGCTGACCATCGCCCTCGCCCGCGAGCTGGGCGTGCTCGACCGGGACGGCGTGCGGGTCGTGAAGCCCCAGCCCGCCGACGACGCCACCGTGGAGCTGGTGCACCGGGCCGACTACCTCGACGCGGTCAAGCAGGCGCCGCAGGACCCGTTCTTCTACGGATACGGCCTCAACACCCCGGACAACCCGGTCTTCGAGCGGATGCATGAGGCCAGCGCGCACGTTGCCGGGGCCACGCTGGCCGCTGCCGAAGCGGTGTGGCGGGGCGAGGCGGTGCGCGCGGTGAACGTGGCCGGCGGGCTGCACCACGCCATGCCCGGCCGGGCCTCCGGCTTCTGCGTCTACAACGACCCCGCCATCGCCATCGCCCGCCTGCTCGACCTGGGCGCCGAGCGCATCGCGTACGTGGACGTGGACGTGCACCACGGCGACGGGGTCCAGGAGGTCTTCTACGAGGACCCGCGGGTGCTCACGGTGAGCCTGCACGAGACCCCGCTCGCACTCTTCCCCGGCACCGGCTTCGCCCACGAGACCGGCGGCCCCGGTGCGGAAGGCAGCGCGGTGAACGTGGCGCTGCCGCCCGGCTGCGGTGACGCCGGCTGGCTGCGCGCCTTCGCCGCGGTCGTGCCGTCGGTGCTGCGGGCGTTCCGGCCGCAGGTGCTGTTCACCCAGTGCGGCGCCGACACGCACCGGCTGGACCCGCTCGCCGACCTGCGCCTGTCCGTCGACGGCCAGCGCGCCAGCTACCTCGCCCTGCGCGCCCTCGCCGACGAGCTGTGCGGCGGGCGCTGGGTGGCCACCGGCGGCGGTGGGTACGCGCTGGTCGAGGTGGTGCCGCGGGCGTGGACGCACCTGCTGGCGGTGGCGGCCGGGGAGCCGCTGGACCCGGCGACGCTGACCCCGCCGGCGTGGCGGGAGCTGGCGCGGCGGCGCTGCCCCGGTCGGGAGGTGCCGCTGCGGATGACCGACGACGCCGATGTCGACTACGCCGCCTGGCAGCCGAGCGGCCATCCGGACCCGGTGGACCGCGCGGTCCAGGCCACCCGCCGGGCCGTGTTCCCGCTGTACGGCCTCGACCCGGACGACCCGCGGGACTGACCGGATGACCCGCCCCGCGTCCGAGCCACCGGGCCGCGCGGAGCCGTCCCACTCTGCGGCTGAGCCGCCGGGCCGCTCCGCGGCTGAGCTTCTGGTCCGCTCCGCGGCTGAGCTTCTGGTCCGCTCCGCGGACGTGCTGCTCGCCGACGGGGCGACCGTCCACCTGCGACCGGTCCAGCCGGACGACGCGGACGCCATGGTCGCCCTGCACAGCAGGTTCTCCCAGCGCACCCGCTACCTGCGCTACTTCTCGCCGTACCCGCGCATCCCACCGCGCGACCTGGTCCGCTTCGTCGAGGTCGACCACTGGGACCGGGAGGCGTTCGTGGCCGAGCTGGACGACCGGCTCATCGCGGTCGGCCGCTACGAGCGTCTCGGCGCCGGCGCGCCCGACGCGGAGGTGGCCTTCGTGGTGGAGGACGCGCACCAGGGCCGCGGGGTAGGGTCCGCGCTGCTGGAGCACCTGGCCGCCGCGGCGCTGGAGGTCGGCATCACCCGCTTCGTCGCCGAGGTGCTGCCGGAGAACGCGCCGATGCTGCGGGTCTTCGCCGACGCGGGCTACCAGGTGCGGCGCGAGTACGCCGACGGCGTGGTGCACCTGGACTTCCCCATCGCCCCGAGCGAGCGCTCGCGCCAGGTGCAGGAGCGCCGCGAGCACCGGGCGGAGGCCACCTCGGTCGCGCGGCTGCTCAACCCCAGGGGCATAGCCGTGTACGGGGCCAGCCGCACCGGCCGTGGCGTCGGCGCGTCGGTGCTGGGGTACCTGCGCTCGGCCGGGTTCGCCGGCCCGGTCGTCGCGGTGCACCCGAGCACCGGGCCACCGGCCGTACCCTCCCTTGTGGACGCCGGTGTCGCGGTGGACCTGGCGGTGGTCGCGGTGCCGGCGGCGGCCGTACCCGTTGTAGTGGCTGACGCCGCGGCGGCGGGCGTGCATGGGCTGGTGGTCCTCTCGTCGGGGTTCGCCGAGGCCGGACCGGCGGGGGCGGCGGCGCAGCAGGCGCTGCTGCGCGCGGTCCGCGCCCACGGCATGCGGCTGGTCGGCCCCAACTGCTTCGGGCTGGCCAACCCGGCGGTACGCCTCAACGCCACGCTGGCGCCGCAGCTGCCAGCCCCGGGGCGGGTCGGCCTGTTCAGCCAGTCCGGCGCGTTCGGCATCGCGCTGCTCGCCGAGGCGGACCGCCGCGGGGTGGGGCTGTCCAGCTTCGCCTCGGTCGGCAACCGCGCCGACGTGTCCGGCAACGACCTGTTGCAGTACTGGCAGGACGACCCCGGCACCGACGTGCTGCTGCTCTATCTCGAGACGGTCGGCAACCCGCGCAAGTTCGCCCGGCTGGCCCGGGGTATCGGCCGGCACAAGCCGATCGTCGCGGTCAGCGGCCTGGTCCGGCCGCCGGCCCTCGTCGCCGCCGGCGGACCGGACGCGGCCGGCCTCGCGGCGCTGTTCGCGTCGTCGGGCGTGATCCGTGTGGACACCGTGCCGGAGCTGTTCGACGTGGCGGACCTGCTGGCCCACCAGCCGCTGCCGGCCGGCGACCGGGTCGGCGTGGTCACCAACATGGCGCCGCTGGGCGCGCTCGCGGCCGACGCGTGCATCCGCTGCGGCCTGGTCGTCGCCGCGGGCTACCCCCGCGACATCGGGTCGGGCGGGTCAGCGGCGGCCCTGGCCGTGGTGTTGCGGGAGACCCTGGCGGACCTCGGCGTCGACTCGATCGCCGTGGCGCTGGCCCCGTCGCTGCCCGTCGGCGGGCCGGCCGAGCCACCGGCCGGCCCGGCTGATGCGGACCCGGGCGGTATGGACCTGCTGGGCGGCGCTGTCGCGGAGGTCGTGGCGGCGGGGGAGAAGCCGGTGGTGGCGACGCTGCTCGCCGGGCCTTTGCCGACCGAGGTCCGCGGCTACCCCTGGGTGGAGGAGGCGGCACGGGCGCTCGGTCGGGTCAGCGCCTACGCGCGCTGGCGGCGGGAGCCACCCGGTGCCGTGCCGGACCTGCCCGACGTGGACCCTGACCACCCGGACCTGCTGGCGGCGTACGGCATCCGCGTCGTACCGTCCACAGTGGCCGAGGACGCGGAGTCGGCCGTGGCGGCGGCCCGGGAGCACGGCTTCCCGGTTGCGGTCAAGGTGGCCGCCGAGGAGCTGAGGCACCGCCACGACCTGGGCGCCGTCCGGCTGGACGTGCGCACCGAGGCGGACGTGCGGGCCGCGTACCAGGAGCTGGTCGCCCGGTTCGGCGGGGCCGTGCTGGTGCAGCGCATGGTCGCGCCCGGCGTGCCCTGCGGCGTCGAGGTGGTGGTCGACCCGGCGTTCGGCCCGGTGGTCGGGTTCGGGCTCAGCGGCCCCGCCAGCGAGCTGCTCGGGGACCGGGCTTGGCGGCCGGCCCCGCTCACCGACCGGGACGCGGCCGCGCTGGTACGGGCTCCGCGGGCCGCCCCGCTGCTGGCCGGGGCCGACCACGCGGCACTGGCCGACCTGCTGCTGCGGGTGGGCCGGCTGGCCGATGAGCACCCCGAGGTCCGGCGGCTCGCCGCCAACCCGGTGCTGGCACGCCCGGACGGGCTGTCCGTGCTGCACGCCAGCCTCCAGCTGGGCGAGCGGCTGCCGCGCCCGGACACCGGCCCGCGCCGGCTCTAGCCTCGGCACCGGCAGCTACCGGCCAGGGACCGCGGGCTCAGGCGTATCCATACTGTTCGAGGATGTCGCCGAACTGTTCGGTGAACCGGGCGAGGTTGCGGTCGGTGAACCGCTCCCGCCAGCCGCCGATGCGGCCCTGGTGGAAGCTCCACGACCGGGGGTTGTACACCTGGTCGGCGACCTTCTCCGGATCCTCGTCCGAGCCGACGTGCGCCAGAACCCGGCGTACGGCCTCGATCTGCCGGTCCCGGGAACCGCCGCCGCCGGGGCCGACGAGGTCCTCGTAGCGAACCTTGCACACCTTGGGGTGGTTCAGCAGCCAGAGCGCCTTCTCGAACTGGTCCCGACCGAGGAACGACGGGTCGCGCAGCGCGTAGTCGATCTTCTCCTCCCAGGTGGGCTTGCCGGTCAGGATCGCGCTGAAGATGTCGGCCTCGTAGAAGTTGCCGTACCCCTCACGGGTCCGGCCCTCGAGAAAGTTGATCATGGACACGACCGTGTCCCGGGGGTCGCGGTAGTTGAGCACGATGGGTGGGCTGTCGGTCTCCACCCACTCGCTCAGGAAGGTGCCGTCGACCCGACGCATGTCGAGCTCGTGAAAGATCCAGCACAGCCCCGCCGGAGTATCCGCGAACCGCGTGTACGGCAGGTACGGGTTCGTCGTTACCGAGTCGGCAAAGACGATCCTCGTCTGGCCGTACCGGTTGACGACCTGCTGGCCCAGCCGCCCGTGCCAGTGCCAGACCAGCGCCGCCCACGCATCCTGGGTGCGTTCGGTGAACTCCCTGGTGCCCTGCATCTCCAGCAGCGTGTCGTGGTCGGGCTTGGAGAGGACCAACGCGGCGATGGCTCTGCGCTGCTCGTCGTCGAAGGTGGGAGCGTTGTCCGGCGTCGGCCGGGGGACCCCGACGATCCGGTAGCCCAGGCCCAGCATCAGCTCCTGGACCAGGTGGGTGCCCGCCTTCGCGAACGAGACAACCAGGGCGCGCGGTGCCGGCCTCATCGCAGCGACATCCTCCCTTCCGCCCGCGGCTGGTCCTCCGCCCGTGGCCGGGCGAGGCCACCAGCGATCCGGCGGTTCAGCACGCCGTCGCTCCACACCATGTCGATCTCGCTCTCCCGCAGCGCGGTCTGCACGTCCGCAACGGACCCACCCGCGCCGGCCACGACGTCCGTGCTGCACAGGACGGGTACGCCGCGCCACTTGTGGTACTCGCGGAGAATCGTGGCCAGCGCCGCGTCGTCGCCCGGGCCGACGGTCTGGAGCCGGGTCGTGCCGTCGGCGCCCACCACGGCCGGGATCCGGGGGACCCACTCCGGGCGTACCCGGTGCACGAAGGTCTGGTACGGATCCGCGGTGCCCGGGTCGAATATCTCCGGCGCGTGCTCAGAGAGGCACAGCGCGCCGATGGGCCGGCCATCATCGCGCCGCGTGGCCCGGTTGAGCCGGACTCTCATCTCGGGATCGGTCGCGGGAGCCAGGATGCTCCGGCTACCCAAGGCGCGAGGGCCGAGCTTCGCCCGGCCGTTCAGCACAACCGCCGCCGCACCGGTCCGGTGAAGCAGGCGGGCCAGCTCCTCGGGGCGGCACGGTGCGACCGACCAGCCGTCTGGGACGTGTGGGTGGCGGACCAGCTCGGGTCCCGACTCCAGCCGCCACTCCAGCCCCCGCAGGCCCTGCCGGCGGCAGAGATGGACAGCCGCGGCGCCGATGGCGGAACCGGACCCGTCCGGGAACGGTGGGACCCAGATCTCCCGAACCATCGGGTGTGCCAACAGTGCCGAGCTCCACCCGGCGTCGAGCGCGCGGTCACCGGTGCAGCACAGGTTGACCGGGCTGTCTGCGTGCCCGGCCCGGATCTGCCGGACGGCCCGGTCGACGAACAGCTCCGCGGTGACCGGGCCGGCCGGCAGCGGCACCACGCCGCCGGGCTGGACCCTGCCATCGGGGCCCACCCGGTACAGGTGGGGCGCGCACCGTTCATCCCAGACGAGAACGACGCACGGGTCGCGGCGCCGAGCGAACGCGCTCGTGCAGTAGGCGGCCGCGAGATGGCCGGCGACGTGCGGGTAGCTCGTGTATGGCCGCGCCCAGCCACCCAGCTCGAACTTTCCGGCATGACCGGGGCGACCCGGATCGGGCAGCCGCTCGAACGAAGCGGGACCCGCTACGGTCAGGTCCGTCACACCGCCCCGGTCCCGCACCGGCAGCCGGCTGGCCGGCCCGGCACACCAGCCGTCAACGACCCACTCGTCGACGTCCTCGACGTCGTAGCCCTCACCCGCCAACACGCGCGGCACGATCTCCAGGTCGAACGGATCGGCCGGATTGGCCGGATCGGTGTGCAGCCCGTCGCGGAGCTTGCCGAACTCGACGTTGACCAGCAGCCGATCGTCGCGGACCAGCGCAACGCTGCCCCGCCAGCTCAGGCTCAGGCCGGCCGTGATCGGCGAAACGCGTGCAGTCACCGAGCTGCCCCGGCCCGGCGGGCCAGGAGCGCGGGGACTGCCAACACTGCGCGGCCGTCGGGCGCCACCGGAGCCAGGCTAAGAGCCGACATTTCGCTTTTCCTTCGCCGTCGAGGTGCCCCCGCCGCCCCGCGCGAGAGGACGGCAGCCGCGGTCACATCAGGTATACGGATCGGGCTCGAAGAAAGGATTCACCGACGCGCCGGCCGGTGGAAACCGTTGGTGGCGGCGCCCGTAGGGGCTCGTACCAGCAGAAGCGGCGAGTGTCGCGGCGGGAGGAGAAGAGCGATGGGAGTCACGACGATGACCGCGGTGGTGATGCTGGCCGCGGTCGGCTGGACGGGTCCGGTAGCGGCGCCGCCGGCCCAGCTGGTGCCGCCGGTCTACGGGTACGTCTGGGCGTACCAGCCGGCCACCGCCAGCTACCTGGCGAACAGCGGGTACGAGCTCAGCTCGACCGGCGGGGCCATAGAGGTCATCCGTAGCGGGCCGGGCGACTACCGGGTCCGCTTCGCCGGCCTGGCTGCGGCCGGCGGGGTGGCGCACGCGCACGCGTACGGGCCGGGCAACACCGGCTTCTGCAACCTGGTCGGCTGGGCGGCCTCCGGCAGCGACGAGCACCTGCGGGTGCGCTGCTACGCCGCGGCCGGCACGCCCGCGGACATGAGGTTCGTCGCCAGCTTCACCAACCGCCGGCCCACCGCGGACTCGTACGGCTACCTGTGGGCGGACGACCCGCTCGCCGCGGACCCCTACGAACCGCCCGCGGGCTTCACCCACGACTCCACGGGTGGGGCCATCACCTCACAGCGGTACGCGCAAGGGCACTACCTGGTCTTCATGGACGCGGTGACCGAGATCTACCCGGTCGAGCACAACGACGGGCACTTCCACGTGACCGCGCAGAACCAGGCCGCGGTGCGCTGCGAGATCTACGGCCCGCAGGACGAGACTCCGCCGCCGATCTCCGTGGTCTGCTTTGACGCGGCTGGCGAGCCGGCCGACTCCCGGTTCACGTTCACCTACGCCCGCGGCGTCGACCTGCTCGGCCGGTCCACGGTGCCGCTGGCCAGCGCTCTGGTGCGCCCGTACCCGGATGAGCCCTGGCTGGAAGGCTGGTGGAACGCGGGCGGCGCGCCCGCGGTGACCTATCTCGGGGTGGGCAGCTACCGGGTCTCGTTCCCCGGCCTCGCCACGCCGTTCGGGCATGCGGTCGCCAATGTGCACGGCAGCCAGCACCACTACTGCAACGTCGTGTCCTGGTACCCCAGCGGCGGCGCGCAGCTTGTCCGGGTGGACTGCTTCGAGACCGACACCCAGGTCCTGGACCACACGCAGTTCAGCGTGGCGTTCACCAGCTGACCGGTAGGCGGGTCCCGGGCGGGGCGTCAGCAGGCGTACGCCTCCAGGCGCTTCGCCCGGGACGGGTGCCGCAGCTTGAGCAGGGTGACCTTCTCGATCTGCCGGATCCGCTCCCGGGACAGGCCGAACTCGCGCCCGACCTCGTCCAGCGTGCGCTGCCGGCCGTCGTCGAGACCGAAGCGCAGCCGGATCACCGCCTGCTCCCGCTGGGAGAGCGTGGCCAGGACGATCTCCACCTCGTTGCGCAGCATGCCGTCGGAGACACTGTCCGCCGGCTCCTGGCGGGCGTCCACGCCGGCCACGAAGTCGCCGAGCGCGCTCTCCCCGTCCTCGCCGACCGCCTGGTCCAGGCTGACCGGCTCCCGGTCGTACGAGATCAGCTCCAGCACCTGGATCTCGGCGAGCCCCATCGCGGTCGCCACCTCGGCGACGGACGGCTCGTGGCCCAGCGTGGCGGACAGGTCGCGGCGGGCCCGGACCATCCGGTTGACCTGCTCCACCATGTGCACCGGGATGCGGATGGTGCGGGCCTGGTCGGCCATGGCGCGGGTGATGGCCTGGCGGATCCACCAGGTGGCGTAGGTGGAGAACTTGTAGCCCTTGGTGTAGTCGAACTTCTCCACGGCGCGGATCAGGCCGA
>Ga0075420_100000461_pt1 | contig 32354 bp, 32 predicted proteins | sample SoiMetdeltSBSDD4_FD_75296 | JGI IMG/M metagenome (GOLD analysis project Ga0075420, IMG submission 75296) | Bulk soil microbial communities from a Populus tree surrounding site in Tennessee, USA - Soil MetaG P. deltoides SBSDD4 | ecosystem: Environmental > Terrestrial > Soil > Tree plantation...
TCGTCGATGGTCAGCTCCCAGCGGCAGTGGGGGACCTGGTCGGGCGACGATCGCGGGGGCCGGTGCACGTGGCGGATGCGCGCCTTCGGGTTCACTGCCTGGGCGGTGGTGTCGAAGGTGCCGTCCTCGATGGTGTGGCACATGCCGGTGATCGCCCGCTCGCCCCACGGCTCGACATCGAGCAGGGCGCCGCACGAGCGCAGCTCGAAGAAGCCGTGGCGCTCGTCGATCACCTCGTATTGCACGTCCATGTAGTGATGAGGAAAGCCCGGATCCAGCTGCAGCACCTTGAAGATGGCCGAAACCCCGTCACCGTGGATGCGCAGGATCTGCCGGAGCCGTTCTCCGTAGATGGGAGAGGCACCGCGCCACTCGTCGATGGCGATCTCCTCGACGACCTGCTGCCCGTAGCGCATCCCCACCGAGGCGAGGGCCGACCGGTCCAGCAGGTGGACGATCAAGGCGTACTCGCGGACCACCCGCACGAGCGCCTCCTTGGAGAGGTCCTCGTAACGGAAGTCGGGGTCGAAGTCGCCGGAGTAGTCGTCGCGCTCGAACATGGACTACTGTCTAGACAGATGTCTAGTCACCTGTCCACAGCTGCAACAGGACTGCAACCGTCGAGACGGCCGCAGCGGCGGGCCGCGACCGCGGCGCGGCTGGCCGATGCCGCTGTCGAGGAGCTCCGGGCCGTCGGGTACGAGAGGCTGACCGTGCGCAACGTCGCCCGCCGGGCCGCGGTGGCCCCGGCGACGGCGTACACGTACTTCGCGTCGAAGGACCACCTCGTCGCCGAGGCGTTCTGGCGGAAGCTCGCGGCGCTGGACGAAGTCGCGCCGGCGTCCGGCACCGTCGCCGACCGGGTCGTCGCGGCCATCGAGGACATCGCCCGGTTGGTGAGCGGTGAGCCGGCCCTGGCCGCCGCGGCCACGCCCGCGTTGTTCGCCGACGAGCCCGACGTCGCCCGGCTGCGGCGCCAGGTGGGCGCGCTGTTCCACGCTCGCTTTGCGGCAGCCCTCGGCGAGGGCGCCGACGAGGCCGCCGTGCTCACGCTCGACCTCGCCTTCTCGGGGGCGCTGGTGCGGGCCGGTGTCGGCGAGCTGGCGTACGCGGACCTCGTCGGGTTGATGCGCACCGTGGCCGGGGCGTTGGGCTAGGGGGGACCTGGTGGGCGATCCGGTGAGCTACAGCCCGTACGACTACGAGGTCCACGAGGACCCGTATCCGATCTACGCGCGGTTGCGGGAGGAGGCGCCGCTCTACCGGAACGACGAGTTGGGGTTCTGGGCGCTGTCCCGGCACGAGGACGTGATGGCGGGGTTCCGGGACTCGGCGCGGTTCTCGAGCGCGGAGGGGGTGTCGCTCGATCCGTCGGCGTCCGGGCCGCACGCGCACAAGACGATGTCGTTCCTCGCGATGGACCCGCCCCGTCACGGCCGGTTGCGGAGCCTGGTGTCGCGGGGCTTCACCCCCCGCCGGGTGGCCGAGCTCGAGCCGCGCATCCGGGAGCTGACGCGGCAGCACCTCGAACCGGCGTTGGAGCGGGGGACGTTCGACTTCGTGGCCGACCTGGCCGGGAAGCTGCCGATGGACGTCGTGTCCGAGATGGTGGGCGTGCCCGAGTCGGACCGGGACGAGCTGCGCCGCCTCGCCGACCTGGTGATGCACCGGGAGGAGGGCGTCCACGACGTGCCGCCCGCCGGGGCCGAGGCGGCCATGGAGCTGGTCGTGTACTACGCCGACATGGTCGCCAAGCGGCGGGCCCGACCGACCGACGACCTGACGTCCGCGCTGATCGCCGTCGACCTGGACGGCGACCGGCTGAGCGACGACGACATCATCTCGTTCCTGTTCCTGATGGTGGTCGCCGGCAACGAGACCACGACCAAGCTTCTGGCCAACGCCTGGTACTGGGGCTTTCGCAATCCGGACCAGCGGGTTGCCCCGTTCGCGGACCCGGCTGCGATCGAGCCGTGGATCGAGGAGACCCTGCGCTACGACACGTCGAGCCAGATGCTCGCCCGGGTCACCAGCGAGGACGTCGAGCTGCACGGCCAGGTGGTCCCCCGGGGCGACCGGGTGCTGCTGCTCGTCGGCTCGGCCAACCGGGACGACCGGGTGTTCCCCCAGGCCGATCGCTACGAGTTGGACCGGGACTTCACCCAGCTGGCCAGCTTCGGGTTCGGCCGCCACTTCTGCCTGGGGGCCTCGTTGGCCCGGCTGGAGTCCCGGGTCGCGCTCCAGGAGCTTGTCGCCAAGATCGCCGACTACGACATCGACGAGCTCCGCGCCGAACGCGTCCACACCGTCAACGTCCGCGGCTTCGCCACCCTCCCGACCACGGTGACCCTCCGATGACCCCCGAGGACCGTCCGGCGATCGTGACCGGGGCGTCGTCGGGCATCGGCGAGGCGACGGCTCGGGCCCTGGCCGGAGCCGGCCATCCGGTGGTACTGGGCGCTCGGCGGGTCGAGCGGTGCGAGGAGATCGTCGCCGAGATCCGAGCGGCCGGCGGCGAGGCCACCGCGGCGCAGCTCGACGTCAGCGACCTCGACTCGGTGGCCGGCTTCGTGAAGGCCGCCGAGCAGGCGTTCGGGCCGGTCGAGGTCGTCGTCTCCAACGCCGGCGACGTCCTGGCGACCGTGGCCGCCGAGACCGAGCCCGACCGGTTCGCCGCCCAGGTGTCGGTGAACCTCCTGGCCGCCCAGCGGCTGGTGGCGCTGGTCGTGCCAGGCATGGCCGAGCGGCAGCGGGGCGACGTCGTGTTCGTCACCTCGGATGTGACCAGGGTGCCCCGGCCCCGCATGTCGTCCTACGTCGCGTCGAAGTGGGGGCTGGAGGGGCTGGCCCGGGCGATGCAGCTGGAGCTGGAGGGCACCGGGGTGCGGGCGTCGATCGTCCGGCCCGGGCCGACGACGAGCGGCATGGGCGCCGGCTGGGACGGCGACACGATCACGGCGGTGCTGCGCGACTGGAAGCGCCACGGCCTGCTGCGCCACGACGGCTACCTGCCGGCCGAGGGGGTGGCCGGGGCGGTGCTGGCGGTGGTGTCGGCGCCCCGGGGCACGCACCTGACGCTGGTGGAGGTCGAGCCCGAGGCGCCAGTGGGCGAGGCGGCCTGGGCGCCGCCGCCGACGATGCGAGACGAGCGAGACGGGGAGGCAGGGGAGTGACCATGACCGAGCCACAGCGGGTGTCGGGCGGCGACGGCGACGGCGGCCACCTCGACGAGCTGCGCCACGACCCGATCGGGCTCATGCAGCGGGTCCGGGACGAGTGCGGCGACGTCGGCGAGTTCCAGCTCGCCGACCGCAGCGTCGTCCTGCTGTCCGGCGCCGACGCCAACGAGGTCTTCTTCCGGGCCGACGAGGAGACGCTCGACCAGGCCGAGGCCTACCCGTTCATGACCCCGATCTTCGGTGAGGGCGTGGTGTTCGACGCCCCGCCCGAGCGGCGCCGCGAGATGCTCCACAACCAGGCGCTGCGCGACAAGTTCATGCGGGGCCACGCCGCGACGATCGCCGCCGAGGTCGAGGCGATGGTCGCCCCGTGGGAGAAGGGCCCCGGCGAGGGGACGTTCGACCTGCTCGACTGGTTCGCCGAGCTGACCATCTACACGTCGTCGGCGTGCCTGATCGGCAAGCGGTTCCGGGACCAGCTCGACAGCCGCTTCGCCCGGCTGTACCACGACCTGGAGCAGGGCACGGACGCCATCGCCTTCGTCGACCCGTACGCCCCGATCGAGAGCTTCCGTCGGCGGGACGAGGCGCGGGTGGGGCTGGTCGACCTGGTGCAGGCGATAATGGACGGCCGGGCGGCCGGGGAGCCGCCGCTGGCGAGCGACGAGGACCGGGACCTGCTCGACGTCCTGATGTCGATACCCGGCGACGACGGCAACCCGCGGTTCAGCGCCGACGAGGTGACCGGCATGTTCATATCGATGATGTTCGCCGGGCACCACACCACCTCCGGCACGGCGGCGTGGACCCTGATCGAGCTGCTCCGCCACCCCGAGGCCATGGCCCGGGTGACCGCCGAGCTCGACGAGCTCTATTCCGGTGCCGGCGGTGACGGCGCAGCCGGCCGGGAGGACTCGTTCAGCGAGGTCAGCTATCAGGCGCTCCGGGAGATCCCGCACCTCGAGTCGGCCATCAAGGAGGCGCTGCGCCTGCACCCCCCGCTGATCCTGTTGCTGCGAGTGGCCAAGCACGACCTGGAGGTGGCTGGCCAGCGGATCGCCGCCGGCAAGCTGGTCGGGGCGACCCCGGCGATCTCGAACCGCATCCCGGGCGACTTCCCGGACCCGGATGACTTCGTACCGGACCGCTACCTCGATCCCCGGGCCGAGGATGCCGCCAACCCGTGGACGTGGATCCCGTTCGGGGCCGGTCGCCACCGTTGCGTCGGCGCCGCCTTCGCCATGATGCAGCTGAAGGCGATCTTCTCGGTGCTCCTGCGGAATTACAGCTTCGAGCTGGCCCAGCCCGCCGACACCTATCGCAACGACCACTCGAAGATGGTCGTCCAGCTTCAGCAGCCCTGCGCGGCCCGCTACCGGAAGCGAGCCCGCTGATGCCGCTGCGGATCGTCGTCGACCGGGGGCTGTGCCAGGGGCACGGCGTCTGCGAGTCGGAGGCGCCGGAGCTGTTCGAGGTCTCGAAGCAGGGCGACCTGACCGTGCTCGACGAGCGGCCGCCCGACGCGCACCGTAAGGCACTGGAGCTGGCGGTCAAGTACTGCCCGACCCATGCGCTCACGATCATCGAAGAAGCCGACCAAGCCGAAGAACAGGGGGAGTGACATGCCTGCGTACCCGCGGGAGGAGCTGGAGGCGATGGTGGAGCGGTGGTTGGACACCAACCGCCGGTGCGAGGAGGCCGGCGACTGGTCGCCCATGGCCGAGCTGTACACGCCCGACGCCACCTACGGCTGGAACCTCGGCCCGAAGGAGGAGTTCATGGCTGTGGGGCGGGACGAGATCCGGGAGATCGCGCTCGGGCTCGAGATGGCGGGCCTCGACGGCTGGGTCTACCCCTACGAGGAGGTCCTCATCGACGACCGCAAGGGCCAGGTGCTCGGGCTCTGGCGCCAGATCGCCGACGCCAAGCGGGCCGACGGCACGACCTACGAGGTCGCCGGGCTGGGCGGCAGCTGGTTCCGCTACGGCGGCGACGGCATGTGGTCGTGGCAGCGGGACTGGTTCGACCTCGGCAACGTCACGCACATCTTCGTCGAGATGATCACCGACGGGACCTTGTCGGAGGGCATGACCAAGCGGATGGAGCGGGTCGCCGCCGGGTCGCTGCCCGGCCACTACCGCCTCGGTGCCGCCCCGGTGGGGCTCTGGGAGGTGCCGTGACCCGACGGTTCGAGGGGAAGGTCGCCATCGTCACGGGCGCGGGGCGGGGGATCGGGGAGGCCTATGCCCGCGGCCTCGCCGGGGAGGGGGCAGCGGTCGTGGTCGCCGACCTGGACCTCGACAACGCCAAGAAGGTCACCGAGGCCATCCGGGCGGAGGGCGCCACGGCCGAAGCCGTGCACGTCGATGTCTCCGACCCGGCTTCCACGCAGGCCATGGCGGCCGCCACCCAGGAGGCCTTCGGCGGCATCGACTACCTCGTGAACAACGCCGCCATCTACGGCGGCATGAAGCTCGACCTGCTCATCTCGGTGGACTGGGAGTACTACCGGCGCTTCCTCGGCGTGAACCTCGACGGCGCCCTGCTCTGCACCCGGGCCTGCTACCAGGCCATGGCCGACCGGGGCGGCGGCGCCATCGTCAACCAGTCGTCGACGGCCGCCTGGCTCTACGCCGGCTACTACGGCCTCGCCAAGGTCGGCATCAACGGCCTGACCCAGCAGCTCGCCCACGAGCTCGGCGGGATGAACATCCGCGTCAACGCCATCGCCCCCGGCCCGACCGACACCGAGGCCACCCGCACCGTCGTGCCCGAGCCGTTCATCGAGCCGATGCTCCAGAGCCTCGCCCTCAAGCGACTTGGTCAGCCGAACGACCTGGTGGGAGCCTGTTTGTTCCTACTATCCGACGAGGCGAGCTGGGTCACGGGTCAGATCCTGAACGTCGACGGCGGACAGGTCTTCCGGGCCTGATGCTGGGGAATGCGCAGGACAAGTCGTCGAGGGGGGATGACATGAGCACCACGGACGGAGTCGGCTTCATCGGGCTGGGGCAGATGGGCGCGCCGATGGCGGGCCACCTCACCTCCTGGCCCGGGGGCCTCGTGGTGTGCGACGTGCGCGCCGAGGCCGCCGACGCGCTGGCCGACCGGGGCGCCAAGGTCGTGCGCACCGCCGCCGAGGTCGCCCAGCACGCCGACATCATCTCGGTCATGGTCCTCGACGACGACCAGGTGAAGGAGGTCGTCCTCGGGCCGAACGGCATCCTCGCGGCCGGCCGCGAGGACCTGGTCATCGCCCTCCACTCCACCATCAAGCACTCGACCGCCGAGCAGATGGCTGCCCTCTGCGAACCCCGCGGTGTGGCCGTGGTCGACGCGCCCGTCAGCGGTGGCTTCATGGGTGCCCACGAGGGTCGCCTGGCGGTCATGGTCGGCGGCTCCGACAAGGCGGTCGACCGCTGCCGCGAGCCGTTCGGCATGTGGGCCGAGCTGTTCGTCCACGTCGGCCCCGTCGGCTACGGCACCAAGGCCAAGCTCGCCCGCAACCTCATGCACTTCGTCGCCTACACCGCCGCCGCCGAGGCCCAGCGCCTCGCCGAGGTCGCCGGCATCCGGCTGCAGGACCTCGCCAAGGTCGTGCGGCACAGCGACTCCATCACCGGCGGACCCGGGGCGATCATGGTGCGCGACACCACCGCCCCACTCGACCCGAGCGACGGTCTCTACGAGATCATGGTCCACACCCGCGGGCTCGGCGAGAAGGACCTCAGCCTGGCCCTCGCTCTCGGCGAGGAGCTGGGCGTCGACCTGCCGTTCGGCCGCATGGCCCTCGAGCGCTTCGGCGCAGGCATCGGCCTGCCCAAGCCCTCGCCCGCAGACGAGGAGACGACATGACCGACGAGCAGCGGCGGCGCGGCCTGGAGACCATGACCGAGGTCTACGGCTGGGAGGTCCAGGACGGGCCGGGGGACTTCTTCGGCATCACCGTCGAGCACCTGTTCGGCGAGATCTGGAACCGGCCGGGCCTCAGCCTGCGCGATCGGCGATTGCTGCTGATCGGCCTCATGATCGGGCAGGGGCTGGACGACGTGCTCGGCATCCAACTGGAGGCGGCGCTCGGCAACGGCGAGGTCGACGACGAGCAGCTGCGGGAGATCGTCATCTTCATGACCCACTACGCCGGCTGGCCCCGGGGCGCCAAGCTCAACCAGCAGGTCGAGACGCTCCTCGACCGCCGCAGGAAAGCCGCCGCGGCCGAGGGCTAGGAGGCGCGAGCAGCCTCAGGTCAGGAGGCGGCCGACGACCGGGATCTCGCTCAGGCCTTCGGCGCGGGCGAGGGCCAGGGCGGCGGGAGCGAAGTGTTCCGGGGCGTCGTAGGCGGCGTAGCGGGGGAGCCAGGCGGGGTCGTACTTGGAGTTGAAGTACCAGAGGCTCTCGATCTGCATCGACGCCGACAGCCTCTGGGCCAGCCACTTCTCGGCCCGGGTGCCCAGCGAGTCGCCCATCTCGTCGGCGATCACCGCTCGCAGCGTCGCGAAGTTCAGCGCCAGCGACCGGTCGCCCCGCTCCCGTAGGTGGGCGATCGTCTCCACCACCACGAAGTCGATGATCCCGTTCGGCGCCGGGTCCTTCGAACGCCGCATCAGGTCGAGCGACCAACCGCCGATCCCCGGCGCCGGCACGTAGCGGCAGAACGCCACGGGCACGCCCTCGGGGTCACAGCACACCGCCAGCAGCAGCCCGTGGTCCTCGGGGCAGAACGCCCGGCCGAGCGTCATCGAGAAGCCCCGCTCCGCCTCGCCCCGGCGCCCGCACGCCATGACCGCCTCCAGCTGGGCCCGCAGCGGCGGCGCCAGCGCCGCCGGGTCGTGGAACTCGACGGTGTAGCCGTAGCGACGCACCCGGTTCACCGCCTGGCGGAGGCCCTTGAAGCGGCGACCGCTGAGCTGGAAGGCGTCGCAGTCGACCACCGCCTCGTCGCCGACGTACATCGTCCGCATCCCCGAGGCGTGGTAGATGTCCAGCCAGTCCTGCGCGGCGCCCATCACGGCCACCGGCCACCCTCGCTGGTCGGCGTGCTCCCGGAACGCCGCCCACACCTCGGCCCGCTCGCCCGCCGGCCCGATCGGGTCCGGCGACACCAGGCACACGCCCCCGACCACCGCGTACGCGACCAGCGACTCGCCGTGGAAGAAGTGCCGCTTGTCGTCCCGCAGGGCGAAGAAGTCGAGGCTGCCCGCGCCGTGCCGCTCGACGATGTCCCGGGCCACGCTCCGGTCCTCCTGGGCGTTCGACCAGGCCACCATGGGCCTGGTCAGCACCCAGACTGTGGCGGTCACCAGGCCGGCACCGACCACCAGGAGCACGTGCCGCATGAACGGGTGGTGCCCGGGCACGGGGATCGCCGTGTAGCCCACCAGCCGCTGGATGACGGCCAGGAACGCCCGCCCCATCGGCAGGCGCGGCTCGCCGTCGGTGTCGAGCTCGACCACCGCCAGCGCCAGCGTGATGCTCACCACCGCGGCACCGGCGACGAACGCCAGGCCCCGGACGATCGACGGCCGGTCAGACGGTGGCGCGCTGAACGACGCACGGTTCCGCCACAGGTACGCCGCTGCGACCAGCGCCACGGCGGCCTCCTCGACGTCGCCGCCCTTCAGCAGGTGCCCGATCGCCGACAGCGTCAGCAGCACCAGGGCCACCAGCCAGGCGTGGCGCTGACCCCGTCGCACGCCCCGAGCCAGCCCCAGCAGCGCCAGGCCCGACAGGGCGACCACTTGGCTGGCGGTCCGGGGCACCGCCAGCGGCACCGTCTCGACCAGCAGCTCGAGCCGGGTGCCGGCCGGGTGCGTCAGCGCCGACGCCAGGTTGATCAACCCGGCGATGAGCAGGACGGCAGCGCCGTAGCGGCGCTCGGTACGAAGGCGGATGGACGTGGGCAGCGCCCACGCGCACGCAACTTCACTCGACATCGATCATCACCCTGACGACCCACTCCCCACCCGAAGCTTCGCCGATTCGGCGGCGCATCGTTTAGCACAATGCACCCCCGGAGGGCGTGCTCTGCAGTTGTCCTGACCGTTCCGCGCAGGCCTGCGGAGACCGACTAAGTTCGCGGCCCGCGCCCGTAGCTCAACGAGAGTTCCCAGTCCTTTGCTGGGAGGGTGAAGGGTCGACTCCTTCCGGGCGCACCACGCCACCCTTCCGCGGATCAGTCGGCAGCCAGCGCCTCGATCGCCGCCGCCAGCGCCAGCGTTCGCCGGGCCTGCTCGACGTGCAGGTTCTCGATCATCCGTCCGTCGACGGTCACCACGCCCCGCCCCTCGGCCTCGGCCTCCTCGAACGCGGCGATGATCCGCTCGGAGCGCTCGACGTCCTCGGGCGCCGGGGCGAACACCCGGTTGCACGGCTCGAGCTGGCTCGGGTGGATGAGCGTCTTGCCGTCGAAGCCCATGTCGCGGCCCTGCACGCACTCGGCCTCGAACCCCTCGGGGTTCTTGATGTCGTTGTAGACGCCGTCGAGGATGACCTTGCCGGTGGCGCGGGCCGCCAGGAGGCACAGGCCGAGGCCGGTCAGGAGCGGCTGTCGCCCCGGGACGTGCGCAGCCTGCAGCTCCTTGGCCAGGTCGTTGGTGCCCATGACCAGCACCGCCAGCCGCTCCGACGACGCCGCGATCTCGGCGGCGTGGAGCATGGCGATCGGCGTCTCCAGCATCCCCCAGATGCGGGTGTGCTCCGGGGCGCCGCCCGCTTCCAGGGCCTTCTCGATGGCGTGGACTGCGTCGACCGAGTCGATCTTCGGCACCACCACAGCGGCGGGCCCCGCAGCTGCGACCGCGCGCAGGTCATCGTCGTGCCACAGCGTGCCGATGCCGTTGACCCGGATGGTGACCTCCCGGGCGCCGTAGCTCCCCGAGGTGGCGGCGGCGCACACCCGCTCGCGGGCCTCGGCCTTGGCGTCGGGGGCGACGGCGTCCTCGAGGTCGAGGATCAGCGCGTCGGCGGGCAGCGTCGTGGCCTTCTCCAGTGCCCGCTCGTTGGCGCCCGGCATGTAGAGGACCGACCGGCGGGGCCGCAACGCGTCGTCGGAGGTGGTCACCGTCAGCCCTCGATGTCCTTGTAGGCGGCGGCCAGCTCGGGGTCCCGGGCGGCCAGGGCATCGGCCAGCTCGACCATGACGTGGCACTGCTTCACCGAGGCGTCGTCCTCCATCTTCCCGTCGAGCATGATCGCCCCGGTCCCGTCGCCCATGGCGGCGATGACCTTGCGGGCGTGGGCAACGTCCTCGGGCGGTGGGGAGAACACCCGGCGGGCGATCTCGATCTGCACCGGGTGCAGGCTCCACGCTCCGACGCAGCCGAGCAGGAACGCGTTGCGGAACTGGTCCTCGCAGGCGACTGTGTCCTTGATGTCGCCGAACGGCCCGTAGAACGGGAGGATCCCGTTCGACACGCACGCGTCGACCATCCGGGCCAGCGTGTAGTGCCACAGGTCCTGCTGGTAGATGGCCCGGGGGGCGTCGATGTCGTCGCCCGGCGGGTCCTCCCGGACGAGATAGCCCGGGTGGCCGCCCCCGACCCGGGTCGTCTTCATGCGGCGGTTGGCGGCCAGGTCGGCCGGGCCGAGCGACAGGCCCTGCATCCGGGGGCTGGCGGCGCAGATCTCCTCGACGTTGGCGACTCCCCGGGCCGTCTCCAGCAGGGCGTGCAGCATGATCGGCCGGTCGAGCTTGGCCTTGGCCTCCAGCTGGGCGACCAGCCGGTCGACGTAGTGGATGTCCTCGGGCCCCTCGACCTTCGGGATCATGATCACGTCGAGCTTGTGGCCGATCGCCGGCACCAGCCGCAGCAGGTCGTCCAAACCCCAGGGGGAGTCCAGGGCGTTCACCCGGGTCCAGAACTGGGTGTCGCCGAAGTCGTTCTCCTGGCCGATCTTCACCAGGCCTTCCCGGGCCGCTTCCTTGTTGGACGCCTGGATCGCGTCCTCGAGGTTGCCGAGCAGGATGTCGACCTGCTGCGCCATCTGCGGGACCCGGGCGGCCAGCTTCTCGTTGCTCGGGTCGAAGAAGTGGATCATCCTCGACGGCCGGAACGGGATCTCGCGCAACGGGGCCGGCGCCCCGACGGCCAAGGGGCGGAAGAAGTCCTTCGGCGAACGCATGGCGCACACAGTAGGGATCAGGCCACGCAATGGCCGAAATCCGGGCTACTTGGCGGTAACTGATGTCGCGTCGACCCGGTCCGATGCGCCACCATGGAGGCCGTCATGAGTGAGACCACCCGCCCCCGCATCCTCTCCGGCGTCAAGCCGACCGGCCAGGCCCACCTGGGCAACTACCTGGGCGCGTTCAAGCATTGGGAGCGGGAGCAGCACACGGCCGACGCGTTCTACCCCGTGGTCGACCTCCATGCGTTGACAGTCGAGCACGACCCCGCCGAACTGCGGGCCCGGAGCCAGGAGCTGTCCACCATGCTGCTGGCGGTCGGCCTCGACCCGACCGTGTGCACGCTCTTCGTGCAGAGCCACGTGCCCGAGCACGCCGAGCTGAGCTGGCTGATGGAGTGCACCGCCACCTACGGCGAGATGCACCGCATGGTGCAGTTCAAGGAGAAGGGCGAGGGCAAGACATCGGTACGGGTCGGGCTGCTGACCTACCCGGCGCTGATGGCCGCCGACATCCTCCTGTACCACGCCACCCACGTGCCCGTCGGCGAGGACCAGCGCCAGCACCTCGAGCTCACCCGCACCGTGGCCCAGCGGTTCAACCACCACTACGGGGAGACGTTCACCATCCCCGAGGCCACGGTGCCGCCCGTCGGTGCCCGCCTCATGGACCTGCAGAACCCGACAGGGAAGATGGGCAAGAGCCTCAAGTCCGAGGCCGGCACCATCTACCTGCTCGACGACGCCGCCGCGGTGAAGCGCAAGGTCATGCGGGCCGAGACCGACAGCGACAACGAGGTGCGCTTCGACATCGTCGAGAAGCCCGGCGTGTCGAACCTGCTGCAGATCCTGTCGGCCTGCACCGACGGCACCCCGCCCGAGGAGCTGGCCGAGCGCTACTCGCAGTACGGGCCGCTGAAGAAGGACGTCGTCGAGGCGGTCAACGCGGTGCTCGACCCGGTGCGCACCCGCTTCGCCGAGCTCGCCGCCGACCCCGGCTACGTCGAGAAGAAGTACCGGGAGGGCGCCGACAAGGCCCGCCAGGTCGCCGCTCCCACCCTGGCCGCGGCCAAAGCCGCCATCGGCCTGACCTAGGCGGGCTCGGCGACCGACTTGGTCTCGAGGTACTCCTCGAAGCCTTCGACGCCCATCTCGCGGCCGAGGCCGGACTGCTTGTAGCCCCCGAAGGGGACGTCGCCGCCGTACCAGATCGCGCCGTTGACTGCGAGGGTGCCGGTGCGCACCTGGCGGGCGGCGTCCCAGGCCCGCTCGGGGCTGCCCCACACCGCGCCCGACAGGCCGTAGGGCGACTCGTTCGCGATGCGTACGGCGTCGTCGTCGCCGTCGTGGGGGATGGCGACCAGCACCGGGCCGAACACCTCCTCCTGGGCGATGCGAGCGGTGTTGTCGACGCCCACTACCAGGGTCGGTTCGATCCAGAAGCCCCGGTCCCGGTCGGCCGGTCGACCGCCGCCGGTGGCGAAGCGGGCGCCGTCCTGCTCGGCGGCACGCAGGTGCTCCTCGATGCGCTCGCGCTGGCGAGCGGAGATCACCGGCCCGCAGACGGTGCCGGCGTCGTCCGGGTCGCCGAGACCGATCGCTGCCATCGCCGCGGCCGCGGCTTCGACCCCCTCGTCGAAACGGCGACGGGGTAGGACCAGCCGGGTCGTGATGGCGCAGCCCTGGCCGGCGTGGGTGCACGCCGCGAAGCCGGTGGCCGCGGCTGCGCCGGCGACGTCGTCGTGGTCGTCGAGCACCAGCGCCGCCGACTTGCCGCCCAGCTCGAGGAAGACCTTCGTGAGCGTGGAAGCCGCGTCGGCCATGACGGCCCGGCCGGTGGCGGTCGAGCCGGTGAAGCTGACCAGGTCGACCCGCGGGTCCTTGGCCAGCATGGCGCCGACCAGGTGGTCGGACGACGTGACCACGTTGAACACCCCCGGCGGGAGGTCCGTCTCCTCGGCGGTGATGCGGCCCAGGACGGTCGCGCACCACGGCGTATCGGGCGCCGGCTTGAGCACCACGGTGTTGCCGGCGGCGAGGGCCGGGCCGACCTTCGCCAGGTTGATCTGGTTCGGGAAGTTCCACGGCGTGATCGCTCCGACCACCCCCACCGCCTCCTTGAGGACCCAGCGGCGGCTCGTGATGCCGAACGACGTTGCCTCGCCCAGGTCGCGGCGCCACTCGTAGGACTCGAGGAGGCTCGCGATCCAGCCGAGGTCCGCGATCGGGGCCTCGAGCTGCGGCCCGGAGGTGAGGAAGCGGGGCGCGCCCACCTCGGCGATCGTCAACGTCCGGAGCTCGTCGGCGTGGCGCTCCAGCGCGGCCTGGAGCTGGCGGAGGCAGCGGGCCCGGAAGGCGTGGTCGGTGGCCCAGCCGGTGGTGTCGAAGGCGTGGCGAGCGGCGGCGATGGCGGCGTCCATGTCGGCCGGTGCCCCGTCGGCCACGACGCCCAGCACCTCCTCGGTCGCCGGGTTGAGGGTCTCGAACACCTCGCCGGCGCCGGCAGCCACCAGCGCACCCCGGACCAACATCCGCTCCTCACCCATGATCCCCATCACCCCAACCTAGCGAGATCTGACGGTGTGTCAGAAAAGTCCTCGATCCACCTGTCGATCTCTTCCTCGTGGTCGAGACCGAAGGTGGATCGAGGTTGGCAACGTCATGTCATCGGCCGTCGAGACCAGACATGATCGCTGTCGTTCTGTGAGCGAGGGCTATTGCAGGTCGCTCGGGCCGAGGTCGCTGCTCGGCATCGACTCGGTCACGTCGTCGGCACTGCCCCGGGCGGCGTCCCTTGCCTCGTCGACCTTGTCCTTGTCCTCTTGATCCGAGTCCGAATCAAGCATGTCGCTGACCTTGTCCTTCATGTCGCCGGCCATGTCCTTGGCCTTGTCGAAGAAGCTCTGGCCTTCGCTCATTGGGGATTCCCTTTCTGCTGTTGGCGCCCGCCTAGAGCGCCCCGCAGTCACGCGCGTGGGCGCGTCGAATCCGGGTCGAAGTGCTTGGCTTTGGGACCGGAGGTGCGACGAGGGTCCCGGGCTGCGTTCGGTGACACCTCGCGTACCCGTCGGCTCGGGTGCTGCAAACGTCACCACAGCGGGCAGGCTGTCGCCATGCCGTTGGAAGGTGAGTACGCGCCGAGCCCGTGGGATCTGGTCGCCGATCAGGTCCGTCAGTACGAGGAAAGTGGCGGTACGGAGGGCACCTTGCTGGAGGGCGCTCCCTGCGTGATCCTCACCACGCGGGGCCGTTCGACCGGCAAGCTGCGCAAGTCCGCGCTGATGCGCGTCGAGCACAACGGCACCTACGCCGTGGTGGCGTCGATGGGCGGTGCGCCCGACCATCCCAAGTGGTATCTGAACCTGGTCGCCAACCCCGAGGTGACCCTGCAGGACGGCGCGGACGTCTACGACCTGCGCGCCCGCACCGCCTCGCAGGACGAGAAGGCCGAGTGGTGGCCCCGGGCGACCGAGGTCTGGCCGCCGTACGACGAGTACGTGAAGCGCACGACCCGCGACATCCCGTTGGTCCTCCTCGAGCCGATCTGAGCCGGGGGTTTCAGAGGAGCCGGTGCTCCGCCGCCCAGCGGGTGATGTGGTGCCGGCTGGAGAGCTGCAGCTTGCGGAGGACGGCCGAGGCATGTGACTCGACCGTCTTCAGCGAGATCTTCAGCGTCTGGGCGATCTCCTTGTAGGCGTAGCCCCGGGCCAGGTACTGCATGACCTGGTGCTCGCGCGGGGTCAGTTGCCCCGGCCGGGCCGGAGTCGACTCGGCGGGAGCGGTGGTGAACGCGTCGAGCACGAAGCCCGCGAGGTGAGGGGAGAACACGGCGTCGCCGGCGGCGACACGGCGGATGGCATCGATGAGGTCTGCGCCGTCGATGTGCTTGGTGACGTAGCCCCGGGCCCCCGCCCGGACGAGGTCGATGACATCCTCCTGGGCGTCGGACACGGACAGGGCGAGGAACCGGACCGCCAGGTTGCTGCCCCGCAGGGCGTCGATGACCTCGCGGCCACTGCTGCCGACGAGGTGGACGTCGAGCAGCGCGACGTCGGGAGCGGTCGCTTCGATGACGGCGATCGCGGACGGCACGTCGTTGGCCTCGCCGACGACGTCGACGGCGTCGCCCAGTTCGGCGATGACGCCGGCTCGGAACAGCCGGTGGTCGTCGACGACCACCACGCGGAGCCGGGGTTCGGACAGGACGGGATTCATGCTGAGAGCTCCAGGCGAAGATGAACTTCAGTACCGGCACCTGGCGCGGTGCGCACGTTGGCCTGACCGCCGAGGCGGCCGAGCCTGGCCACGATCGAGTCGCTGATGCCCTTGCGGTCATCAGCTACCTCGTCGAGCCTGAAGCCCCGCCCGCGGTCGCGCACGAAGAGCTCCACATGGTGGTCGCGGAGCTCGGCGTAGAGCGACAGTGTGCGCTCGCCGCTGAACTTGGCAGCGTTGACGAGCGCTTCACGGGCAGCGGAGAGGACCATGGCGATCTGGTCCTCGATCGGTCCGTCGCCGACGGTGACGTTGTCGACGTGGACCAGGTGTTGGTCTTCGACCTGGCTGACCATGGTCTCGACGGCTTGGCGGAACGTTCCGCCTGCGGGCGAGGTGGGATTGCCGTACAGCCACTGGCGCAGCTCCCGCTCCTGGTGCCGAGCCAGCGCGGCCATGAGCATGGGGTCGTCGGACCGCTTCTGCAGCAAGGTCAGCGTCTGCAGCACCGAGTCGTGGAGGTGTGTGGCCACCTCGGCCCGTTCGTCGGCCCGGATGCGCTCCCGACGCTCCTCGGCCAGCGACCGCGTCAGCTGCACCACCCAGGGGGCGAACGCGAGCGCCACCCCCGCGACCACGACGGCGAGGGCGATGCCGCCGTCGCGCATGGCCCGCACGGGCAGGTCGGCGCTGGCGAGGTACGCGAAGCCGCCGACCACCAGCAGAAGCCCACCGGCCAGGCGGTAGAGCTGGGTGCGAGGCGTCTCGCTGCTGAGGTGGCGCCAACCGAGGACCACCACCGCGGCGACTATCACGGCGGGCCAGACGAGCAGGTCCTGGAACCCGGCCGCCTGGGAGCGCAGCACCAGCAGCACCCCCACGGTGGCCACGGCGACGCCCGCACGGCCGTCGCGGCCCTCGTCGGTGGTGGTGGTCGCCGGATGGGGATCGGGTTGGCGCCAGACGAGGGTTGCCCAGGCGGCCGCGTAGAGGATGGCGCCCCAGCCGCCGGCGACGGTCAGCACGACGAAGGCGGCTCGCAGAGCCAGAGGGTCGACATCGAGCTGGCGGGCCAGCCGAGCGGCCACGCCCAGCACCAAGGACTCGTCGCCATCGAGGCGCGCCCGGCGGGCCGGGCGGTGCGCTTCGGGGGTGTCGACGAGAGCCATGGAACGATTGTCTCAGAGGGGGTCCGCCTCCGGCATCGGGGTGAACCCTGAGATGCCTCTGCGGGAACTGCCCTGATTTTCACGCGGCCTCCCCGGGCGGATGATGCCGAACATGGCTGAATTCCTGAAGTGGCTACGGCCCAGACGGCGGTCTGCGGCGGGCGAGAAGGCGGACACTGCGCCGCCCTCTCCACCGGCGCCCCGCTTCGCCTGGCTCCCGGAGCGCGGCGCCGATCGCTACCTCGGCGGGGTGGCCAGCGGGCTCGCCGACGCCATCGACGTCGATCCGTTCGTGGTGCGGATGGGCCTGGCGGTGGGGGCCGTCCTCTTCCCCGTCCTGGTGGTCCTGTACGCCCTGGCCTGGCTGCTCCTCCGGGACGAGCGGACCCATCGGTCCCTGCTCTCCGACGTGCGGGATCCCGAGGGGTGGCCTGCGCCGGTCGGCGTGGCTGCAATGGGACTCGGGGCCGCCTACCTGCTTCCTGAGCTCGGGCCCGACGGTGACAGCAGCCTGCGCTTGGGTGCTGCGCTGTTCGTGGTCGGCGTTCTCTTGCTGACCGGCCGTACCCGGGCCGCCGCGGGGAGCACGAGGTCCGAGGCATCCCCGGCGGGCGATGACGCTCCGGCCGAGGGCGCCGCCCCGCCCGGCGTATCCGGCGCTGGTGCGGCCCCACCGCTCGCTCGCGAACCCCTGCCCTCGTGGCCGTGGCGGCCATCCCGCCAGCCCAGGCCGCCACGGCCACGGTCCCACCTCGGCTGGCTCGGGCTGTCGGCGTTGTTGCTCCTGGTCGGGATCATCGCCGGCGTCGACCAGGGCTGGGAAGCGGTCAAGCCGGGGATCGCGGTGTCGCTCTGCCTGCTCCTCGTGGGCGCGATCCTCGTGCTCGCGGCGTGGCGGGGACGGGCTCGGGTGCTCCTGCCGGTCGGCCTCGTCCTCCTGCCGTTCTGGCTGGGCTTCGCGGTCACCGATGTGCCCCGCTACACCGGCGACGGTGACGAGGAGCGCGTGGTGGCCCGCGGCGATCCCTTCCCGCGGCGCATCGAGCACGGCTATGGCAACCTGACCGTCGACCTCCGTCGTGTCGCCTTCCCGGCCGGGAGCCACCGGACGCTACGAGTCGGTCTCACCGCCGGTCGGGCCGAGATCGACGTGCCTCGGGACGTCCACCTCGACATCCACGGCGACGTCGGCCTGGGTGATGTCGAGGTGCGCGACCACTGGATCACCGACGACTCGGGCCCCATCTGGCCGGGCGGCGTGCAGCTGCGGGTCGGCGAGCCGATGGAGCTCTGCCAGCAGATCGTGATCGGGCCCGAGGTGCCGCCGATGACTGAGCCCCGGCCGTTGCAGCCGGGTGATCCTGGCTACCCGACCCACGACGTAGTGCCAGGGGAGCTGATCTTCCCCGGCGATCCCCGGTATCCGACGACCACGTCGACGGCGAGCACCACGACGACCACTCGGCTGGAGTACCAGAGCCAGGTCGACGGCTCGAAGTGCACGCCGAGGAAGTCAGCGAAGAACCCGCCGGAGCTCGAGCTGGTGCTCGACGTCGGCATCGGGCATGTGGAGGTGCACCGTGTCTAACCATCGTGTCGACCCGCTCTCGCTGTTCGGCGGGGTCGTGTTCCTGAGCTTCGGTGTGGTCGGGTTGCTCCACTCCGCCGGTTGGATCGACCGCGGCGCGCCGGTGTGGGCGGCTGTGGCTGCTGTTGCGGGCCTGGGGGCCCTCGGGGTCGGGTTGTCGTTGCGGGCTGCGCTCGCACCGGCCGATCCCCGGGTCGACGAGCCGGTGCTTGCCTCGGAGATCGATACCGAGATCGATACCGAGATCGACACGGCGGAGGGGGTGGTTTCGATGTGACCGGGCACCCCTACACTGCGCCGCCTATGCCGGTGCCGTTGCCCACTGACGACGAGGTCCTGCTGGTCCCACCGGATGCTGCGGAGGCCGAGGCGACAGCCCGGGCGGTGGCCGCGCTGGCGGCCCCGGACACCGGGCTGACCGACCTGCAGCGAGTGCTGCTGGAGGCGCTGTGGCTGGCGATGACCGGGCACGAGGTCGACCTCGACGACCTCGACCCGCCGTCGCCGGAGCGGCTGGCCCAGGTCCTGGCCCGCCGCAACGCCGCCTTCCGGACCCGAGGGGTCCAGGTGATGCTGCTGGCGGCCTTGGTGCTGCGGCCGCTGCCGCCGGAGGTCGCCGACCGCGTCGCCGCGGCGGCCCGGGAGCTGAGCATCGAGGAAGGCATGGTGGACGTCGCCCGGCGCTTCGCCTCCGGGGCGCTGGGGCTGGCCGCCGCCGACTTCGACCGCAACGGCTACACCGCCGACTGGGACAGCGCCGACACCGAGGCCCTCCACACGTCGGTGGGGCTGGCCAAGGCGTGGGACGTAGCAGTCGCCGACGAGGAGCTGGCGGCCCAGTGGGAGGCGCTCGCCGACCTCCCCGACGGCACGTTGGGCAAGCAGGTGTGGCAGCTGTACCTGGCGCGGGGGTTCGAGTTCCCGGGCCGGCCGGGCTCGGCACCGCCGCTGCTCGCCCAGCACGACTGGGTGCACGTCCTCGCCGACTACGGCACGGTGGTCGACTCCGAGCTGGAGGTGTTCGCCTTCATCGCTCGGGCCAACGACGACATGCGGGCGTTCTCGTTGCTGGCGATGGTGGTGTCGCTGTTCGAGACCGGCTACCTGCGGTCGGGCGCCGGGCTGTTCGAGTCGAGCCCCGGGCACCTGTCCGTCGGTGCATCGATGGCGGTGCGGGTGGCGGACGCCATGCGGCGGGGCGCGCTGTGCCGCGACAACGAGACCGGTAGCGACAGCATCGACTACCTCCGGATCGACTGGTTCGAGCTGGCGCCGCTGCCGCTGGAGGAGGTGCGGGCCCGGTTCTCGGTCACGCCCAAGAGCGATGCGGCTACCGCCGCGGGGAGCGTCACCCCGTGGGAGCCGGGCGGGATCAGCGAGTTCCAGCTGGCCAACGGTCGGGCCGTGGCCGAGCGCGAAGAGCGTCCGTACGAGTCCTACGGCTGCGAAAACCCTTGAAATGCTGGCGTTCTGACCACGCCTACGCTGCGTAGCCCCAGCAATTCCGGGTGTCGAGGCCCGTTTCTGGGAATGAATCCGCCATGTTCGGGCGTGACAATGGCGAGGGCAGCGGCGAGCGGCTGCGACGACGAGACGGCATCGGCGGCCGGTTCGTCAGCCTGCTGACCGTCGTCGGGGCCATCGTGGTGGTCCTGCTGTTCCTGCGCTCCAACCTCATCGACTTCCCCGACTGGTTCGCCGGCGGCGAGAGCGACCCCGCTCCCCGCGGCACCGTCACCTACAAGGGCCAGGAGGCCACCGCGGCGTCGGAGGACTTCCTCATCGACATCGGCGACGGCGAGGCCACCGTCTCGGTGAAGGCCAAGCAGAACTGGGACAAGCCCGGGAACATCATCGGCGGCGACTTCCAGTCGACCAACGGCACCGCCAGCGTCGCCGACCCCCGGGACCGCGACGAGCCGGCCGCCCTCAAGATCAAGATCGACTACTGCTCCGACGGGCTGATCACCACGTTCACCCCGGTCGACCCCGACAAGGGTGGGCCGAGCAAGCAGATCCGCTTCCAGATGGGCCACCTCTTCGTGTGCAACACCACCTTGGAGCACTCGATCCAGAACGACGCCGCCTTCAAGCAGGACGACACCCCCAACATCTTCCAGGGCGAGTTCGTCACGTTCGTGGCCCGGGCCGTCGAGTGGACCGCCGCCGCGGCGGCCTGCCCGACCAAGGAGCTGGCGAAGTTCCAGAGCGACGAGTTCCTCGACCACGTGCGCGACCAGCTGGCCGACCAGTTCGGGCTGCCGGTCACCGCGGTCGAGGTCGTCAAGGGGACGCCCGGGAAGACGACCGAGCGCGCCCAGCGCACCCTGCGCCGGCGGCTGGAGGACTACGCCAACGCCGAGGATCCCGACCATCCCTCCAAGGAGTACGAGGCCCTCGACATCCAGTTCCTCAGCACCGACGAGGAAGCTGTGAAGGACTCCTGCTTCCGTGATCCCGGCCGCCGCAAGCTCGAGGACCTCGAGAGCGTCAGCCCGCCGACCTCCACCACCACGACCGAAGGCGACTGAGCCCCGGGTTCACGACTCCGGGTTCACGACTCCAAGAACCTCGGGACTCGGTCCTTGGGGCGGCCGATGATGGCGCGGTTGCCCTTCACCAACACCGGGCGTTGCATCAGGCGGGGGTGTTCCAGGAGGAGCTCGATCACGGCTTCGCGGGTCGTGTAGTCCGCGGCCTTCAGGTCGAGGCTGTCGAAGAAGGGGTCCTTGCGGACCAGGTCGGCGACAGGGTCCTCGAGCTTGTCGATCAGGTCCTCCAGGGCGGCCCGGTCGAGCGGCGTCTTGATGTACTCGACCACCTCGGCGTCGACCCCGTAGGCGGCGATCTCGTCCATCGCGTTGCGGGACGTCGAGCACTTCTGGTTGTGGAGGATGGTGAGGTCGGCCATCGCCGAACCGTAGCGTCAGGCCGACGGCTCGGGAGCCACGGGCAAGCGCACCACCAGGCGGGCGCCGGGGCCGCTCCCCGCGGGCGGGTCGGCCGCCGCGACGGTGCCGTTGTGGCGGGCCACGATCTCCCGCACGATCGCCAGGCCCAGGCCGACGCCTCCGGAATCCCGGGCCCGGGCGTCGTCGAGCCGGGTGAAGCGCTCGAAGATCCGCTCCCGATCGGCGGCGGCGATCCCCGGCCCGTCGTCGAGCACCTCCAGCTCCAGCGAGCCGTCCTGCTCCGCCAGCGTGAACCTGACGGTCCCGTGGGCGTGGTGCTCGGCGTTGTCGGCCAGGTTGCGGACCATGCGGCCCAGGTCGGCGGCGTCGCCGACAGTCTGGGCGGCCGATACTCCGCTGACGTCGACGGTCACCTGGCCCCGCTCCCGCAGGCGCCGGGCCTCCCGCAGCACCAGGTCGTCGACGTCGACCGGCTCCATGACGCCCCGCAGGGCGCCGGCGTCGGCGCGGGCCAGGTGCAGCAGGTCGTCGACCAGCCCCTGCATCTCGATCGTGTCGCCCAGCACCCGCCGCTGCGCCGCCACCAGGTCGGTCTGCTCGGGGTGGGCGAGGTCGACCTCCAGCTCCGAGCGGATCCGGGTCAGCGGTGTGCGCAGTTCGTGGGAGGCATCGGACACGAAGCGCTGCTGGCGCCGCTGGGCCTCCTCGACGCGGTCGAGCATGGCGTTCATCGTCCGGGCGAGCCGCGCGATCTCGTCGTCGCCGGGCGGCACCGGCACCCGGTGGTCGAGGTCGCTGCCGCCCATCGCCGCCACCCCGCTGCGGATGGCCTCGACCGGTCGCAGCGTCCGTCCGGTCAGGATCCACACCAGCGCGGCGAGCAGGACGGTCACGAACGGGATCATCCCGAGCAGCAGGTGACCGAGCACCTCGGCGCCCTCGTGGATCTCGTCGATGTCGGTGCCCACGTGGATGATGTAGACGTCGCCCTCGAGCCGGGCGCGGCGGGACAGCAGCCGGTACTCGTCGTCGTCGATCGGGACGTGGCGCTCGCGGTAGGAGTCGCCGAACCCGGTCGGCGGGCTGAGCAGCGCCCCGTAGTCGTCGGGCATGTTGGCGCTCTGGGTGACGACGTCGCCGTCCTCGTCGAGCACCTGGGTGACGTTGTCCTCGTCGTTGGGGGCGCCCCAGCGGCGGTCGGCCCAGCCGTCGGGGCCGAGGTCGATGATGGCGTCGACCCGCTGGCGCAGCGTGCTGTCGACGCCCTGGGTCAGGACGTGGCGCTGGGCGGTGACCAGCACGAACCCGGTCAGCGTCAGCACCAGCGCCACCAGCACGGTGGCGAGGGCCGTGATCCGGAAGCGGACGGTGCCGACGATGCTCCGGAGCCGGCTCCGGTCGAGCTTCACCACTGCTCCGGCTACTCCTGCGGATCGACGCCGCCGGTGGGGTCGAGGCGGTAGCCGACGCGGCGGAGGGTCTCGATGGTCGTGCGCCCGAACGGCTCGTCGATCTTGGCGCGGATGCGGCGGATGTAGACCTCGACGATGTTCGGGTCGCCGTCGAAGTCGAAGTCCCACACCCCGTCCAGGATCTCGGTCTTGGACACCGCCTGGCCCGCCCGCCGCACCAGGAACTCCAGCACGGCGAACTCCCGGGCGGTCAGCACGATCGGCGTGTCACCCCGCCAGACCCGGTGGGCCGCGGGGTCGATGCGCAGGTCGCCGACCTCGAGCGGCGCCGGCTCCCGCCCGCCGGCCCGGCGCAGCAGCGCCCGCAGGCGGGCCACCAGCACCGGGAACGAGAACGGCTTGGTCAGGTAGTCGTCGGCGCCGGTGTCGAGGGCTTCGGTCTCGTCGAGGTCGCCGTCCTTGGCGGTCAGCACCAGGATGGGCGCCCAGTTGTTGGCCTCCCGCAGCGCGGCGCAGACCTGGAACCCGTTGCGGCCGGGGAGCATGAGGTCCAGGACGATGGCGTCGTAGCCGCCCTCGGAGGCCCGCCACAGCCCGTCGATGCCGTCGAAGGCCACCTCGACGGTGAAGCCCTCGGCCTCCAGGCCGCGCTTGACCGTCGTGGCGATCTTCTTGTCGTCTTCGACGAGAAGGACCTTCATCGGTAGCCATCCTGGCCCATGACCACGACGTTCGTGCACGGGGGCTGAAACCCGGCTGAACGGTCAGCGCCCGGTCAGGGCGTGTCAGCGGGCGTTCAGGCCTGCTCAGCTGGGGTTCAGCTCAGCGGGGGATGGTCAATCGTATGGATGTGACACGCACCACCGCCATCGTCCTGGCCGGGCTCTTGGCCACGGCCGCGGCGTGCGGCGGAGACGACGACAGCAGCACCTCGGGCGACGGGGGGGCGAAGGACACCAGTCCGCCCAGCTCCGTCATCGATCCCGGCGACGCTGCCAGCTACAAGCCCCAACTCGACCCGGCCGACTTCGTGGCCACGGTCGACAACCCCTACTGGCCCCTGAAGCCCGGCAGCCGGTGGAGCTTCGAGGGAACCGACGACGGGGAGGTCGAGCGCATCGAGGTGGTGGTCACCGACCAGCACAAGGAGATCCTCGGGATCCAGGCGACCGTCGTCCGCGACACCGTGAAGGACGAGGAGGGGACGCTGATCGAGGACACCTACGACTGGTACGCCCAGGACAAGGAGGGCAACGTCTGGTACCTCGGTGAGGACAGCACCGAATACGAGAACGGAAAGGCCCACTCCACCAGCGGTTCGTGGGAGGCCGGGGTCGACGGCGCCTATCCGGGCATCGCCATGCCGGCCGACCCGACGGTCGGCAAGTCCTACCGGCAGGAGTACTACAAGGGTGAGGCCGAGGACGTCGCCGAGGTCATGAAGGCCGGCGCCGGCCCGGAGACGGTCGAGGCCGGCACGTACAAGGACCTGATCGTGGTCAAGGAGTGGAACCCGCTCGAGCCCGACGTCGTCGAGCAGAAGACCTACGCCCCCGGGATCGGCGTGATCCTGGAGGAGAAGGTGGAGGGCGGCGAGGGCCGGGTCGAGCTCCTCGAGACGACAATCAAACCTTGACCCGGTGGACCCGGCAGGGCTGAGAGAGGCCCTTCAGCTCGACGTCGGTGCCTTCGTCGAAGCCCAGGTCGCTGGCCGAGGCGGTGAGGTCGTGGGTCAGGCCCGACACCACGATCTCGCCGGCTCCGGCGACGCCGGCCAGGCGGGTGGCGACCACCACGTTCTGCCCGAAGATGTCGTCCTCGGTGGCGACGACCTCGCCGGTGTGCAGGCCGAGGCGCACGGTGACCGGCACCTCGGGATGGTCAATGCGATAGCGCTCCATGCCCTGCTGGATGGCGATGGCGGACAGCACCGCCTGCCGGGCGCTGGGGAACACCACGAGGAACCCGTCGCCCACGGACTTCACCTCGGTGCCGCCGTGGTCGTCGACGTGGCTGCGGACGATGGCGTTGTGAGCCTGGAGCACCTGCAGCCAGCTCTGGTCGCCGAGCTGTTCGGCGAGCTGGGTCGACCCGTCGATGTCCGACACCAGGATCGTCAGCGTCCCCGACGGGATGCGCCGGGGTGACGATCCGTTGCTGCTGGCTGCCGACGGAGCCGGGGCCGCCGACGGAGCCGATTGGGCCGAAGGAGCCGATGGGGCCGAAGGAGCGGATTGGGCGGACGGCGGCGATTCGGCGCGCGACCCCGAACGGGAGGACGACTTCGACGGCCGACCCGGCCGGGCGTGGTGGTGCTCGCGGTGGCGGGAGGGCATGTCAGGGATGCGGTCGTCCCTCGAGCCCCGGCCGAGCGCCCGGTCGATCGAGCCGCGGGCGATGTCCAGGGCGTCGGCCACCCGGTCCTGGGCGTCCTGGACGGTGCCGTTGACGAGACCTTGGATGTCGGCCGCCGGCCGCCCCGAACGGTCGCGGTCCCGCTTGCGCCTGCGGGGGTGGCGGATCGACACACCGCCCCACAGGCCCCGGATCCGGATCCGCACCAGCGGCGCGCCCGGGATGACCGGTGTGTTGCGCAGCTGGTTGCCGGTGCCGCCCATGAGCACGAAGCCGTGGATGTCGACCGGGATGCCCTCGGGCACCTTCACCGTGACCGAGCCCATGTAGGCGGCCGCGGTGATGTCGACGACGTCGGTCTGGATGAGCGCCTCGGACAGGTCGATGTCGACGTGGCCCCACCACGAGAAGGCGTAGATCTTGCGGGGGGCCACCCAGGTGCCCCGGGCCGACGCGGCGCACATGATGGCGAGGAACCGCCGCTTGCGGGGCACCTTGCGCCCGCCGAGGCTCAGCGTGGTGGCGCCCTCGTCGGGGGTCGGTGGCAATGGCGGGCCGAGGTCCTTCGGCAGGTCGGCGAGGACGGCGTCCAGGTCGGACTGGGTCACGGCCGCGTAGACCTGACCCGTGCGCTCGGCGAACTCGTCGAGCGTCAGTCGTCCCTCACCTGTGTGGCGCCGCAGCATGTCGACGACACGCTGTCGTTCGGCGTCACCGATCCGCACCCCTCCCGGATCCGCCATGTCCTCAGTCTCGCACGAAACGTCAGGTGGGAGCCGTGTGACCCCTGGCACCCCGGTGCCAGTCGAAGGCCACCAACTGGCCGGTCCCGGACATGGTCACGTAAGCGGTGCCGTCGGGCCCGAAGCAGATGTTGGTGGTCAGCGGGTCGGCGAGCGGGACGTGCTCGACCTCGGTGCCGTCAGGCGACACCGCCGTGATGCCGCCGTGCACCAGCGTGGCGACGCACACCCAGCCCTCGCTGTCGACCGCCAGCGAGTCGAACAGGTGGTTGTCGCCCGGGTCCAGCAACAGCTCCCCGCCGGACGGGCCGAGCGGGTTGGTGGCCTCGACGACCCCGGGTGCGCTGACGGTCCAGGCGAAGAGCCGGCCGGTGTGGGTCTCGGCGACGTACAGCCGGTCGCCGGTGGGGGACAGGCCGATGCCGTTGGGGGAGTCGAGCGGGAAGATGACCTCGGTGGGCTCGCCGTCGGGCGGCAGGTAGTGGACGCCGGTGCGGTCGCTGCTGCGCTCCTCGCGGACGCCGTGGTCGGTGAACCACAAGCCGCCGACGGCGTCGAACACCAGGTCGTTGGGGGCGCGGAGCTTGACCTCGCCGCTCGTGGTGAACAGGGTCTCGACCTCGCCGGTGGCCAGGTCGACCCGCTGGACGCACCCGTGACCCGGGTAGCTGTCCGGCGGCGGGTTGCCCGGCACGGTCAGACCCATGACCTCGCTGAACTGGAAGCAGCCCCCATTGTTGACGACCCAGACGTAACCGTCGGGCCCGAGTGCCGCGCCGTTGGGGCCTCCCCCGCACTCGGCGACGACCTCGACCTTGCCGTCCGGGTCGACGCGGGTGAGCGTGCCCCGCGCGATCTCGGTCACGAGCAGTGACCCGTCGTCGAGCAGCACCGGCCCTTCGGGGAAGCGCAGTCCGGTGGCCAGGACCCGCAGGTTGGCCGGTTCGATCGTCCGCACCTGACTCATCCCGTCGGTCTAGCAGGCCACTTCCCGACCGCGCTCGGTGGACGGATGGTCGGTGGGCCAACATGGGTGCTTGACCGGTTGGAGACAGGACACGTAGGCGAGCACGGTGGGCAAGGCGTACTACCTCGGCGTCGATGTCGGGACGACGTACACCGCGGCGGCGGTGTGGCGGGATGGCAGGGTGGAGGTGGCGACCCTCGGGTTGCACTCGCCGGTGATCCCGACCGTCGTCTTCGCCGGCGACGCCGGCGGCGCGGGCAGCCTGCTCATCGGCGACGCCGCCCGGCGCCGGGGCGCCACCGAGCCCCAGGGCATCGCCCGCGAGTTCAAGCGCCGCATCGGCGACCCCACCCCGATCATCCTCAAGGGCGTCCCGTACACGGCCGAGGCACTGATGGCCCAGGTCCTGCGCTCGGTGCTCGACTCGGTGAGCGCCCAGCAGGGCGGACCGCCCGGCGGCATCGTCGTGTCCCACCCGGCCAACTGGGGTGGCTACAAGAAGGACCTGCTGCTCGAGGCCGTCGACGACGCCGGCGTCGGCTCGGTCACGACGGTCACCGAGCCCGAGGCTGCGGCCATCCACTACGCCTCCCAGGAGCGGGTCGACAACGGCACGGTCGTCGCGGTCTACGACCTCGGTGGCGGCACGTTCGACGTGGCCCTGCTGCGCAAGGTCGCGAAGGGCTGGGAGATCGTCGGCAAGCCCGAGGGCATCGAGCGCCTCGGCGGGATCGACTTCGACGAGGCCGTGTTCCGGCACGCCGCCGCCGCCACCGAGAAGGCGTTCGACGCGCTGGACGAGGACGACCCCCGCGCCATCACCGCCGTGGCCCGACTGCGGCGGGAGTGCGTCGAGGCCAAGGAGGCGCTGTCGTCCGACTCGCTGGTCTCGATACCGGTGCTGCTGCCGCCGGCGTTCCAGGCCGACGTACGGCTGACCCGGGCCGAGTTCGAGGAGATGATCCGGCTGCCCCTGCTGGGCTCGGTCGAGGCCCTGCGCCGGGCGGTGCGCTCGGCGGAGATCGAGGTCGACGCCATCGACCGGGTGCTGCTGGTGGGCGGGTCGTCCCGGATCCCGCTGGTCGCTTCGCTGGTGGCGTCGGAGCTGGGCCGGCCGGTGGCGGTCGACGCGCACCCCAAGTACTCGGTGGCACTCGGGGCGGCGATCCTGGCCGCCGAGGCGAGCACCTCCGAGGCGCTGCTCACTCGCGAGGTGGTCGTCCCGCCCGAGATCGCCGCAGCCGAGCTGCTGCCCGATCTCGCCCTCGACCTCCCCGCGGCCGCGGCCGACGACGCCGGTGCCGGGCCGAACACGCAGCCGGTGCCGCCGCCCTTCGCCCCGGTGGTCCCGAGCGGCCCGGTGTTCCCCCAGCTGGTCCTCGACCCGATCCTCGAGGAGGCGCCGGCTCCCGCGCCGGCCGACGCCGACGCCTCCGCCTCGGCCTCGCTGCCGACCCAGGAATCAGCGGCCGCCCGGCCCGCCCCACCCGCGCCCGCCCCGCCCCCCGCCGAGCCGCCGTCGCGGTCGCGGTCGCGCCAGGTGTACGTGCCCGCGCCCGAGGTCGCGTCGCCCGGGCCGATCACCCCGCCCCAGCCGCAGACGGTCGTGCCCTCCCAGCCCCGGCCCCAGCGACCGGTCAGCGGCGGACGGCCGGCGGTGGAGGCGGCGAAGAAGCGGCGCCGGCGCAAGCGGCGGGCCTATGCGCTGGTGCGCTGGTTCTCGTTCCTGGTCGTGCTGGCGTCGATGACCGTGGTCGGGCTGCTGGTCATCCACTCACAGGACCCCGAGCTGTTCGACCGGGTCGTCGACCGGCTCCGCGACCTGCAGCCTTAGTCCAGGGCTGTGCCTGTTCAGGTCGCTAGCGGTACCTTGTAAGGCCTGATGAACAGGACGGGTGGCGTGCTCGTGCAGCAGACCGAAGACCGTGTCCCCGACCCGGTCGGGGAGGTGGCGCAGCCCGCCCCCCACCAGGGCCCGAGCCCGGCCATCGAGGTGGCCGGCCTGTCGAAGAGCTTCGGCCCGGCCGAGGTGCTGCACGACGTCGACCTGACCGTGGAGCAGGGCTCGGTCGTCGCCCTGCTCGGGCCCAGCGGATGTGGCAAGACCACGCTGCTGCGGACCATCGCCGGGCTCGAACGCCCCCAGGCCGGCAGCGTCACGCTGTTCGGCCGGCTGACGTCGGGGCCCGGGGTGCACGTCCCGCCGGAGAAGCGCCACGTCGGCATGGTGTTCCAGGACTGGGCGCTGTTCCCACACCTGACCGTGGCCCAGAACGTCGGCTACGGCCTACCGCGGGCCGAGCGGCGGGGTGCCCGCGTCGACGACGTGCTGGAGATGGTCGGCCTGGCCGGGCTGGGCGACCGCTCTCCGGGGACGTTGTCGGGGGGCCAGCAGCAGCGGGTGGCGCTGGCCCGGGCGCTGGCGCCGCGCCCCAAGGTCCTGCTGCTCGACGAGCCGTTCTCCAACCTCGACACGGCGCTGCGGGCCCGGGTGCGCAGCGAGGTGCACCAGCTGCTCGCCGAGCTGGGCGTCACGACGGTGTTCGTCACCCACGACCAGGAGGAGGCGTTCGTCCTCGGTGACGTGGTGGCGGTCATGCAGGCGGGTCGCGTGGTCCAGCAGGCGACGCCCGCCGAGCTGTACGCCCGCCCGGTCGACGCCTGGGTCGCCACGTTCGTGGGCGATGCCAACCTGGTCGAAGGGCAGGCCGTCGGCGACGAGGCTGTCACTGCCGTTGGTCATGTCGTGCTGGAGCAGCCGGTCGCAGCCGGCGTCGTCCAGGTGATGCTGCGCCCGGAGGAACTGCGCCTCGACCCTCCCGGCAACGGCGGCGTCCCCGCCGTGGTCGAGCTGCAGGAGTACTACGGCCACGACACGATGTACCTGGTGCGGCCGGACGGCGCCGACGACGACACCCCGGCGCTCCGGGTTCGGGCCGGCTCGGTGCCGCGGTTCCGCCGGGGCGACCGGGTCGCGATCAGCTACGTCGGCCCGCCGGCCGTGGCGTTCCCGCCCGAACCGTGATCGTCGTCGCCGGGGCCGGCCCGGCCGGGTTGGCTGCGGCCTGGCGGGCGGCGCGGGCGGGCCACGAGGTGACCGTCGTCGAGCGGGCCGACCACGTCGGGGGCATGGCTGCGTCCTTCGAGGTGGCAGGCCTGCGGGTCGACCACGGGAGCCACCGGCTGCACCCGGCGACCTCGGCGCCGATCCTCGGAGCCTTGCGCCATCTCCTCGGCGACGACCTGCAGGAGCGACCGCGGAACGGCCGCATCCGCCTGCTCGACCGCTGGGTCGCCTTCCCCCTCCAGCCCGGCGACCTCCTGCGGCACGCGCCCCGGCGCTTCGCGCTAGCCGCCGCCCGGGACGCGGCCCTCGGGCCCTTCCGCCGCCCTCGGGCCGACACGTTCGCCGAGGTGATCCGGGCCGGCCTCGGCCCCGCCGTGCTCGACGCCTTCTACGGCCCCTACGCCACCAAGCTCTGGGGCACCGATGCGTCGCAGCTCGACGGCGAACTGGCCCGCCGCCGGGTGAGCGCCGGCTCGGCAGGTGCCATCACCCGGCGGCTCCTCGGGAAGCAGCGGGGCCGCACCTTCCTCTACCCCCGCCGCGGGTTCGGCGCCATCGTCGACGCGCTGGCCGACGCCGCGGTCTCCGCGGGCGCGACGATCCGCCTCGGCACCGCCGTCGACGAGCTGAAGGTGGGCGACGGTGAGCTGCGGGTCGAGCTCAGCGACGGGACGAGCCTCGACACGCCGCAGCTCTGGTCCACGCTGCCGCTCACCGCGCTGGCCCCGGACCCGTCACCGAAGCCGCTGCAGCACCGGGCGATGGTCCTCCTGTACCTGGTCCTCGACCAGCCCCGCTGGACGACGTTCGACGCCCACTACTTCCCGGGTCCCGGGGTGAGCGCCAGCCGGCTGTCGGAGCCCCGCAACTACCGGGACAGCGCCGACGACCCGGCCGACGTCACCGTCCTCTGCGCCGAGATCCCCTGCTGGCCCGGCGACGACCTCTGGCAGGCGGACGACGCCGTGCTGGCCGAGCGCCTCGTCGAAGAGCTGGCTGCCGCGGGCCTACCGCCGGTGCGGCCGACCGCGGTCGAGAGCCGGCGCCTCGCCCACGTCTATCCCGTGTACCGGCCGGGCTTCCGGGCCGACCTGGCGGCGCTGGAAGCCTGGGCGGGCAGCGTCCCGGGACTGATCACGTTCGGTCGCCAGGGGCTCTTCACACCCGACAACACGCATCACGCCTTGGCCATGGGCTGGGCGGCGGCCGCGGCGCTGGGGGACGACGGCACGTTCGACGCCTCGGCCTGGGTGGCGGCCCGCGACGGGTTCCGGGACTTCGTCGTCGAGGACTGAAGCTCTCGCCACACCGCCGGCACGACCCGGCGCAGGTAGGGGAGGAGCCGCACGAACGAGCGGCCGTGCTGGCGGAACCGGTAGCTGATCGGCACCTCGCTGTAGCGGAAGCCCTTCCCGAGGAGGTCCAGTGTCAGCACCTGGGCGTAGTTGAAGTCGTGGACGACCTCGGCCGACGCGGCGGCCGACCGCGACAGTGCCCGGTAGCCGGACTGGCCGTCGGTCAGGCGCCCGACCCGCCAGCGCCAGGTCAGCACCCGGACGGCCAGGGTGAGCACCCGGTTGCCGAGCCAGCGGTGGGGCCGCATGTCCCGAGGCAACCCGGCGAAGCGCGACCCGACCACGTAGTCGGCGTCGCCTGCCAGGATCGGCGCCACCAGCCCGGGCAGCTCCTCGGGGGCGTACTCGCCGTCGGCGTCGCAGAACGCCACCGCGACGGCGCCCCGGGCGACGGCGTCGGCGAGCCCGGCCCGCACCGCCGCACCGAGGCCCCGGTTGGCGCCCAGCGACAGCACCTCGGCACCGGCCGCGACCGCCGCGGCGGCCGTGTCGTCGGTGGAGCCGTCGTCGACGACGACCACCTCCACGGGGTGCCCGTCGACCTCGTTCGGGGTGCGGCGCACGACGTCGCCGACGGTCGCCTCCTCGTCGTAGGCGGGGAGGAAGAGCACGATGGGAGCGGATGGCGAGGCCGGGCTATCGGTCACAGTTAAGCGATCTTTACAGAGATTCTGAACGGTGGCTAGCCTGCGCGGCCATGAGGCAGGGGCAACGCAAGGTGCGGAGAGGGCTCGTCGTCGTGCTGGCGGCGGCGATCGTGGCGACGACCGCCACGGCCGGCTGCAGCAAGACCGACGACGATCGCCTGTACATCCGCAGCGGTCGGACGAAGAACCTCATCGGCCCGCTGCTGGAGGACTTCGCCAAGGACACCGGCATCAAGATCGACGTCCGCTACGGCGATTCGGCCGACCTGGCGCTGCTCACCAACGAGGAAGGCGACAAGACGAAGACCGACGTCTTCATCTCGCAGAGCCCCGGCGCGGTCGGCTTCCTCGACAGCAAGGGCCTGCTGGGCGAGCTGCCCGACAAGGTCACCGGCCTCGTGCCCGACGGCGACGCGGCCGAGGACGGCACGTGGGTCGGGCTGTCGGGCCGGGTGCGCACGCTCGTCTACAACACCGAGCTCGTCGACCCCGCCGACCTGCCGAAGTCGGTCCTCGACCTCGCCGACCCCCAGTACGCCGGGAAGGTGGCCGTCGCCCCGACCAACGGGTCGTTCATGGACTTCGTCACCGTGCTGCGCCAGCACGTCGGCGAGGAGGAGG